>Ga0265324_10001319_pt1 | contig 14523 bp, 4 predicted proteins | sample 41419metaG_FD_198634 | JGI IMG/M metagenome (GOLD analysis project Ga0265324, IMG submission 198634) | Rhizosphere microbial communities from Carex aquatilis grown in University of Washington, Seatle, WA, United States - 4-14-19 metaG | ecosystem: Host-associated > Plants > Roots > Rhizosphere >...
CGGCGGCGGGCAGCCCGCCGAACGTGACCGTGCTGGTATTCAACACCTCCGGGCTGCGAGCCGGGGTCGCGTCCGCAGTCGAGGCGGACGTGCACGCGGCGGGCGGCTGACCTGGTCTTCGGCCTGTGCTAACCGATGGTTCGAGCATGATGACGATATTGGCGCGAGCATGTATTTATACGGGTAGATATTTTGTTTCTAGTTAATTCTTGCGCTGAATCCGAAAGTTGATCTTCAGGTATTGCGCTGTTTCCGTGGCTATGCGACGCTTTGCTGCGTTTGCAGTCCTGCAGGTTTCCTGAGGGAAACCACAGGGCTTTCTTAGCGTCGGCTGTATTTTTTGGTCGCTGGGAGCGGGCATGCGCGTGGCTGGGCGTGCGGTTAGCGGGCGGCGTTTCCGGCTCGCTGGGTGGCTGGGGCGCCGGGTGCGCCGGGTGGCGACCGGGACGGGGATGCTCGCGCTGGCGGTGCCGCTGGCGTGGCCGTCTGGGGCCGGCGGGCAGCACTTGAACGTGCCGACGGCGTCGTCGGTCCGGTCGGGCGTCGTGCGGCTGGCTGACTGGGTGGCCGGGGACGCCGCTCCGCCGCCCACGGTCCCGGTGCAGCAGTCGGGGACCGCGGCGGGCAGGCCGTCCCTGGTGCCGGCGTCGGCCACCCGGGGCCTGACGCACGTGACGGGGCACGCGCCCGGCCAGGGGAAGGGGCAGCTGCCGCAGTGGGCGGCGCACGGGCCGGGCGGCTCCGCGGCCGGGACGTTCACGGCCGGGCCGCCGGCGCGGGGGTTCGACCCGGCGACGAGCACGCTGGTCGCGGCGGGCATGTCGGCGGAGTCGGACCTGTACCTGAACGCGGACGGGTCGCACACCCGCAAGGTCTGGTCCTTGCCGGTGAACTACCAGACGGCGTCCGGAACCTGGGCGCCGATCGACGCGACCCTGGTGCCGGGCTCGGGCAGCCGCTGGCAGGAGAAGGCGAACTCGCTCGCGGTGAGCTTCGCCGCGGCGGGCAGCGACACGTCGCTGGCGTCGCTCGGCACCGCGTCAGGTTCGCAGCAGGTGGCGTTCTCGCTGGCCGGTGCGGCGAACGTGGCGGCAGCGGCGTCCGGCTCGTCGCTGACGTATGCGGGGATCCTGCCGGGCACGGACGTGACGGAGACGGCAACGCCGGACGGGATCAGCGAGTCGCTGACCCTCAGCTCGCCGGCCGCGGGGACATCGTGGACATTCCCGCTGACGCTCCAGGGCCTGACCGCCACGCTCAACGGCGACTCGGTTGAGCTGACCGACAGCGCCGGCCACCTGGTGGCGGTGATCCCGCCCGCGGTGGCCCGGTCCGGGCCGGTGAACCTGGCCGACCCGGACTCGCAGGCGTCCTCGCAGCTGACCTACCAGCTAGTGACCCAGAACGGGGTCACGGCGCTGGAGATGAGCCTGGACCCGGCATGGCTGAACGCGCCTGGCCGGGTGTTCCCGGTGATCGTGGACCCGACGGTCAACATGGACACCCAGGGCTCGGACTACGCCCAGTCGAATAACGGCACCGCGCAGACCGCGAACAACAGCGGGTCGGTGTTCCTCCCGTCGGGCACCACCACCGCGAGCGGGACCACCTACCAGGACATCGACTTCCTTAATTACCCCAACGTCGGCTCGGCCTACGCGAACGATCACCTCACGTCGGCGTCGCTGAACCTGTTCGACGCGTACGCCGCCCAGTGCACCACCGCCGACACCGTGACCGCCTACCAGGTCACCGGGTCGTGGTCGCCGAGCTCGCCGCTGACCTACCCAGGGCCGGCATACACGACCCAGGACGCCCAGTGGACCGGCACGGCGCCCACGCCTGCCTGCTCGAACACCTCCGGGCTGGCCGGCCAGGGCGGCTGGGTCTCGCTGCCGATGAACTCCTCCGGGCTGGGGCTGCTGAACCAGTGGACCGCGAACTCGGGCACCAACTCCGGCTTCGCCGTGCTGACCTCGCTGACCAATTCCCAGCAGTACATGCAGTTCGACTCCTACAACGACGGCAGCGTTTCCACCTCGCAGGGCGGCAACTGCACCGGTGACTGCCGGCCGTACCTGAGCCTGACCTACACCACCACCGCCTCCGACATCGCACCCCAGGTCAACTCGCAGTACCCGCCGAACAACTACAACGTGCCCACGCTCACCCCCGACCTCATCGCGTCCGGGTCGGACGCCGACAACTGGCCGTTCACGTCCTTGCAGTACAAGTTCGCGCTCTTCAACGCCGCGGGCACCCAGATCGACGGCACCCCAAGCCCCGTTTCCTCCGACGACTGGACGGTGCCCGCCGGCGACCTGGCGTGGGGGCAGACGTACCACTGGACGGTGCAGGCCTACGACGGCGACCTGTACTCACCATCACCGCAGCAGTACTACTTCACCACGGCGGTGCCGCAGCCGCTGGTGACCTCGCAGCTGTCGCAGAACCCCTCAGGCCCCGGCTTCAACGCGCAGACCGGTAACTGGACGACGTCGGCGACCGACGCGCAGGTCTCCACCGTCGGACCCGCGCTTGAGATCACCCGCGACTACAACAGCAGCGACCCGCGGATCAGCGGGGCGTTCGGCGCCGGATGGTCGTCGGCGCTTGACATGAAGGTCAGTGCCGGGGAGAACGGCGGTACCGGAGCCACCGCGACCCAGGTCGTCACCTACCCCGACGGCGAAGAGGTGGGCTTTGGCCTCAACCCCGACGGCCAGACGTACTCCCCGCCGTCCGGACGCTACGCCACCCTGGCCCCGGTGACCGCTGGCGGGTTTACCCTGACCGACAAGAACGACACCGTCTACACGTTCACCCAGGCGCTCAGCACCGGGGTGTGGGGCATCACCTCGATCACCGACGCGCTGCAGCGCACCGAGACGTTCACCGACAACGGCTCCGGCCAGGTCACCGGCGTCACCTCGGCCTCCGGCCGGTCGCTGACCGTCAACTGGACGACCCCGTCCGGCGCGGCATACCCGCACGTGGCGTCCGTGGTCACGCCAGATGCCACGGCCGGCAACGCGTCGACGGCCCAGACCTGGACCTACCAGTACGCGGCCGACAAGCTGTCGGCGGCGTGCCCGCCCGCGTCTGCCACCGCGTGCACCGCCTACACCTACACCGCCGGGTCGGACTACCCGGTGGCGGTGCGTGACTCCGGCCCGCAGTCCTACTGGCGGCTTGACGAGACGTCCGGCAGCACCGCCGCCAGCTCGGTCCTGGCCAACGAGGGCCTAGACAACGCCACCTATTCCGGGACGACGCTCGGCCAGGACACCGGGCCGCTGGCCGGCTCGGCGGCGAAGGCAGCGACCTTCACCGGGTCGTCGTACGTCACGCTGCCGGCGAACCTGGTCTCGGCGGCGAGCTACCAGACCATCTCCCTGTGGTTCAAGACGAGCGCCGCGGGCGGCGTGCTCTGGTCATCATCCGCCGCCGCCCCCGCCGGCACCACCACCGGGAGCTTCAGCCCGGAGCTCTACGTCGGCAGCGACGGGAAACTGGTCGGCGCGTTCTGGGACGGCAACGCGTCCGACGTCATGACCTCCCCCTCAGCGGTCAACAACGGCCAGTGGCACAACGCGGTGCTGGCCGGCACCAACAGCGGCGAGTGGCTGTACCTCGACGGGGTGCAGGTCGGCACGCTGTCCAAGGGCTTCGTCAGCCAGGCGCAGACCAACAGCTTCGTCGGATCGGGCTACCTCGGCGGCGCCTGGCCCGACGAGCCGCACTACAACCCGGGCAGCAGCACCGGCTACGCCTCCGGCTTCGTCGGCGATATCTCCGACGCGGCGATCTGGACCCGGCAGGTGACCCCGGCCGAGGTACAGGCCATGTACACGGCCGGGACCCGCCAGCCAGCGCTGCTGAGCAAGCTGACCCGGCCTTCGGGCAGCGTCTACGCCCAGGTCAGCTACGACCCGCTGACCAGCCGGGTCACCACCGACACCGACAGCAACGGCGGCACCTGGCAGGTCAGCCCGCCCACGGCCAAGGGGTCCAGCCAGGGGTGGGAGGCGTCGGTCCTCGCCGCCAAGCCCAATGACTACTACCGGCTGAACGACACCGGGGCCTCCGATGCCTACGACACGGTCTACGGATCTTACTACTGCTGGCCGTGCAACACAGCGACGTACTACGGCGTGACCGAGGGGGTGTCCGGCGGGCCGTTCACCGACCAGCCGGTCGCCGGGTTCGACGGGCACGACGACTACCTGGGCACACCGTCCGACGACACCGCGTCGGGCGGGCCCGGCACCGTCGGCCTGTGGTTCAAGACCACCGGCACCAGCGAGGTGCTCTTCAGCGAGGAAACCGGCCCGGTCACCGGCTCGGCGCCCTCGCAATATGACCCGGTGCTGTACATCGGCAAGGACGGCAAGCTCAACGGCGAGCTCTACGACGGCAACTACACCACCGCGGTCTCGACGGCAGCGGTCAACGACGGCAACTGGCACTACGCGGTCCTCGCCGCCGGGTCAAGCACCCAGGCGCTGTACGTCGACGGAGCGCTGCAGGCGACGATCTCCGGCAGCGTCGCCACCGAGCCGTGGACCTATGCCGCGGCCGGCGCCGGCTTCGCCGGGGGCTTCTGGCCCGACCTGGCCTCCTCCACGGTGGCCAACCGCTGGTTCAGCGGTGACCTCGCCGAACTGGCCTGGTACCCCTACCAGCTGTCGGCCGCACAGGTCAGCGGCCAGTGGAAGACCGTGCCGTACGCCGCCGGGCTGCTCCCGGACCAGGTCGACAATGTCACCGACCCCGGCGGCAACACCCTGAACTGGATCTACGACCTCGTCAACGGGGGCCGGGAGCTGTCGTCGGTCAACGCCGAGGGCGGCATCACCGGCTACGCCTACGACACCGCCGGGTTCCAGGCCTCGGTCAGCGACCCCGACGGAAACATCACCCAGACCGGGCGCGACCCGCGCGGCAACATGGTGTCGCAGACCACCTGCCAGGACATGACCACCGGCCAGTGCTCGACCTCCTACTGGACCTACTACCCCGACGACACCTCGACCCAGCTCACCCCGGACCCGCGCAATGACATGGTGCTGACCTACGCCGACGGCCGGTCGGCGTCGTCCACCGACACGACCTACCAGACGCGCAACACCTACGATTCCCTGGGCGACCTGACCGCGGTCACCTCCCCGCCGGTGGCGGGCTACCCGTCCGGCCGGACCACCAGCAATGCCTACACCAGCGGCACCAGCGCCGGCGGCTACCAGGGCGCGGTGCCGCCGAAGGGGCTGCCCTATCAGGTCACCACCCCGGGCGGCGCGGTCACCACCACCTTGTACTACGCCGACGGGGACGTCGCGCAGGTCACCACCCCCGACGGGCAGCGGACCGTGTACAGCTACGACGGGCTCGGCCGCAAGGCCAGCCAGGTCGTCTACTCCGACACCTACCCGGGCGGCCTGACCACCACCTACGCCTACGACGTCAACGGCAACCTGGCCACTCAGGCCAGCCCCGCGGTCACCGACCGGGTGACCGGCGCGGTGCACACCGCGCAGACCACAACCGTCTACAACCCCGACGGGGACGTCACCGCCCAGACGGTCACCGACCTGACCGGCGGAGACTCCCCGCGCGCCGCGACCCGCACCTACAACGGCTACGACCAGCTGGTGTCGCAGACCGACCCGGCCGGGGCTAAGACGACTTACACCTACGACTCGTTCGGGAACCGGGCCTCGCAGACGGACCCGGACGGCAACCTCACCCAGTTCACCTACGACGGTGACGGTCACCTGCTGACCACCACGCTGGCGAACTACACCGGGTCCCCGCCCGGCTCCCAGCCGGCCGCCCCGCTGCCAGAGGAGTCCCGCGAGTACGACCCGGCCGGCCGGCTGGCGGTGGTGACCGACGCGCGGGGCCAGGACACCGACTACTGGTACACCGACAACGGGCTGCTGGACGGCGTCCAGGAGTTCAACGTCGGCGGGTCGGTGAGCTACACCAGCGAGGCGAACTCCTACGACGGCGCGGGCAACCTGATCGAGCGGTGGACGAACAACTGGGTGACCGACACCACCTACACCGTCGACGCAGCCGGGCGGACCACCGGGCAGGTCACCGACCCCGACGGCTTGGACCGCACCACCACCGTCACCTACACCCCCGACGACCAGCAGGCCAGCGTCACCAGAACCGGCCCGGACGGGGCCTCGCAGGCCACGTCCTACACCTATGACCCGGCGGGGAACGTGCTGTCGCAGTCGGTGACCGACCCCGGCGCGGGCGGCCCGTCGGCGTGGTACAGCCTGTCGCAGTCGTCCGGCACGGCGGTGCCGGACTCGGTCAGCGGCGGGCAGCCGGCCACGGCGTCCGGGGTGACCTGGGGCAGCGGCGCGGCCACCTTCTCCGGCACTGCGGGGAGCCAGGTCGCCACCAGTGGCCCGGTCGTGGACACCACGGGATCGTTCACGGTGTCGGCGTGGGTGAACCTGGCCGGCAACACCAGCAATGACCAGACCGCGGTCTCCCAGGACGCGGGCACCGACGCGGGGTTCTACCTCAAGTACTACCCGGGCTCAGGGACCTGGGACTTCATGAGGCCGCTTACCGATACCGCTAACCCAAGCAACGCTAACGCCTTCTCCGCTGCCCCGGCCGTCACCGGAACCTGGACGCTCCTGACCGGAACCTACGACGCGAACACCGGCACCATGACCCTGTACGTCAACGGCGCCGCCTCGGGCACCGGCACGGACTCCTCGCCGGTCGCCGCGCACGGCCCGCTGGTCATCGGCCGCGCCAAGTGGGACGGCTCGGCCGGTGGCTGGTTCGACGGGCAGGTCACCGACGTCCAGGTGTACCCGCGTGCCCTGTCGGCTGGCCAGGTGTCCGCGCTGTATGGGCTCGGGCAGAGCGGCGCCGACGTCACGACGAACGCGCTGACGACGAAGTGGACGCGGGACCAGCGAGGCCTGCCCACCTCCATGACGGACCCGGACGGCGCGGTCACCAACTACTCCTACGACGAGGACGGCCTGCCCGCGGTCACCACCGACCCGCCGGTCACCGCCCAGGCCTACGGCAGCCCGGTGGTCACCGCCCGGCCGGTGACCATGACCGGCTACAACACGTTCGGCGAAGCCACCGAGACGGAGGACGCCAACGGCAACGTCACCACCAGCGGCTACGACGCCGACGGCCGGCCGGTCGCCCAGACCCTGCCCCCGTACACCCCGCCGGGCGGCTCACCTATTACCGCGGTCAGCACCACCGTTTACGACGGCAACGGCCTGGTCACCTCGGAAACCGACGCGCTCGGCAACATCACCAGGTACGGCTACGACCAGCTCGGTGACCAGGTCACCGCGACCGCACCGGACAACAGCGTCACCACCACCGCCTACGACGCCAAGGGTGAACCCCTGTCGGTCACCGGCCCGACCGGCGCCCAGGCCCAGGCCACCTGGGACTACGTGGGACGTAAGCTCACCGCCACCCAGCTCGAGCGTTACACCGGCTCCGGGACCGCCCCCTACACCACCAGCTACACCTACGACGACAACGCCGGCGGTTTCCTGTCCCAGGTGGCCAGCCCGGACGGGGTGACCGCCGCTTACTCCTACGACGAGGCCGGGGAGCGGACCGCCGTCACCGACGGGGCGAGCAACACCACCTCGTACGCCTACAACTCGCTCGGCCAGGAGACTAAGGTCACCTTCCCGGACGGGACCGCGACGGCGACGGGGTATGACGGTGCGGGCAACCCGGTCTCGGTGCAACAGCTGAACGCGTCGGGGACGGTACTGGCCGCCACGTCGGCCGCGTACGACGGGGAAGGCGACGAACTGTCGGCGACCGACGCCTTGGGTAACCCGAGCACGTTCACCTTTGACCCGACGGGGATGGTGACGGCGGAGGTCCAGCCGGTGACGAGTTCGTCGGCGGTCACTACCTCCTTCGGGTACGACCTGAACGGGCACCGGACGCTGTACACCGACGGGAACGGCCAGCCGTGGCAGTACACCTACAACTCGTGGGGGCTGCCGGAGTCGCGGGTGGAGCCGTCCACCACGCAGTACAGCAGCGCTGCCAACTCGACGTTCACCACCGCTTACAACGCGGACGGCAGCCCGGTGACGCTGACCGAGCCCGGCGGCGTCACGCTCACCAGCACTTACAACAACGTGGGCGAGCTGACCGGCCAGTCCGGCTCCGGCGCCGACGCGGCCACGCCCACGAGGACGTTCGGCTACGACCTGGCGGGTGACCTGACGTCGGCGTCGACCAGCAACACGCTGGGCAGCGGGTCGAACGCGACGAGCGAGTCGTTCACCTATAACGACCGCGGCCAGGTGAAGACCGCCTCAGGGTCGGCCGGGTCGACGTCGTACGCCTACAACGGGGACGGGCTGACGACCTCGGTCGCGGACGCGGCCGGCACCACCGGCTACACCTACGACAGCGCGGACCGCCTGGCGACGCTGGCCGACCCGGCGACCGGGACCACCGCGACGTACTCCTACAACGCTGACTCGCTGGTGACCGGCATCTCCAACGGGAGCGGAAAGGACACGCAGTCGTTCGGTTATGACGGCATGCGCCGGCTTACCTCCGACACGTTGAAGACCTCTTCCGGGACTACTGTCGCCTCGATCGGTTACGGGTACAACGCGGACGGGCTGCTCACGTCCGAGACGACCACGGGCCTGGCCGGGCCGGCGTCCAGCACGTACACCTACGACGAGGCGGGGCGGCTGGCCTCGTGGAACAACGGCACCACCACAACCCAGTACGCCTATGACGGCAACGGGAACCTGACCCAGAACGGCTCGAAGGCTTACACCTACGACGCCCGGGACCAGCTCACCAGCGACCCCGCCGGCAGCTACACGTACACCGCCCGGGGCACGCCGTCCTCGGAGTCGTCTCCGTCGGGCACCCTGGCGGTGGCGTTCGACGCCTACGGCGACCAGGCCAGCGCGGGGACCCGGGCGTACGCCTACGACGCGCTGGGTCGGCTGACCGGCGACACCCCCGCCGCGGGAGGCAGCGGGTACCAGTTCTCCTATGTCGGCGCGAGCGGGACGATCGCGTCCGACGGGACCAGCGCTTACGTGTGGGACCCGGCCGGCAGCGTGCTGGCCGCGACCGGCGCGCCCGGCGGCGGGACCGGCGGTGCGCTGGCCCTGACCGACATCCACCGCAACCAGGCGGGGCAGTTCACTGCGGCCGGCACCGCCCTGGCCGGGTCAAAGGCCTACGACCCATGGGGCAGCCTCACCGCTACCAGCGGGTTCATGACCGGCATGCTGGGCTACCAGTCTGCCTGGGCCGACCCGGCCAGCGGCAAGAACCTGATGGGCGCCCGCTGGTACAGCCCGGGGGCCGGCGACTTCACCAGCGCCGACACCGTCCAGGTGTCCCCGGACCCGGACCCGGCTGCGGGCGACCCGTTCGCCTACGCCGCCGACGACCCCCTGACCGGCATCGACCCGACCGGGCACTGCCCGGTCGACCTGTGCGGCGCCGGCATCAACAACAGCACGATCGCCGCCGGGCTTGTCAAGTCTGCCGCCGCCGCGGCCGCGTACAACGCCGCCGCCGCCAAGGCTGCTGCGGCCAAGGCCGCTGCCGCGAAGGCCGCTGCCGCGAAGGCCGCTGCCGCGAAGGCTGCTGCCGCGAAGGCCGCTGCCGCGAAGGCCGCTGCCGCGAAGGCCGCCGCAGCGAAGATCCCCACCTACTGCGCCGGGAACAACATGGCGGCCCTGGGCACCTGCATGACGGCCGTGTACCGCGCGGCCGGCGGCACGGTGAACGCCAGCGGCACCCCCACCACCAGCGGCTCCCGCTACAGCCCCGCCCTGGCCAACCAGGCCATGGCCGTCGTCAAGAAGCAGTACACCGCCGTCCAGGACGCCGCCCAGAAACGCGACGCCGCGACCGCCCAGAAACGCGCAGCCACTCCCGCCGCCGCCCAGCAGGCCGCCGGCGGAGGCTGCGGCGGGCTGTTCGGCTGCGCGCTGGGCAAGGTCACGGGCTGGCTCGGCGCCGGGCCGTCCAACGGCGTGAAGGGGCCGGGCGGGATCCTGGGCACGCTGAAGGAGTACGAGGCCGGGGTGACCGGCTCGGTGGTGAGCCTGGGCGACGGGTGCTCGGTGCTCAACCCTGACGCGTGCATCCAGCATCTGCTCGCCCTGCCGTCAGACTCCCAGCTGTACGACTCCGCCCTCGTCAAGATCGGGATCAGCAACAGCACCACCAGCTACAACTTCGGGTACATCGCCGGGACCATCGGCCAGTTCCTCCTGGGCACCGGCGAGGCGTCCGCCGCCGCCAAGGGCAGCAGCTTCGCGGACAAGATCACGGAGGAGCTGGCGGCTAGCTGCAAAATGAGCTTTACCGCCGGGACCCGGGTGCTGCTCGCCGCCGGGCAGGCAGCGCCCATCTCCTCCCTCAAGCCCGGCGACAAAGTCCTCGCCAGCGACACCCGCACCGGCAAGGACCAGCCCGAGACGGTCACCGCCGTCGAGGTCCACCACGACACCGACCTCTACGACCTCACCGTCAAGACCAGCCACGGCATCGAGGTCATCCATACCACCGCCAGCCATCTGTTCTGGGACCCTTATCATCACTACGGCTGGATTCCGGCAAAACACCTTAAACCGGGCATGCATCTTAAAACGCCGGACGGCCAGCCGGCCGTGGTGGTCGGCGGATCGGCCCCGGCTGTCCACGACGGGTGGATGTGGGACCTCACCGTCCCCGGCAACAACGACCACGACTTCTACGTAGCGGTTGCCGCAACCGCGGTCCTCGTCCACAACTGCACGGAAGGAGAAAGGATTGCCAATAGCATTGCAGATCACGCTGCCGAGAGGGCGCAAGCGGGAGATGGAACCCACTACGTTAGCGGGGTTAGCCCGCAAGACCTTCCTGGCTATGTGCACCAGGTGCTTGACGGCGAGGTCCCCGGAGTCGAAACCAGGTATCTTTCCGGCGGTCGCGTCGGCTACTGGGACCCTGCAAAGCAGGCGGTGATAATAGAAGACGGCGGTGGCGGGACCGTGCTGACGCCAAAAGAAGGCCATGACTACTTCGAAGGACTCCGATAGTGTGTAGGGCGACATGAGTGACTCGATGACGATCGAACCAGCGCAGTTCGCTGTGGTTGGCCAGTTGACCTTTGAACTCCCCAACATGCCGCCAGATCGTCTTTCTGCTTACGGGCTCTCCGATGCGGATGTGAAGTATCTGACCAGCATCATGCGGGCGTTCCGGAGAATTGATGATCAATATACTCAGGCGCGCTTCGATATCGTCGATACGGAAGATATTCCCTTGCGTGACGGTCGTTCACCGGAAGTGCATATCGAGGCGCATGGAAGCGAACTAGTCGCGGTTGCTGCACTGCGGAGACAAGTAGCCGCCGGGTGGGCGGACGCCTTGGATTTTGTTACTTCCTGGCTGGGGGATCGCGAGCTTTTCCTGCGGACTGGGTTTCATTCGGGCGAAGCCCGGCAGGCAATAGTTTCTCTGCATCGCTCATAACCGAAGGCAGTTACGGGTTATCCTCCGGTCCTGGTCGTTTCCCGGTTGCATGGCGTTGTGGCTGAAGACCGTCAGGAAGCCGGCGCGGCACCGCCGTCCCGACGCTCCGGCTCCGGGCTCGGTGAACCCGGTCACCGGCAAGGCGGCACCGGGCGAGAACTACGCGGCCCGGACCCGCCGGCACGCCCGCGCGGTGATCCGGTCGTTTTACGAGTACCACCGGGAGATGCACGGCAGGCCCCTGGTCAACCCGTTCCCGCAGGCCAAGGGCGCGGAGGACGGGCAGCTGAATGCCCACCATAACCCCATGCGGCCGTTCCGGCAGCCCGCGCGGCGGGCCGCCTACCAGCCGAAAGAGCCCAAGCCGGCACCGCGGAGCATCCCAGACCAGGCGTTCAGCGATCTGTTCGCCGGGCTGGCCTGCAACCGGGACCGGGCACTGATCGGCGTTCTACATCTCCACCGGCGCTCGTGCCTCCGAGCTGCTGGGCCCTCATCAGGGCCTAGTCGCCCCTGAGGAGCAGACGATCGGCGTGATCCGCAAGGGCAGCCGGGCTCTGCAGCACCTGCCCGCCTCGGCGGACGCGTTCGTCTGGCTGCGCCTCTACCAGCAGGAGATGCTGGACCTGGCTCCGCGGGGACCGGAGGAGCCGGTGTGGTGGACGCTGCGCCGCCCGTTCAGGCCGCTGACCTATGACGCGGCCCGGATGGTGTTCACCCGGGTCAACCGGCTGCTCGGCGCGAACTGGACGTTGCATGACCTGCGGCACAGCGCCGCCAAAAGAATGGTCCGCGACCCGCACCTGACCCTCGCCGACGTGCAATGGGTCCTCGGGCACGCCCACATCACCACCACCGAGATTTACACTGCGGCTGCCCCGGACGAGGTCATAGCCCACGTCCTGGCCCATCACGAGCGGCAGCGCGCCGGGCAGGCGAGGCCGCCGGCTCCGCCGGCGCCCGGCTACCGACCCGAGGTACTGGCGGCGCTGTTCGGCAGCTCAGCGCCCGGCGGGGAGCGCCGATGACGGCCGCGGTCTGCGACAGCGCCGCCGAAACCGCCAAGGTCATCGAAACACCGGCAGCGGGCGGGCCGGCATGGCAGCCGCGGCCCTGCGTGGAGGGCTGGTGGCAGACACGGCAGAGCCGGGAAGACCTGGCGGAGCGGCTGCTGGGCCTGTTCACCAACCCGGGCGCGGGCCTGACCCGGGACAAGACCCGGCGGCGCGGGCTGGCCAAGCTGCTCGACTGGCTGCAGCGACAGCTCGGAGACACCTGGCAGGAGCGATGGCTGGCCAGCGGGGCCGACGCCGCCGGCTCCGGCTGGAGCGAATTGCCGTTGAAGGGACACGTCCCGATCCGGCCTCATCAGCGCGACGAGCTGTTCGCGGGACTTGTCCTGCTCGTGGCCGGGCAGGTCATCCGGCCCGGCTACCGTTGGCTGCTGAGCCAGCGGATGACGGTGATGCTCGCCGAGGCCCGGGCCGCCCTCGACCCCGGTGCCTTCGGTGGCCTGGAGATCCAGGCCCGGCACGCGACGGCCTGGGCCCGCTCGGACGCGCTGAACAAGATCACCTGGATGGTGATCCGCAAGGGCGGCCTGGTCAGCGACATCACCGTCGGCGACTGCCTCGAGCTGACGGCGGCCCTGGAAGAGCACCATTTCCGGGGCAGCGCGGGCCGACCATTGTTCTACGCCCTGCTCAAGGACACCGGCGTGCTCCCCGCCGGGGCGCCGTCGCGGCTGCGGGCGCTGCGGATCGAGGGCCGCCGCAGCATCGCCCAGATCGTGGACGGGTACGGCATCGAGTGCCGGCCCGTCCGGGACCTGCTGGTGGAGTACTTCACCGAACGGGCGCCCGAGCTGGACCACACCTCGCTGCGCTCCATCGCCCGCAACCTGTGCCGGCTGTTCTGGCGCGACCTGGAGATCCATCATCCCGGCATCGACTCGCTCCAGCTGCCGCCGCAGGTCGCGCAGGCGTGGAAGGAGCGCCTGAGCTACATCCGCGATGCCGGCGGGCAGCCGGTGCGGCCCCGGATCAACTACCGCAGCGAGCTGGTGTTCGTCCGGGCCTTCTACGAGGACATCGCCCGGTGGGCCGCCGACGACCCGGCCCGGTGGGCGCCGTGGGTGGCGCCGAGCCCGGTCAAGGCCGCCGAGTGCACGCAAAAGAAGTTAAAATCGCGGGTGAAGTCGCGGATGGACCAGCGGACCAGGACGCAGCTGCCGCTGCTGCCCGCCCTCCTGCGCGCCGTCGGACAGCAGCGCGCGGACGCCGAGGAGCGCATCACCGCCGCCCGTGATGCCTCGGCCGGGGACATATGCACCGCCGCAGGGCAGGAACTGCGGCGTCACCGCCCGGGTCAGGTCGGCCGCGTCCAACGTCACCGAGATCGCCACCGGCAAGCAGCGCAACCTCACCCACGAGGAAGAGGCGGCATTCTGGTCGTGGGCCACGGTGGAGGTACTGCGGCACACCGGGATCCGCATCGAGGAGATGCTGGAGCTCACTCACCACAGCTTCATCGCCTACACCCTGCCCACGACCGGCGAGGTCGTGCCGATGCTCCAGGTCGCCCCGTCCAAGACCGATGCGGAAAGGCTGCTGCTGGTCTCCCCGGAGCTCGCGGAGGTCCTCACCGCGATCATCTTCCGGGTCCGCGCAGGCAAAGCGGCCCTGCCGCTCGTCTCCGCATACGACGTGTTCGAGCAGACCTGGAGCCCGCCCATGCCGTTCCTGTTCCAGCGGCGCTACGGCAACGAGGACCGGCCGATCGGCCGCAGCTACATCCGTGAGTGCATGGTCGCGACCTCGCAGGCCGCAGGCATCGCCGCCGCCGGCGAAACGCTCGAATGGCGGCCCCATGACTTTCGGAGGATCTTCGTCACCGATGCCCTGCGGTCGGGGCTGCCGCCGCACATCGCCGCGAAAATCTGCGGGCACGCCCTGCTTGACACCACTATGGGCTACGCCGCGATGTGCG
>Ga0265324_10001324_pt1 | contig 14509 bp, 6 predicted proteins | sample 41419metaG_FD_198634 | JGI IMG/M metagenome (GOLD analysis project Ga0265324, IMG submission 198634) | Rhizosphere microbial communities from Carex aquatilis grown in University of Washington, Seatle, WA, United States - 4-14-19 metaG | ecosystem: Host-associated > Plants > Roots > Rhizosphere >...
CCAGTGTTTGATTTGATAATGAAGCTCTCAATTCATCTTTGATTTCTTCCATAAGCGAGTTGTAGAGATCTTTTATTTCTAATGTCTCTTCTGGTTCTTTTAGACTTCTTCTCTTTTTATCAACTGATAAATTGGTTCTTCTAGCCAGACTTTCATGGAACAGAAAGTTTGACATTATTTGATACGCTGACAATGATCTTATTTTTGAGGTTTATACCGATTGGCATAAAACAATGGTCGATGTCTTTATCCTTTCCTTCTTCTTTCTTGAGAACAGAGAAAAAGCTTAAACCCATCCAATTTCTATGTCTTGACATGGGTTGAGATTGGGAAAGGATTAGCTTACTTTTGACTATCCATGCCTTGGCAATTAACCTATTTATTAGAATATGGGCGAGATCAAACAACGAAGTTGGTCACGTCTCACTTCTCTAGTCAGATCGCTTGCTTGGCGTAGGTTGCAGGACTCTGTTCATTAGCTTATTTGGTGTGTCCGCTCTGGCTGGGAAAGGAAATGGCCCTCTTCCGGGTAGGCGTAGGATCGTATCCAACGTTTCAGGATGTCTCTGCTTGAGTGCTTTAGCAGAATGGACTACTTTGACCGAGCGAAGAATATGCTTGATTCTGTCGAGATAGTGAGGATTGAGGATAAGGAGCGAGCTAACATATAGAGTAAGCATATAAAAAGAAAGCAATCGTTATTTCCGGCAATGCTTTGGATCTCTACTCAAGACCTACTGAAACTCTTGATCGATCAGACTGTCAAGTTCGGTACTCGTGATCGAGCGGTGCAATTGCCTCAGTCTTTCCTAGAAAATTGTAACTAAAGGAAAGGACTGGCTTCATTCAAGTTGAGACGAGTTCCATAACTACCTATCGGTATGAGATAATGAATGAAACTATAAAAAAGGATTTCCAGCGAGTAACTACTAATGTTACGAGCCAAAAAGAGCCCACCTAAGTCCTAATCCTTCACCAAAGAGTTAAATCGTATCCGCCTCTCAGTCAGTCATCGCCTACCCCTTCTTTCTAATCCTACTGGTCAGCGCCTTCAAAGGAATACCTTCATGTAAGGTACAATGAAACAAACCTCATTCTCTTGCCCAATAAATGCTTAAGCTTAAGAAAGTGCGCCAGATTATACGTCTTTGTGCCCATGATATACGTCCGCCATAAAAATAGAATAATAATATAATATGAATCGAGATATTAAGGAAGAAAAAGAAGTTGATTTTCATGTTGAGTTTAGAGTGCTCTTACTTTATATAATGCAGTTTTTGCATATTATTTTTCTGTTTGAGCTTATATAATGATTTGATTTTGAAGTTTAAAATTCCGATTCTGATTTAGTTCATTATGTTGTTATATATCTTTCTTTCTTTTTCATATTATCCTAGCATAACCCACCTACTTATTATCCTTGTGCTTGACCGAACTACCTTGCCGCAATAACTGGGTTTTGGAGGTGAGAAAAAGAGCCCGACCCAGGACTTCATACATGGCCTAGATCCATTAAAACAGAGCGGATTTATGTCTAGGAAAAAGATGCTCTGCTTGCCTGAGGTGTTTTGGTAATGAGGACATCGGATTGGAACTATGTTGGATTCTCAATTTCGGCATGCATGCTATTTTGCTGAGATTTCCAAAAGAAAAAGATATTTTTTTATATGAGCTCCTAGCTTTAAGTAACCAATAAGGGCATGTGGCTTAGCATAACTTGAAGTGAAGAGAACATTTTGCTCATTGGGTGGAGTTCTTAATATCGTGCTGCTTATATCAATGAATGCACGATTCGGAAAGATATTATTCCTAGTTCCGCTCGCTCGTTCCACTGTAGTTACACTCGCTGGATTAAAATTTGTTCAATTCATAGGAAATGGGATTGGTTTCACAAGATGTCTGAGAAGTTACTTCTATGCTAGGGTGCTTGTGCACCTTCCTTCCGACGGTCAACCATGAGTTGAGTAAGGATAGATAAATCGTCTTAATAGATCAGAAGGCCTTTATTTGAAAGAGGTCGAAGGAAGGTAATGGAAATGTATCGGATTGCAAATCCTGGAAGGACCCCGAAACTAGTAGAGGCTTAGCGGAAGCTGACAAGGACCCAGAAAAGTAGGAGGTCTTCCGCTCGAACAATCACTTGCTGGGCTCACTCCAGTTCCTTACTAAAGCTAGGTGGAAAGAAAAGTATTTGCATGGCTCGAAAAGGCAATTGCACATTCTTCTTGGTTGTGGACCAATTCGCACAATTGAGACATCGTGCTCGAGTTCAAACACCTTGTTTGTCGACATTTGGCAGTGCGGGGCACGTCGCTTAAATCACCTTGGTTTTAATTTTGCGGAGAATGGGATTTGCTGTTTTTTGTAATGATGTATTTTTTTCTTTTGCATTTCATTTTTCAATCTAAAAAACTCATATAGAGTTTAGTAGTTTTCTGGTAGAGAGATATCAAATACATAGAAAGATGGTTGAGATGATTGAATACACGTGATGCGCCAGGCTACATAGAAAAAGGTTCCTCATTGAACTCGAGAGGAGAGTTCCACTCTTTCATGTTTGAGTTCATTCATTCTCATTCCAATCGACATAGAATTTCTATTGCATATAAGGTTACCTGATCTCAATGGTATAAAAATAAAGCTCGCGTTGGGTGACTTAGTGAGAGTGCCTTTTTCTTTTCTTCTGAGAGAAACACTATTATGAGTTTTTGTTGGACATTAGTTGACAATTCAAAGTGGGCTTACATACATAAAATAGATATTGCTTCAATTCATTAAAACTAGGTAGCATATATAGAAACTACTTTTCCTGCACCTGCACACAAAGCTTTTTTACTACTTTTTAGTGATGCTTGCTCTTCGTTAGATGCATAGATAGCCCTACCACATAATTCTAAGAATTCTTGGCTTAATATATACTTGAGCATACCGGTTTATTTATAAGTGATTTTTTAGGTTTTATTACACCAGATACTAACGTCAATTCCTCTATTTTAGTAAAATTAGGAGTAGGTAGATCTAGTTAAATACCCCCTTTTTTTAGATGTGTTAACATAGTATTAGACGAGAGTTCCTTTGTATTATGATAGACCTATAGTACATCAAAAATGTTTTCTTTTGTTTTTCTTATTTATTATTAATATCTTCAATAATCTTACTATGTCGTTTAAAGAGAACCTCTACTTTTATACTTCTACTAGAACTAGTTGTGTAATGGCGTCCAAAATGGAGATTAGGTACCAAAGACATAACTTTCTATATGATAAGATGCACATCCCAGGAAACTACACTATACGCGGATACTCCGAGTTGGTCAACAATCCAGACCGACCGTACGCTGACCCTACTTCAGTTTCCAGCGAAGCCGGAACCAGGCATAGATAGAAGGCACTTGCTTGCTCGCCTGTTGTATAACTTCCTGTCTTTTTCAAATCCTACTTCCTTTGCACTGTCAGCTCAGCTTGCCCCACAAGAGCTATTGCTACAGATCGTTCTTCAAAAGAAGGAATTCTCCGATCTAAATCTCATGTTCCGCAATCCATTAAGTACTTTTAACCTTTCAAATCAAGACTTTCATCCAGCAGTCAATAAGAGTTAGGGATGGAGTTAGTACTCGCCAAGAGCAGGCTGCGAAGATGCAGGCTCTGTCTCCGGATTGGTATCCTCTGGCATTTCAAATATGAATTTTGCCCTTTATCAGCGTCTTTCCCACCTGCCCTAGCCAGGTCTAGAGCTAATGAGTAGGAACTATCCATCTATCTCCAAGGATAGGAAGTTTTATAAGCGGAGGCAGGATTATTTAAAGCTCGCATAAGCACCTCTTTTTTTTTTGCTCGAGAGGAAGGCCCATTCTAGATAAGGCAAGGGCTAAGTCAAAAGCTAAGTAAAGGGATCCAATAGAGAAGGAAGGACGGATGCCTTTTTAAGCCACAAGCAAGCTCTGCATATCTTTCTTCTAAGGGGGCTGCTCGTGTAGCTAACCACTCAACTACATCTTTCTTTCGTGCAAGAGCAACCGCTTGAAAGCAGTGAGTTTACTTCACGTGCTGGGACCCTACTCCCCTTATGTGGAAGGAGGCTCCCCTAACCACTTCCATCCCAGTGATCACTTGCCCATTGGCGCTTATTTCGAGCTTATCTCCATTTCTTAGACCCAGCGCTGGGCCTTTCTTTTGAAAAGATATTCACTCACAAGTAAGTGTTTCCTTAATTCCTAGACTTCTTTTTACGGAACAATCTCCTACACTACTCTTTCTAAAATAAAAGAATAGCCGAGATGCAGATAGAATAAAGACATAATATATAAAGGTGTGGAAGTAAATAGGTACTAGTAAGCTCTTTGAATCAAGGCGACACTACCTTCCTATAGCCTAATCCCTTCGCTGTCGGTCACTGATCTCTTGAGAGAATTCAAATAGAATATAGTGCGTAAAAGGATGAGTGCCTTATTTCAAGTGAGAGTCAGGGGTGGAAGCAAGTTATTACCGGATTTTTGCTTTAAGCGGTGTATGTATTAGTGGAAGTGGAGTGCTATAGGTATAAGACTGCCTGTGTTGAGTTACTGAGAGCATGGAAGAAAGAGCAAGGTCGAGTAGTAACTAAAGAGTTAAGCAAAGCACAGGCTTTTGAGTGCCTGACATAAGGAGTCTGGGGCTAAGCTATGGTCTAAGCTACTAGAGTGAAAGCTTCATCTTCTCCTTCTACTCTGACCCGCTGTTGATCCAGCCCCTCGACAAAGCGTCAACTGGAGCTTCCGGGTGGAGCGGAATAAGTGGACCAGACCTCGGAAAAAGCGCTGCCAACTGTCAAAATGAAGGTAATTCGGACTTAGGTCTACATCTGCATTGAACTTACCCTCAGGACTGAGGACTTGGAATGAATGGTGAGAGACATCTTGGAGAAAAGATCTGACTGTCGCATCAGGTCATCACTACTGCAATCGCTTCGGTACCTCAGTTACCCCCCATCCTGAGTTAATGACATCATGGATGCCAGTGTGCTGATTGAATAAGGTTATCTTGCATGGTGGCTAAAATAAAGATCTAGAAACGAGGGAAACGGATATGAAAGCTTCTCCTCACAAGAAGACAGGAAATGGACACTCGCTAAACGATTCAAATCTGAAAGATCAGTTGAAAGCATAGATGAAAGATCCTTCTCCACTTACAATTGGGACTAAAAAATATCTTTTATCATAAGAAAGGAAAAGGGGACTTAGGTTTTCAGCGTGCCTAATCTCATCCCCATAGTCCTTCTACCGACTGGGACCGCCTGAAGATAAAAGTCTTTTGCCCTTCTCCCGAAAAGTAGAGTCTGGCTCCCCGTATCGTGTATTTCTTGCATATATATATACATCTTTTTTTTTTGCTTAGACATCTGATAATGGATGCCCGTTCCCGGGATTTATGTCATGATATTTATTATAATAGCGGACTTTTTTGAAGAGGTGTGGTCTATCCAAATAGCTAGAAGCAGAACGATAAGAAGCTATGAGACTATTTAAAGGCTTATTCGAGCCAGTCTAGTAGGCATCGCTTTCTATCGGAACCGTTAGCCTCGCCCCATAAAAAAGCTATAAATCTTATTTCTTTCCTGATAGTAGTGAAAGTAAAGCTGTTTCCTTCTCTCCTTGCAGTCGAGCCTATAGCCTATTACTAACCTTTTTAATCTTTAAAAAATGAATGCATGCAAGGTTGACTCTTCAGTCTTCGGCAGGAGGAGAAGTGGATGAACAAGGAATCCTTGATGCTTCTCAAATGTCTTGAAGAATGCTAAATGTGAGATAAAAAAAAGTAAAGTAAAAAAAAGTTCACAGTGAAACTCCGAGCCGAGAGGGAAGTCTTAATTCCACTCCGATCTTAGTTAGCCGAGTAGCTTGTTTTTTCTTGCTTCCACACTTCATCATAGGTTCGCGGAAAACCGAGGAATATCTCGTCTGCGTACCTGATTCTGCGTACCTGATGTAGTAGAGTTTGATTGCTTTTTCGATTCCTTTTCTATGCCCGGCGCTGCCAATATGAGAGTACCCCAAGTGTTTGTCTAACAGGTGGGAATAAATTCATTAGAACCGGCGAGATTGGGCTCCGGTATGCCTTTATCGGTGCATGCATGATTCACTCCCTCCCGATCCAGGCCGTGACCAGGAAGGTTTCAATCAACCAGTTCCACGAAGTCAAAGTTTTCCTTGCCAAACCGATCTAGCAACAGTGCTAGGAGAAGCGTGTGATCTATGTTATCGAAGCACCTGACTATATCGCACTTGACAAGCCAATACATTTGAGGCCGAAACATCGCTCGCTGAAGAAAGTCCGAGCGCCCGACCCATGCGATGCACGAAAAAAGACAGGCTAAAATTCATCGCGGAGCAAGCGGGCCATTGCATCCAAAACAAGTCTGTCCTTATGAGCTGGCTGCGTGATAGCTTCAAACTTGCCCGGCTTCTTTGGAACAGGAATGTCTGATCTGTACGTACATCGGGCGAAAGTGAAAAGCGTACGTAAGTTTCGAGATCATATTGAATAGAGAAATCAAACTTATTTTTCGGGTATTTTTTTTTATCTCTTTCCCACAATTCCAGAATCAGAGCTATCAACCTTTCAAACAGCATTTTTACTTTTTCTTTACTGCTTAGCGCCCTTTATGCCCTTTCCTTTCCTACAATGCAAGAGTCCCGATTCCATGCTTTTATTTTTCTTATAGAATTTCATTCAGCTTTATACGAAAATACTCCTTTACTTCTTAACTCGCCGCTTCTATGAAAGCAAGTTGAAAATAAACTATATGATGAGAATCTTTTTATTTTGGAGAGGTTACTTCCACTCACTGCCAGACTTTCAAAATTACCCGTTTTTCGAAGATCCTAGTCTGGTCCTAGTCTGGCACATGAATCATCAATCAAGATGACAAGTACGAAATCCATTTTCACTAAAACCAAGATGTACGTAGTTTGGGGGGATATTTTCTTTAGATAGAAAGCGATATTCCTGCTTTTCTAGCAAAGTATGAGTGTTTGCTTATTTGATGCCCTACTTCTTGAAGGTATACTTAAATTTGGGTGGTTGGTACTCAATACGCCACTATTTATCTTTACGCTACCCTACCTATATTTTTGAGCTTCGTATGCTCCTATCCAGGTAAGAAGATAAAGATAACCAAGTCTGAGACAAGTTCTATAAAAGATTGAAGGGTTCCATGAGAAAAGAAAGTATGATGCATACTTCCCAAAGCCTTTCCAATCACATAGTGCGCAGCAAAATGTAAGTCTTCCTTACAAAGGAAAGAGCTTTTTTCATGGGGAGCCAGAGCTTCCACCCAGGCATTTTTGGTTGAAGCTTTGCTATCAGCTCATATTCTTCTACATTCCCAGTCTTTATAGTGTTTCCGTGTCATTTTGCGTGGGAGTGTTGTTGAAGGAATGCTAGGCCACTGCTTTGAAACTACGTGTAGGAGGGCAAGTTCAGATCAGAAAGTGACGCTGGGATAAGATGAAATCCTCTTTTTCGAAATCTCTAACTACTGCCTGCCACAGGTTGCGCCCTGGATATCTAAATAGCGTTGCAGGAATTGGCGCTCTGAACATAACGCCTAAAACTCGTCGTGGAGAGAAGTTTATGACGGCCGACGATTTGGTCGCTTTTTGAAAGATCATGACTGACGAAAAAATAATAAACAAAAGAAAAATCCAATCTATACCCACAATAATATGAAGCTCCTTCTTCTTTCTCGGGTGTCCAACTTCACGTCACGTTACGTTGCGGAAAGAGAGGCCTTTCCTAATGAAATATCAACGGATATGCGCGGAGCGATGCTATTTGCTCCACGGGAAAAAATAGAAAAATGAAATACTTCTGCCGGTATTCCTGTCTTCTTCATGAGTTTGAATTTTTTACTAAATTCCATAAGGAACGGCACTTATGTATGAAATAGGTAATTTGGAGATGGAAGATTTGTTATTTAAGCAGTTGCATAATGTTTCGGGATATGTAACGCGAGATGATATAATCACTATTCGATCTCATAAAAATAATCTTAGTCACCTTTTTGGCATTTCCATGGGTTGTCTCGGACGGCGGATGTTTTCTATTTCATTCAATCTGAACCCGGAATGAGGAGCCGCCTATAAATTGCTCTTGACAGCGAAGGACACTCATCGCGTGAAGGAAGATAAATAGCAGTTGTCTCAAAGTCACTTTTTCTTTTTCTCGTCAGCCTTTTCCTTTAGTTTGACCTCGTTTTGGGGTTCTGCCCACTGTTGCTTATCATCTGTGGAATCAATGTTAAGATCTTAAAATAAAGAATGAGTCTCGTCGAAACCTTTCGTTACATCTGCTGTGTCTGGTATGTAAAGGTGCTTATATTCTTTTCGAATCTTCATGAGCTCAAACAGTCGGGTTGCCCTATCCCGCTAAAAGTAAAAGAAGAAAGGGTTTTGGTCAGTTGCTAAAATATGCTTAAGGCCAGCACCGAAACTACGCAACGGAACAAGCGTAAAATCTGAAGTAAAAACCGTTTTCATTCGCGCATCTACACTCGTCCATAGTATCCCCTCTGGGTAGAGCTCGAGAAGCGCATGAAAAAGAATGCTCCTCTCTGGGGTAGGCTCAGCAGCTATAACAATTCGACTACATTGGAAGAGCCTAGCCAAAGAATCGAAAAGAGCCTTTTTCGTTAACACCTTTGCTGAGTACTTCACGGAAAACAAAAAATAATACCGTTTATCATCTTATTCATTTTCTCAGCGAGAACCAGGATCTCACTTTTGAGTAGCCATATCTTTCTGGTTTTATTCTCTCACTCAGTAAAGCACTTTTCTTTTCATCAGCCTAGGGTTGACTTACTAAACATTAATTGAATTTGGCCTTTAAGTAGCGGGAAAACGAAGTAGCGACAGCGCGGAAAAAACACAAACTCAAAAAATCGCTACTAAACTAACTATTTACGATAATTAAAAGAGATGAAAGAGAGAGCAGAAAAAGCAGTAGGTAAAGGATGAGGGAGAGACGAGGAAGGTTGTTACGAGGAGCCCGGGCTTCCTCTTTTCTTTGAAGCAATAGCTAGAAAACCAAGACTGGTGAACTAAAACAAGAAAATTCTATTGGAGAGCAAAGAAGGTCAACCTGAAGAGATGAAGGGAGTAAGTCCAACATTGGCGCGGGAGAATTGCCCGGTCGTAGGAGAATGGATCTCTATTGAGGAATCGTAAACTTCATCCTAGACGCATTGAATAGCCTCCGTAGCCAAGTAAGTTCTTTGCTAACCAACCCGGCGCCTAGCCTAGTTTATGTTCTTTGATTGGGTGGTGCTCTTCGCTAATAAAGAGTCAGCCTGTTATGATTTCTGCTGGTACGTCGAACTCCCCTTAATAATGTATGTAGTGCCGAGTCAGGAACTTTCATTCTCAGGGGCAACGTTTTCACATAAAATTCATTTCAGTTCTGTTTTTGATAAGACAGATCATTGCCTTTTACTTTCATTCTTAGAAGATATGTTAAGATCTAATCTGTATCCAAAGAACGAAGGTATGATGGAATTGGTGGACTCTTTTCTCCTTGATAAAGAGGGCAATGACTATAGTAACACAGAGATTGGAATCCCACAGCCCTATATATCCTGTTCTGATGAACGTCTTTCTCCATCAGCTGGATATCGAGATGAAAAGAGTGCAGACCCTGGCTCGCTCGTAACGTTAGTAGTTACTCGCTGGGTATCAACGTCTTCTATTACGCCCGATATGCTGATGACATTGTGTTTGGTATTCCTTTGGTTCTTGATAAGAAAACAGTGATTTTCCTTATCAAGAACGCCCTGTACCAAAGAGGTAAGAAGCTTAAATTGGAGTTCAGTTATAAAGAACTAGATAGAGCGAGTACCAAAGGACCGGGGAGACTTCGAGTGCTAGGTCTACGCCTCTCTATCTTGGAGAATGGAAACATTAACATGGGCATTCCATATGAAAGATGGACTAAGAAAATGACACTGGCTCGGGTCGAGCATTGTTTACGAAAGGCTGGATTGCCCATTAACTTACATAACGTTTTGACTGAACGGGTGCGGGCCTACTTTTTCTATACCATCCAAGCGGAAAAGAAAGGATCAATTTTATGATAGATCGTATCGAGAGTTCAGAACCTTTTTGTCATTTCGAAATCGCTTCTTCTCGTGCCTGAGACTGATTGAACGAGTTCTCTTTTCATTCTATTTCTATATGTTTACTAGGTGCTACTAGGTGCTTAGATAGATGGTTATTTATAATAATAGTGGCTGGCTGGAATCAGTAGGTGAGCGTCCAATGCACTATAATGACAGAATTAATCTGCACAGATTCAATATAGAAAATTCTAGAATATGGAGAAACTTGTCCTAACTCTTTGTTTTGCCTCTTTTCTTTTGAAAGACTTTAGTCTTATATTCAAGTAATGTAGGTCAGATATATTAGAAATGAAGAACATATGGAGCATGTACATAGCTTTGAATGGAAAGTACTGCGACTATATGAGAAAGAAAAAGCAGCAGCTTCTTAACAAGAAAGAAGGTATACTAGACTAAAAACCTGAGTTTCATTAATCTCAGCTATTTCATTTAGACCAAATTGCATACATGCTTGACTTACTGGTCAACGCATTTGACTTCTTCCCCACTACTTACTATTTGATGGATTTTAATTAATATAATTTGTGTTTTTCTGCTTATTCTTTCAATGGCATATATTTTTTTTAATAAAGAAGGAAGCGAAGGGATTGCCTAGCGCTCAAGCAGAAGGAAGTAAGGCGCGCAGCGGAAGAAGAAAGAAGTCTGGGAAGCAAGAAGGAAGTTCTTTCGCTCGAACCTAGGCACATCAAAGTGAAATGGCCGTGGTAAGGGGGTTTTTTAACTTCTAAGCTCAGAAATATATGGCTGGAGCATCTTGTGCCTGCTTTGACCTAAGCACAGTAGCCGGCTGAGACCTCGTCGAATAGTGTGAGTTAGGTCAGATGTTTGAATCAAGGAGGAATTGCAGATTGATTTTGCTTTTCAACTATTATTATGGTTTATAGCATAAATTGGCAAGAGCATTGGAAAGACCGCAGGTTAACTACAGCAAGAAAAGTCCTTTACTTTATAAGATAAGCTTCTTTTATTAGGCTTCGCAATCCAGAAACACTTCTCTTTCTCTAGTATACGTTTACTATTCTTTTACTAACCTTTAGCTATAGGCTTTCTTTCTTAAGGGGCTTTGCCGGGGCAAGACTGGCTTAGCCCTTCAGTTGCTTCTTCATATGGTTCAACATGTTGGTGAGTGTGAACCCGATGTGATCTCCTATACCACTCTTATCGATGGGCTCTTGGGAAAAAAGTAAAATTTGTGGGCGGGGAGAAGAGTTTGATTGAAGTTGCAGTTGCTACTGTTGATGATTGCCAGAGGAAAGGAAGATTCTTAACCAGTGACGTAAAACACTCTTCTGAATAGATTATGCTTATTATTACCAGATTTGACAAGGCACTAAGAAAGCCAATGCTTTGCCCCGGGAGCGCGGCCATTGTGACATGCAATATCGTAATGGATGCACTTTGCAAGAAGGAGCGAACCGACAAAGTTTTTTTTTTTAGTTAGCATTTAGTGCCATATTCCAAGGGACTTGAACCAAAGACAGTGACTTATAGCGCATTAATTCCGTTTTGGGTTGATGTTTTTGGAGGAGCAGGTAATGCTTGAACAAGGTTTCGCACAGACCTTTCTTTGATATCTCTTTAAAGAAAGTGGCGTGTGATAAATGGATATTCTAAACGGCGGCTATTCAAAACAGAGGCAATTAGAGTTTTTAGGTGGTTGATCGAGGCTTTTCGCCAAATTCCATTATTTATGGATCACTAATTGATTCACTTTACAAGCAAGGTCAAAGCAAGAAGCTCATAATCTCTTATTAGGAAAAAGTAGCTAAAAAAGATTCCACTTTGACTTCAACTTAAGTTGCTTTGTAAGCACCCGGGCTTGGATGCCGACAAAGACCTTTCCCCTTGCCCTGGATGTTCCTTTTCTCTATCTATACAACCTGCTTTCCTTTAAGTCTTAACCCCCCTCCCCTCTTCAAAGCTAGTCAACCTATAGAAGAGAGAGGTGGATCATTGCTTCATAAAGCCTTACCTCTCAAAGTGAAGTCAGAATTTCAGGAAGGATTACTAGGTTTAAAAGGCCATGATCAAGCGAGGCTGGATGCTTTGAGCTTTGAAGTCAGAGCTTACTACGGCTTTTCTTGGAGCACCTTACCTTCTTCCTTCGCAATACTTCCTTTATCCCGTCTCCGACAAAAGATATGATTTCGTATTATCTAATGAGTATTCTGAGCTACATTTAGCTCCGACTTTCAATCGACTTATTTCACTCCTACCTAAATCATAAGTAGTTGCTTGTAAGCAGGAAAGATGATTGTGCTCTTTCTTTTATTTAGAAGTATGAGTGCTTCGATTTGATGTGTAAGAAAAAGAAAGGTTTCAATAAAATGATGTACAACCGCACCTGCTTTTTTCGCTTATCTCTGTAGCTTGCAGTAGGAGCAAGAGGTAGGCAGTAGTAAATAAAAGAGAATCAATCCTAAGTCAAGAATGAATTGAATAAGTTAGGGGCTTGCCTTGATTGCTTGTCCTAAGCCTGTAACGAAGCTCAGCCATAACCTCTATCCCTGGTTAGTATGCTAGTATTTGTCTATTCCTCGTTCCTTGCTCCATTCCATTCCCGCTTTTTTTAGTTTAAGCTTTACTTAATCTCCTTCAATCCAAAGTCCAATCACAAAATATATATACCTGCAAGCTTCAAAAACTACGTGAGAAGAATTATTAACTAACGCTGCGCGCCTCAAAGACTACAATGCATAAATGCAAAGAAGGCGACTCGCCTGCCTACTTTAGAGTCCAGCCAATCTTCCACTCCGCACTTTGCTTTTGTACCGAGCCCTCCTCTTTATTTATTGTTAAAGCTCGTCCGCCTATATATATATAAATATATTGTGAAAGTTGCCATAGAAAGAATCATATTATCTGACTGACGCGGCAATCAAAGTTTTTTTGAGTTGGAGTAAAAGGCATTCCAGCTCATATCAATATAAGCATGGTTATAAATCGTGCCGGGGGTTATGGTAGATGTACTTTGACTGATAGAGATGCGAGGAACTACCTAGATCAAAAGGAAGAGATTGAGCTTAGAGAAAGAAGGGGCTGTATGCTTAATGGAGTACTTTGACTGATAGATCAAAAAGTGTGTGTAAAGAGTGCTTTTGAGTACTATCTATACCTACGATGCAGGGCCATGGAATATCTTTTGTGCTAATGTGGATGGGAAGGCTGCATATAAACATGATCAAGATGTCATAAGTTTTGATTCGACCTAAATAACTAACTACGGCATATTTGTTCTCTTTGAAAGAAACTTGCTTTTTAGGTTTAGCGCAATTTGTAATTTTGAACTAATCTAAGTTAATCAACACAGCCAATCAACCATATTTGCTTGTGCACTATTGTCAGTTGAGAATGAAGATCAATTTTTTATATATGTAGTATTTATGGCTTTTTAGAAAGTTGCTTTAGTATATGGGTGTTATTGCTCCTACTGCTATTCTGACCGACCAATGCAGAAGTATTGTTTGCCTTATTAATAATGTTATACTCTTTATTAGTAAATTGAAGAAAGTGTTTTTTCCTGTTCAAGAAAAAAGAAATATTAGAAAGAAGTATTTATAAATAAATTTACATAAACATAATGAATGAGATTGGATATGAAAGTTTAATTGACTGGAGATCTTCAGTAATCTATTTAAAATAAGGGCAAAATGCCTAGCCCATATATATAAATTGAAGCTTAAGCAGCCACCGAGCCTTGATTTCTCGCTCTTTCTTACCCCTATTGCCAGCTTGGATCACACAACGTTACTCTTTTCGTCCTAATCTATTAGGGCAGATCACTCTACTAGCCCATCCACATAACGTTGGCTTTCCTTTGAAAAGATAGGTATAAAAAGCTGGTAGGACGAGAGGTAGGATGAAGAAGCACTACGTTGGGGGGAATGTAAATGTCCGTTTCAAGTAGAAAGCTTTAGTAATGGGGAAAGACTTTTTTTCTTGAGAATCCAATCTACTGATGTTTCACCTCCTTCTTCTTGAATTCATTCTTTATTTTGACTTACTTTTAAGTATTTACTTTCTCTCATTACTTAAATTTTCATTTCAGGGTGCACTGCTGCCACGGGGTAAAGGTGCGCTTTTCGGACTTCGTTCTTACCTGCGAGATCAAAGATTAGTACTCGTTCTCTTTTTACCATATTTTAAGACAGACGCTCATGCTATGGCCCACAAAGGAATAGGCTCGCTCCTTTCGCTTGTTCATTCACTCGCTCTTTTGTACTCGTTCCACTTACTCGCTGGGTCCTTATCTAAGAAGACGTAGTTCTATCTACCTCTCCAAACAAAATATCTTGACTGACCGATGTTCAGTGCTGCCGTAGCTGTAGCCCTCTTTTTTATTCAATTATGAAATTCCGCA
>Ga0265324_10001326_pt1 | contig 14474 bp, 8 predicted proteins | sample 41419metaG_FD_198634 | JGI IMG/M metagenome (GOLD analysis project Ga0265324, IMG submission 198634) | Rhizosphere microbial communities from Carex aquatilis grown in University of Washington, Seatle, WA, United States - 4-14-19 metaG | ecosystem: Host-associated > Plants > Roots > Rhizosphere >...
GACGCGGGCCGGCGGGGTGGCGAGGGGCGGGATCACGGGGGCGGATACTCCGGGCGGGGTCGGATCAGGCTTTGCGCAGAATCGCGGCGCCGACCACGTAGGTGTGGTGAGGCGCCGAGCGGCGGTGCCAGTCGAGAAAGCCGGGGCAATCCCCGAAGTTCCAGTCCAGGGGCTCCGGCGGCGTCGCGAAGGCGGGATGGCGCCAGACCAGCCGCTCGAACTCGGCGGTGGTCAGCGCCTTGCCGTTCCACTCCGGGAAGCTCATGCCCCGGTCGGGCTCGCAGACGTCGAAGGACAGGGCGAACATCCCGCCCGGCTTGAGCACGCGGGCGGCTTCGGCCACGGCGCGGGCCGGGTCGGGCTGGTGCTCGAGCACCGAGAGGCTGGTCACCAGATCGGCCGACCGGTCGGCCAGCGGAATCCGCTCATCGGCGGTGATGATCCAGTCGAGGTCGACGCCGAGCCGGTCGCGCAGCGCCATCCAGGCCGGCTGCCACTGAAGGTCGGTTTCGACCAGGGTGACCCGGGCGCCGCGCAGGGCGAGCAGCCAGGGCAGCGGCGACAGCCCGCCGCCGACGTCGATCACCCGGCAGCCCGGGCCGGCGTGGCGGTCGAGGCCGGCGAACCACAGCCAGGGATACTCCCACACCGCCGACCAGTCGCGGCAGGTCGCGAGGCCGTGCTCGAGGGCGAAGCCGTTGCACTCGGCCATGAAGTGCAGGAAGTCGGGCCGCCAGATCTCGGCCGCCCGGGCCAGTGTCGGCCGGCTTCCGTCGGGCGGCGGCGGATAGACCAGGGCCGGGTCGCTGATATAGACGCTGGGCGGCCGCCCGAGGGCGCTCTCGCGCTCGATGAAGGAGCGCTTGAGCGCGAGGTAGCCGCCGATCTCGGCCTCGATCCGGCGGGCGGCTTCGGACGGGAACAGCGGCTTCCAGTCGGCGCCGGCCAGATAGCCGGCGGCGACCGTGACCACGGGCGCCGCCTCGGGCGTGTCGGCGGTGCCGCGCGCCAGCGCCTCCAGGATCACCGCGTGGGCCTCGGCGACGGTGCGCGCCGGCAGGATGTCGCCGAGGAACGGCAGCCGCCGCAGCCAATAGTCCTGGAGCGCGACCAGCATCTCGGCGCTCGCCTCGAGCATGCGGTCGAAGACGGGCGCGAGCGCCGCCGCCTCGGGCGGGCGTCCGGCCAGGAAGTCGCGGCGCAGCTCGGCGTCGGCCTCGCAGCAGGCCCGGATGGCGGCGCCGACCGGAACCTCCATGTCCTCCAGGCAGCGCCGGACGTGCTGGAAGCTGTGCAGGAAGGCCAGGATGGTCCGGAAGTCGGTGACGTCGTGGGTGACCAGATACAGCAGGTCGCGCGGATACTTCCGGTAGTTGTTGACCGTGAAGACCGCGGCGCGCACCTCGGGCGGGCGCTCCGGGGTGCAGCCCACCTCGAGGGGCCGCCCGGCCAGCAGGCCGATGTTGAACACCGGGAACACCGCGTCCATGTCCCGCGCCCCGCCCTCGCTGACGAACAGCGGGTCGTGGCCGAGGACGTAGCGGTCGTCCTCGCTCTCCAGGCGGGCCACGGTCAGCTCGGGCGGCACGGCGGCGCGGCCGTCGCGGATGATGGCCAGGAAGTCCACGTCCGACAGGCCGGGACAGCCGATCTCGCCGAACTGGTAGAGCGCGACCACGTCGGGATTGGCCGCGGCGTCGGCCCGGAAACGCTGAATCACCCGGTCGTAGGCGGCGATGGCCAGCGGGCGCGGCCGCGCGTGGGTCTGGCGCGGCCAGCCGGCCAGATGGCGCGGCGGGCGGCGGTCGAGCCCGGCCGCCTCCAGCACCCGGAGCACCGCCCCGGAGGCCGCCCGCTCGTAGACCGAGCGCACGCCGTCGATCAGCGCCTGATCGAGGCCGAGCCCGGCCCGGTCGGCGGCGCTCAGGGCCAGCCGGTTTTTCATGTGCGACAGGCAGACGCCGGGATTGAGGCCGGTTCCGGGCGGCCACACCGGGTCGGGCAGGCGGGCGTCGATCCAGGCGGCGAGGGCGAGGCGGGCCGCGCCCACCCGCTCGAACAGCGCCCGCTCGTCGGGCGGCAGCAGGCCGTTGGCCGGGTCGAAGAAGTCGGCCTTGTAGACCGAGCGGCCGGTCTCCGACTGGTGGCGCAGCATCGGCACCAGCAGCGCGGTCGAGATCCACCACAGCGCGTCGAAGGCCGAGACGATCTGGTCGGGCCGGACGACGGTGGTCTCGAAGACGTCCTCGAAGGCCTGGAGCGACAGGGCGTTGGCCACCAGCGGCGGCCGGTAGGCGATGGCGTCGAGCCGGCCGTGGACCAGCACCGCGCGTTCCAGCATGGCCACCGGCAGCGCCGCGTCGGTGGTCCAGCGCAGCTCGTCCCGCCACATCAGCCACGGCCCGTGGTGCATGCACGGGTTGAAGGCCAGCAGGTGGTCGCTGGTTCCGAGCAGCCAGTCGATCAGCGCCTCGAAGCGCCCGGGATCGGCCGGCAGCTCGGCGACGACGATGACGTCGAGGTCGCTGAAGCCGTCGGCGGCGCGGCCGTCGGCGGAACTGCCGTGCAGCAGCACCGCCGTGACCTCGTCCGGCGCCGCGTCCAGCGAGGCGATGAACGCCTCGACCACGGTCCGGCGCTTGTAGCGCGCGCCCTCGCGCCACGCCGCCAGCGGCAGCGGGGCCGGCGTGTGATCCTGGGCCGGCGGGCCGGCGGCGGCGTCCTCGGCCAGCCGGGCCGCGCACTCCCGCAGTCCGGCGTGGACCAGCCGCGCCAGCTCCTGTCCGGTGGCCGGCGGCGCCCCCAGGGCGTCCAGCCGGGCCGCCAGCTCCGGCAGCAGGGCGCGGCCACGTCCGGCCACGGCGGCCAGCCGTTCGCCGTCGACGGGCATGGTCCGCCAGTCGGCCAGCCGGGTCGGCGCGCCGGCCCAGACCGGGCCGTAGAACAGACCGCCGGCGAGGCCCTTGAGCCGTCGCCACAAGTCCTGGAGCCGTTCGGATCGCCAGTCCGGCCCCGTTTCGACCGTGTCTTCCCAGATCAGATGGTCGACCAGCTCAAACCGGGAGTGGCGCATGGAAGGGACTTTTCCTTTGTCCGGCGACGAATCCGTAAGGACAGCCGAATTGTGTCCCCATCGGAGCGAGGTCGCGGAAGAACAGGGCGGGCGCGATGGCGGAAAAGCTTACGCGGCCGGAAAACCGGCGGCAAGGGTGTTGTCGGTTCCTCGTGGCCGGGGGCCGCCGGCTGGTGTAGGAAACGGGGGTGGCGGCAGCCGCTGAACGGAGGTTCTTTCCATGAGGTTCGATCCCCTCGATCCCCCCCGCCGGTTCGAGGCCGGCTACGGCCCGACCGTGACCATCTCGGACTGCGGCCGCCTTCATCTCGAGGCCGACGAGCAGGTCACCTTCACCACCCCGGGCGGCGGCGAGTACGACGTCGCCCGCAAGGAGTGGGGCTTCTACGCGACGCCGTCGCTCAACGGCCGGCTGGCCGGCTTCGGCCTGCGCGCGGCGCTCGCGCGCAACCGGGTCGGCCGCTATTTCGTGCTGCTGGTCGAGCGCGGGCGGGAGGACGCCTTCGCCGCCTATCTCGAGGCCGACCGGATGGCGCTGGTCAGTTGGCTCGACGACGACGCCAGTCTGGCGCGGCTTGAGGCCGGCCTGACGGCGGCCGGGCCTTGAGTCCGGATCAGGACTTCGCCGCCGTCAGCGGGCGCGCCATGTCGTCGATCAGGAAATTGGTGAAGGCGCACAGCGGGCCGGCGACCCGCCGGGGCGCCTTGGCGCCGTCGCGGCCGACCTGGGCGTGGACCGCGTCGTAGAGCCGGCGCAGGAACAGGTCGGCCTGGCAGACGCCGTCGTCGGCGAAGCGGTCGATCAGGCGGTCGATGTCGGCGAGGAAGACGGCGCAGAAGCTGTAGAAGAACGCCTCGTCGTAGCCGACGATGTGGCTGAGATGGTAGATCGCGGGCGCCGCCACCTTCTTCAGCGACAGGCCGCCGATCCGGGACGCCACCGGAATCCAGAAGTCCCACCACGGCATGCCCAGCACCATGCCGTTGCCGAGGAAGATGCCGGTCGCCGCCCGCTCGAAGAAGAAGAAGTCGTAGCCGCCCCGGTAGGGCTGTCCGGTGTCCTTGGCCGGCTCCTCGATCTCGATGCGGTTGCCGAAGACCAGGGAGCGCCGGTACTCCCGGGCGACGGTGTCGCGGAGCGCGCCGCCGTCGCGGAACACGATGTCGGAATTGACGATGCCGCAAACCTCGGCGCCGCTCGCCGCCAGCGCCGCCATCAGCTCGTGGATCGGCACCAGCGGCCGTCCGCACAGGGCCTCGGCGGTGGTCGCGGGCTCGACGAAGCGCACGCCCGGAAAGTGGGGCGCCAGGGTCGCGGTCTCGGCCGCCGTGTTGACCGAGACCACCTCGAAGCCCTGGTCCAGCCAGGACTCGACGGCGAGCCGCTGGAGTTCCAGCCGCCGCGGCATCACCGAGGTGGCGATGACCATGCGCGCCGGCGCCGGAACCGCCTCGCGCCGCGCCGCCAGCACGCTGTCCGGAGAGTCGAGGCCGCCCCGCTCGGCCAGCCGGAACGCCCGGCCGGGATCGGTCACCTCCAGCCCCTTGAGGATCGCGGCCAGGGCGGCGTCGGTCCGGCGCTGGGCGAAGTGGACCTCGGCCAGATAGCGGTGACTGTTGACCTTGTGCGGATAGTCGCGGCTGACCACCGACAGCATGTGGGCCGCCTCGTCGAAGCGGCCGAGGTCGCGCAGCACCAACCCGAACACCTCGAGGGTCTGGCCGGCCATCGCCTCGCCGGACATCGGCGCGTGGCTCTGGCCGAAGACCAGGATGCGCAGCCAGCGGACGATCCGGCGCCACCACAGGACCGGCGACAGCAGCCATGTCAGCCGCAGCAGCACCGTCCTCAGCACCCGCCGCACCGGACCGCCGGAGGTCAGGCGGCGCTTCCCGTCAGCACCGATTCCCACTTGGTTCCCTTGACCTGGAGCAGCGGGTTGGAGACCAGGCAATGCCAGACCACGGCCTGGAAGGCCTCGGAATGGGGGGTGATGCGGGCGGGATCCGCGACCGGAACCACCACCACGGTATCGCCGACCTGGGCGGTGTAGCCGTTGGGACGGCCGACGATGCCGAACACCTTGAGGCCGCGCGTCTTGGCCTCCTTGATCGCCGCCACCAGATTGGCGCTGACGTTGCGCTCGGCGTCGCCGCCACCGACCGAGAAGATCAGCAGCGCGTCCTTGTCGTTGGCGCGGCTGACCCGCAGCCAGGCCGCGAACACGGTGTCCCAGCCCTCGTCGTTGGTGCGGGCGGTCAGCTCCGAGACGTTGTCGGTCGGCGCGTAGGCCTCGATGCCGCACAGCTTGCGGAAGTCGTTGACCGCGTGGCCGCAGTTGCCGGCGCTGCCGCCGACGCCCAGCAGGAACAGCCGCCCTTCCCGTTCCCGCAGTTCGGCCAGACCTTGGGCCAGCCGGTCGACGACGGCGTGATCGAGCCGGGCGGCGATGTCGGCGGCTTCCTGGAAGAACGTCTGAGAATAGGACATGGGCCTGACTTTCCGGTGGGAAACAGGAGATTTGTGTATCCAGTCGCCCGGCCCCGGTCAACCGGTCAGTGCCCCCGGCGGTCCAAAAACGCCGCAGCCGCTCAGCCCGGGCCGGCCACGCGGGCGTAGAGTTCCAGGGGCGTGCCGAAATAGCGGAAGGCGCCCAGCGGCCGGTAACGGTCGCGGGCGAAGGCGCGCAGCTCGGCGTTGAGCCGCTGCATCTGAAGGTCGAACGGGTAGCCGCCGCCGACCGGCAGCGGCCGGGCGCGCAGGATCAGGAAGTCGGCCGCCGCCAGGGTCGGCCACAGCTCGCCCTCGGGAACCTCGAAGATCTGCGCCAGCAGGCGGCGCACGCCCAGTTCGCGGCCGAAGCGCTCGACATGGGTCAGGTCCATCTGGAGCCCGTCGAGGTCGCCGATGTGGTCGACGAACAGATTGGGCGTGGCCCAGCGGTTGGCCGCCGCGGTTGCGGCGATCAGGTCGAGCATGCGGTCGCGGGCGGCGAAATCGTCGGCGTGCCGGGTGACCACCGAGGGCTGGGCCAGGATGAGCGCCTCGTACCGCAGGCCGACGGCGAAGGCGCCGGCTCCGACGGCCAGGGTCAGGCCGGCCGCGGCGGCGGGACCGGTCAGGCGGGGCAGCGCCGCCGCCGCCGCCATGAACGCGAACAGCGCGAGACCGCCTACCCCGATCACGAAGACGTTGGCGACGATCCAGGATTTCTGGACGTCGGCGTTGAGGGTGACGAACGGGCCGGCCAGGGCCGCCGCGATCACCAGCAGCGCCCAGGCGGCGCGCGGCCGGGCCACCGGCGGCGCCACCTCGGCGAACGGCGCCCGGCGGCCGAGCAGCCGGCCGGCGGCCGTCAGCGCCGCCGCCAGCGCCAGGATGCCGACCAGCAGCCGTTCCGCGTTGGCGCCGAGCTGGTTGTGGAGCAACTCGCGCGGATAGAAGGCCAGGGCGTCGAGCAGGCCGTGGATGCCGGCCATGTCGGCGCGGATGTCCTTCTCCGGTCCGATGACGTGGCCGACCACGTAATAGTTCCAGATGTTGCCCCACTGGAGCGCGAGGTAGGGGCCGACGGCGGCGGCGAGCGCGATGCCGGTGACCAGCATGCCGGCCAGCGGCTGAACGCCGCCGGGCCGGTGGAAGTGGCGGCGCAGCTTCGGTTGGAGCAGCATGCCGGCCGCCATCACCGCCGCCATCACGCCGAGATGGGCGGCCATGATCGTGCGGGTGACGCACAGGGCGGCCATGGCCAGGGCGGCGAGCAGGCACCAGCCGGGACGGGTGAAGGCCTCGGTGCGCCAGACCAGGGCGCAGGCCACGGCGAACAGCGCCATCGCCGCGAAGTCGAGCCGGAAGTCGAACGGCCCGCCCATGACGCCGTACATGCTCTGGACCGACATCCAGAAGCCGCACAGGAACAGGGACAGCCCGAACGGCTTGTCCCGTCCCAGGATCAGGCACAGCAGGCCGGGAACCAGGGCGAAGAGGGCGATGTTGACCAGCAGCGGGCCGAGCCGGCCGACGCCGTGGACCAGGGTGACGCCGTAGGCCGCCAGTTGCAGGCCGATGCCGGCCGCCGGGGCGCCGCCCACCAGGGTGCGCAGGCCGGCGAGCGCGCCGTCGCGGGCGGCGATCAGGGCCGCCTCGTAGACCTCATGGAGATAGACGATCTGGTCGTTGGCCAGCGGCGGTCCGGGCAGGATCTCGCGGACGGCGTAGCGGGTCATCGCCACCGCCTGGGCGGCGCAGAACAGCGCCAGGAACAGCTCCGCCCGCGCCCGCCACAGCCGGGACAGCGCGGCCTCGACGGCGGGCGACGGACGGAAACGGAACGGAAGGGCGGAGGTGGCGGCGGGGGACGGGGCCGCGCTCAATCGTAGAGGTCCCCGTCGAGCCCCAGAATCTTCATCTTGTACTGGGACAGGATGTCGTCGACCTCACCGACGGCGACGATCTGGCCCTGGTGGAGCCACATCACCTTGTTGCACATGCGCCGGACGATCTCCTCGGAGTGGGAGGCCATCACCATGATGCGCGTCCGCTCGACGAAGCCGGTGGCGCGCCGCTGGGCCTTCTCGAGAAAGCCGAGGTCGCCGGCCGAGATCCATTCGTCGAGCAGCAGGATGTCCGAGCGGATGGTGGTGGCGACGCCGAAGGCGAGGCGCATCAGCATGCCCGCCGAATAGGTCCGCACCGGCAGTTCGAGATACTCGCCCAGTTCGGTGAACTCGGCGATGCTGTCGAGCGAGCGTTCGATCTCGGCCTTGCTCAGGCCGAGATAGGCCGAGCGGATCCAGATGTTGTCGAAGCCGGTGGCGTCCGGGTCCAGGCCGAGCGAGATGTCGAACAGCGGCGTCACGTGGCCCTCGACCCGGACGACGCCCCGGGTCGGCTCGTAGACGCCGGCCAGCACCCGCAGCAGCGTGGTCTTGCCGGCGCCGTTGCCGCCGATCAGTCCCAGCCGGTCGCCGTCGTTGAGGGTGAACGACAGGTCCTGCAGCGCCTTGACGAAGGTGCGGTCGCGGCTGTCGTGGCTGATCACGCCGCCGGTGCGCGCGGCCCGCAGCAGGCTGCTCTTCAGGGAGCGGCTGCTGCCCTGATAGATGGTGAAATCAACCGAAACGTCTTCGACTTGGATCAATGCCATGACATCACAGCCAGTAGGTCACGCGTTTGCGGAAACGGCTGAAGACCGAGAAGGTGACCGCCCAGCCCACGATCATCAGCGTGACCATGACGATCCAGCTCGCGGCGTCGGGCGCCTGGCCGAGCAGCGGCGCGCGCACGAGCTGAATCATATGGAAGAACGGATTGAGCGTGACCACGAAGGACAACGACTTCAGCATTTCCGGCTTCCAGAACACCGGCGTCACGAAGAACAGCAACTGGATGGCCGTCATGACCACTTGCGGCACATCGCGGAAGCGGGCGCAGGTGAGAGCCAGCAGCATCGCCATCCAGAACAGGTTGGCGATGATCAGAAGCAGGCCCGGCAGCACCAGCAGGCCGTTGAGGCCGGGCCAGATGCCGAACGCCACCGCCACCAGGGCGAAGATCGCGATGTTGTGGGCCAGGATGGCCACGTTCCGCCACACCACCGCGGCGACATGGACCGAGAGCGGCAGCCGGATCTGCTTGATCAGATGCTCGAGGTCGAGAAAGCATTTGCAGGCGTCGAACAGCGTCTTCGAGACGAACTCCCAGCAGACCATGCCGAGGCACATGAACGGCATGTAGGAGCTGATCTCCAGGCTGAAGATGCTGCCGTAGAGAACGCCCAGCGTGACCACCGTCACGGCCATGCTCAGGGTGAGCCAGAACGGCCCGAGCGCCGAGCGCCGGTAGCGCTGCCGGATCTCGAGCCAGCCCATCATCGACCACAGTCGCCAGTTGCGCACGCCCTCGATCAGGTCGTTGAGGGCCTGGACCTGCTGGCTGGTGGCGTCGGTGTCGAAGACGTGGGGTTGGCGAAGCCGGAACACCGAGAACAGTCCCCGGGGACCGTCGCGGTCCGCGCCGCCGTTCGCGCTCTCGGTGATCAAGTGGGCCTCCGGGCGGGCGCTTTTGTCGGAGCCGACGTCTGTCAACCGTAATCCCCCAGCGAAGTCCCCGGCGTCCCGCGTCCGTTCCCGCGGAAACCAACGCGGGGACGGACGATGCGCGACGGACAATTCAACGACGGCGGCGGTGCCGTCAAGCGCTAAATCCGCCCGTTCCATGTCGGCCGGAACGGGAGGTCAGGCCTCCGGGGAGCCGCCCCCGGCGTCCGCGAGCAGCCAGGGGTTCAATCGGCAATACGCCGCCGACAGCCGGCTGTAGGGGGTTTCGAACAGGATCAGCTGCCGGGTCCTGGCGGGGTCCCGCGCCAGCCGCCGGCCGCGCTCCGCGCGACACAACGCCACCCAGATCTCGTGTTCGGGCTGGACCGGCGGGGCGGGATGGGCGAGGCACTCGAGCATCTCCCGGCAAACCGCCAGAATCTCCTCGGGCGAGTTGTCCTCGTAGGTCAGGCCGAGGTCCTGGAGTTCGGTCGCCACGGTGACGTCCTGGGCTCCCATCTCGAGCAGGCGGCGCAGCGACAGGTACTCACGTCCGTCCGGGGTCGCGCGGTAAGCCTTCTTGAACATCCAGAGCTGGGGAAATCCGCACAATTCGAACGCGGCGAGAGGGAAGACCTCGTTGACGTGAATGCCGGGACGCCCAAACATGCCGGCCAGCGTGGTCGGGCCCGAGCCCCCTCCCATCATGAACACGCAGATCGCCGAGAAGTAGACGTCGAGCATCGGATCGTACGACTCGTGAAACGGCAGGTCGATCACCCGCGGTCCCAGGTCGGGCAACCGGGTCATGCTCGGATCTCCCATCCGGATCACCACGTATCCCTGGTCGACCAGGAACCGGATGGCCGGCACGTAGGTTCCGATCCGGCCGTTGTGGTGAACGCTGAGATCCTCGCAGGTGGTGCCGAAGGCGTTGGGGTTGACCACCGTCTCCTGATAGCCGCGCTCCCGGGCATGGACGATGACGACGCGGTCCTGGTCGCCGATGTTCAGCCGTCGCGCCAAGTCGCGGCCGCGGCGGCGGTCCTCGTCGGACAGCGTGGTGAACGCCGGCGGATGGCCGGCCTGAAACCGGAGGAAAACCTCGTAGGCGAGCGTGTAGGTGTAGAGGGCGTAGGTGGTGTCGCCGCGTTCGAGCTTCAGCTCGCCCTCGCGCGTCAGGACGTCAAGCAGATCGTCCTCGATCTCGACCACGGTCACGCCCCGGGTCAGTATCTCGAACAGCGCGGCATTGGCGGCGCGGCGCCGGGGCCGGCACAGCACGATGATGTCGCTGAACGCGGCGCCGTAGATCATCTTGAGATGGGACAGCTCGGTCGCCAGATGGCCGAAGCGTTCGATCCGGGCGAAGTACCAGACCAGTCGTGGCCGTCCGCCGGCGGGTCCGATCCCGGCCGCCGCGATGTGCGCGTCGATGCGGTCGAGCAGGGCCGTCCTCAGGGGATGGTCCCGCGGTCCCTGCCGTTCGATCAGCGACAGTGCCCGGCGCCAGGGGTCGGCGTAATGGTCGGCGGCCCGGCAGGCCTGACCGTAGGCATCGAGGGCTTCGGCGCCGGCGCCGCGCGCCTCCAGCCGCTGGCCCAGGCCGTTCCAGGCCTCGGCGTAGTGGGGCGCCGCCGTCACCGCCGCCCGCCAGGCGGCCTCGGCGCCGGCCGCGTCGTTCCGCCCCAGCAGCAGCCGGCCGAGATGGAAATGCGCCTCGGCGTAGTGGGGCGCCGCCGTCACCGCCGCCCGCCAGCCGGCCTCGGCGCCGGCCTCGTCGCCCCGCTCCAGCAGCAGCCGGCCGAGATGGAAATGCGCCTCGGCGTAGTGGGGCGCCGCCGTCACCGCCGCCCGCCAGGCGGCCTCGGCGCCGGCCGTGTCGCCCCGCTCCAGCAGCAGCCGGCCGAGATGGAAATGCGCCTCGGCGTGGGTCGGGCACAGGTCGATGGCGCGGCGATAGGACCGCTCGGCGTCCGATGGCCGTCCTTCGGCTTCGAGCGATCGCCCGTGATCGTACGCCATGATCGGATCGTCCGTGTTCGTCACTACCTGGGTCTTTCGGTGCGGCGGAGGCTCGAAGTAGGCATGATCGGGCGTTCGCCGGTCAAGATTCGAATGCGGCCGCTCCAGACGACGGCATCGGGGTATGATGGTGTCGGGGCGCGATGGCGTCGCGGGCGGTCGCCTGTGGCCTTGCCAGGGCTGTCCCGGTTCCGTAAGGTCTGGCCGCCGGATGACGCCCCCGGCCGGCGATCCGCCGTCCGGCGGCGGGTTTCGGGAGGGGAGTGACGGCGTGCCGGCGTTTCTGTTGAGCCTCGCGGTGTTCGGCTATTGGCTGGTGGTCGGCTCGGCCCTGCCGCTGGCTCTGGGATGCCGCCGGGACGCCGCCCTCCGGACCGTGCTGGTCGCCCCGGCCCTGGGCATGGCGGTGACCGCGCTGCCCCTGTTCTGGGCCAACCGCTGGGGCGTTCCGGTCGCGGCCGCCGCGCCGCCGCTCTCTCTCGCGCTGCTGGCGGCGGCGCTCGCCGTCCTCGTCCGTCGCCGGAGCGTCTTCGGGCTCCAGGATTCCGGGGGCCGGGCCGCGGCGCGGCGCTACGGCGCCTTCGCGCTGATGCTGGTCGCGGCGATGGCCCTGGCCGGCTGGCCGATGGCGCGGGCCGGCTTCGATTGGCTCAGCTTCGGCAGCGACGACATGGCCAACTACGTGCTGGGGGCCGACCGCCTGCTGCGGCACGGCTTCTTCACCATGCCGCCCCTGGCGGGCTGGACCAGCGGCGGCGATCTGCCGTCCCTGACCTGGACCATGCACGTCGGCGACGGCGCCCGCTTCGGCAGCGAGCTGATGCTGGCGTGGCTGAGCGCGGTCACCGGCCTCGACGGCTTCCAGGTCTTCATGCCGATGATGGTGGCGCTGCACGGCGCGCTGATCGCGGCCACCGCCGCCCTGGTGCTGGCCGAGGCCGGCTCGGCCGTGGCCGCCCTGGCCGCCGCCGCCGTGCTGGCGGTCAATCCGCTCACCGTGTTCGGCAGCGTCTCCCAGTTGATCGCCCAGACCGGCGGCTTCGCCCTGGTCGCCGCCGCCCTGACGCTGCTGCGGGCGCCCTGGGAGCTGTCCCGCGAGCGGTGGCCGGCCTATGTGCTGCCGGCGGCGGCGGTGCTGGCCGTGTTCCTGGTCTGGTATCCCGAGGCGTCGCCGTTCCTCGGCGCCGGCCTGCTGCTCTACCTCGCGGCCAATCACCGGCTGTGGCGCCCGCGCGCGGGCGCCCTGGCCGCGCTGCTCCTGATTCTGGCCGCGGCGGTGATCGCGTTCTCCGGCCGCTACTTCCTCGACGCCGTCGGCTACCTGTGGATCCAGTACTCGGCCAGCACCGAGGCCTCGGCCGTGCGGTCGATGGTGTTCCCGTACTATCTGCTGCCGAGCGGCCTGTCGACCTTCTGGGGCCTGCAGCCGCTGGCGCTGTCCCACCAGCCGCCGTTCCAGACCCTGGCCGTCCTGGCCGGCGGCCTGCTGTCGGTCGCGGCGGTGGCCGTCACCGCGCTGTCGGTGCTGCGCGGCCGGATCGCGGCCTGCGTCACCGCCGTCATGCTGGCGGTGACCGCCCTGCTGCTGGCCAAAGGCATGGGCTTCGGGCTCTATAAGATCGCCATGTACCTGCAACCGTCGCTGGTGGCGACCCTGGCGGTGTTCCTGGCCGCCGACGCGGGACCCTGGCCGGGCCGCCGCTGGCCGCGCCTCGCGGGCGCGGCGGTGGCCGGGCTGGTGCTGCTCTGCCAGCTCGGGACGTCGCTGTTCTACACCCGGGTCGCCTCGGACGCCAACGACGACCCCTATTACTTCAGCCTGAAGGGCGGCACGCCGATCCATCTGGTCTCGCAGATGGCGCGGATCGCCGCCGGAACCGCCGCCCCGGCCTTCGCCACCGACGCCCCGACCCTGACCACGGCCAAGATGGTCGGCTACTTCACCCGGGGCCATCCGCTGCGGTTCCTGTCGGCGTCGCCGTTCGACCATCTGCTCGGTTCGCGCTTCGCCCCGGGCTCGGCCGAACTCAGGCTGCACGACGACTTTCTCGGCATGGTCACCCGGGGCCGCTTCCTGTGGCGGACGACCGGCGAGGACGACGCCATGGAGTTCTTCCCGGCCGACCGGGTCGGCGCCGGGGACGACTTCACGCTGATCCGGATGCCGGCGGTGTTTTCGATCCTGAACGGGCGCTCGCGGGGGGCCGATCCGGGGCTGGTCGAACTGGCGCCGCGCGCGTCGCTGGCCGACACCCTGGTGTTCAAGCCGACGACGCTGGGCGCCGACGCCTTCGCCGCCACCGATTTCGGGCGGGTCGCGATCTGGGCGATGGAACCCGATTACTTTTTCCCCGGCCACCGGCTGGCCGCCGTCGGCCGCCATCTGGTGTTCCGGGTGATCGACCCCGAGCCGGCGCCCCGGCTGGTTCTCGAGATGTCGGCCAGCCAGCACATCAACGGCCACACCGAGCTGCCGCCGGCCGCGGTGGTCGGCGGCGGGGTGGTCCCCCTCGGCTTCACCGGCCGCGGCTCGGCGCGGGTGTTCTCGGAGCCGGTCACCTTCCAGGAGATTTTCGGCGAGCGCTATCTCGGCATCGACATGGGCGTCCCCAGCACGCTCGCGGTTTCCACCGCCGGCGTCGACCCGCGCAAGCTGGTCGGGCTGGTGCGCGACGTCTCGCTGATCTCCGAACGGGACTACCGGGCGCTCCGGCCGCCGCGCGAGGTTTCGCGCTTCCCGGCCGACCTCGCCGACCGCCAGTTGGAATATTCCGGCCTCTACGAGGACGGCTGGCTTTCGGACGCCGCCTTCTTCCGGCTGGCCGGGTCGGCCGAGCCGGTGACGTTGCGCCTCGACCTCCAGATTCCCCGGTTCGGACCGGCCTCGCCGCCGCGCGAGCTGACCGTGCTGGCCGACGGCCGGCCCGTGCTGCGCCGGACGCTGGAGCCGGGCGAGTCGCTGCTGTCGCTGCCCCTGCCCGCCTCCGGGCCGACCCGCCGGATCGATCTCCGCTTCGGCGCCACCGAACCGCTGCCGGGCGGCGACGGCCGGCCGGTGGCGGCGCGGCTGCTCCGGCTGGGCTGGCACCCGCCGGGCGCGGCGCCGGGCGAGCTGGTGATCGGCCGGGACAGCCTCGAGTCCGTCGACGTGGACCCGGCCGGCCTGTGGCGCGACGGCTGGCTCGCCGGCCGGGCGGAACTGACGCTGGCCGGCGGCGGCGCCGGCCGCCTGCGGCTGCGCGCCATGCTGCCGGCCATCGCCGATCCCGGCGTCCGGGTCGGCCTGACCGTCACCGTCAACGGCGAGACGGCGGGCCGCGCCGAGCTGGCGCCCGGC
>Ga0265324_10001328_pt1 | contig 14468 bp, 7 predicted proteins | sample 41419metaG_FD_198634 | JGI IMG/M metagenome (GOLD analysis project Ga0265324, IMG submission 198634) | Rhizosphere microbial communities from Carex aquatilis grown in University of Washington, Seatle, WA, United States - 4-14-19 metaG | ecosystem: Host-associated > Plants > Roots > Rhizosphere >...
CCAAGATTGGGTTGAAATCTGAATATAAAAGGTTCGAGGTCATAATTAATTTAGAATGGAAATTTGAACAGTGGGCATTTTTGAGCGAGCGGTGTGCATTTTTCGTTGCTAACAGATAGCCGAAGTAACTTCATTCTATAACAGGACACAAACCAAGACGACCGGCAACACACCGCTGATAACAACAGTAAACTGAGAACTTGGTTTTAAACCAAACGGAAGTCGTAGCACCTCGTCTGCCACCGGCACGACAGTTTAATCCCGTGTTTCCAAGATCGAGACGTCGGTGGTTTTTTGCCAGTCCCTCGGGAAGATTCCGGTCAGGCGCTTGAAGACCCGTTTCAATTCGCGAAAGTCGCGGAAACCGCATTGCTTGGCGATCACTTCCATGCTGGGCGGCTTATCCAGACGCAACAACTCCTTCGCCCGCTGGAGACGCTGCTGAATAAGAAAATCGTGCGGCGTCTGCCCCATCACTTGCGCAAAGCGACGATCCAAGGTGCTGCGAGAAACGCCGGCGCGATCCATGAGGCTGCCCACGTTGACAGGTTCACAGCCATGCGCACGGATGAATTCCACCGCGTGCGCCACCTCTCGATCCTCAATAGCCATCGTCGCCGTGGATTCTCGCTCGATGATGCCCAGCGGTGGCGCGTTGATGATCGCGGGGTTGGCCGATTTTCCGCCCATCATCTTTTCCAGCAGTTCAATCGCCATCTGCGCCTGGGTTTGCAAATCCTCCTGCGCACCGGTCAGCGCCGGATGGCATTGAGGCAGAACTTCCGCATGGATGCCGGTGGAAAGCATCACCAGATCACGTGGAATCTGAAAACCAATCTCCCGACACGCATCCAAAAGTGTTGGCGCATCCCAGTCGTCGGTAAGCGTGAGCGCGGCCGGTGGTTGCAGCTGGGTCACCCATTGTTTGAATCGCCGCCGCTCCTCCTCGGCCAACGGTTGCACCCGTTCCGGCTGGGTGGTGCGCAGATGAAACAAATTAAGTTTCAACCCGTGCTGGCGAATGGTTTCGGCAAAGGCGCGAAAGCGTGCCTGAATATACCAACCGCCAGGAACCACCACACAACCAAACCGCCGAAAACCTTTTTCCAGCAGGTGCTCGGCCGCCAGCCGGCCCAGCTTGTGCCAGTCCGTGCGCACCGTCGGAACACCCGGATCTTCCAGCCAGGAAGAAATGTTCACGACCGGAAAGCGAACCTTCGTCGCCTCGCGCCGCATGGCGGCTGTGGTGATCCGCACAATCGCCCCGTCACAATCAAGATGGCGCAGAAAGCGAAAAGTTTCCGGGGTGTTTTCAGCTTGAAACACAAAACGCCAGTTGCCAATCGAACTAGCGTGGCGAGCCAGCGCAATGTTGGTGAGGTTGGTAAATTCCTGAAGAATCGGCAATCCAAGCACAGCCACGCGCTTCTGCCGGGGAGCTTGGGCAGGTAATTTCATGCGGCAATTATTTGATCCGGCTGGCCCATGAAGCAAAAGTATAGATTCCACGATTTGGTTTTCAAGTCTTGAACGAAACTTGAATTCAAATCACGCAACTATTTTCAGACTCCGATTCAAGGCCATAGAAACCGCACCGCCATCGTTCATTTCTAAAAACCGCTCATCCACTATTTTGTCATGGGGTCACGGCCTGCAATCGGTAAAAAACGTCACTGCCGCTGGCTGGCACTGACAATTGCCACAGGCCATTGGATAAAACGGGCGTGCCGGAAACCGAGATCCAGTTGGGTTGGGCTAGGTTGGTTGCCTGCAAAACACCGAACCCGCCGCCACCCGGAGGCCAAACGAAAAGAAAGCCAGTGCCAGCGGGTGAGATACTCAAGGCCGGCTGCGCCATTACGGTCACCTGAAATGATTGGGTGGCGTGGAAAGTTCCGTTGTCCGCAGTAATATAGACGGTGCTGATGCCCGATTGACCGGAAGCGGGACTCACGGTAATAGTCTGGTTGGTGCCCGCACCGCCAAGCGTAAGACTGTTTGCAGGCAGCAGGCGCAGGTTCGACGAACTTGCCGACACAGTTACCGCACTGGCCGGCACCACTGGATCCACCACGTTTAAGGCCAGCGGCCCGGTGGACGAGTTTGCGGCAATGGTGATATTAGTCAGGCCACTAATAACCGGTGCTGGCGGCTGCGGGTTGACGTAAACAGGAACAAGATTCGTGGCGCTAATATCATCCAAATAGTAGATATTGCTCGCGCTACCAATGCCAGCACCTTCCCAGCCGAGCCAGTTCAACTGGTTCCAATTCGTGCCGATGCCGGAGGGATAATTAGTGAACCACTGCGTCGCAAAACCTGGTTTCGTCAGTACCAACTGCCAGCCCTTGGTGATATAATTCGTGGTGTTCAGGTTGATTTGCACCCGCAGCCACTGGTTGGATGGGACATTTACGGTCTGACTGCCAACCTTGAGTTGGCCCATGGTGAACGTGAAATTTGGCCCGGTAACATAACTGCTACCAGTAGCGTCATAGTCCCGCCATTCGTGAAGCACCTGGGTGTTAGCCGCCAACCGGATGCTGTATGCGAAACTCAAGTTGCCGGCCGAATTTGGCGGGCTGTAGTTAAAATAGGGATAAAAGCCCTGCGACAGATTGGGTGGCGTGGTCACCGCCAGACACCGCACGCCACTGACCGCAGTATTCGAGGTTACGATCACACTGGCTCCGCCTACGAGGCCATAAATACCGGCATTGGGCAATGGCGCACCGGGATTCAACTCTTCAAAGCTTTCGTTGAAGTCAAACGGCGCAAACGACACCGGCTCCGGCAGCGAGGTGGGCTGGCTCGGCTGCTGGGCTTTGGCCTGCCAGGCCGGATCTCCATACACACCGGCATTGGTAAAGCTGAACGGATGAAAGCCAATCGCCGTCGCCGCCGCTGTGCTCGCAAACCGGAAATCACCGTTGATGCCGTCCATAAACAGCGGGGCGGTAATTTTGGAGCCGGCGTCCTGGCCTAGCGCCTGCCACTGGGCGAAGGTGTTCGTGATGAAACTGATGTTGGTGCTGCTGACCTGCCAATAAAGGTTGGTGCCGAAAAAAGAATTCGCGATGATGCTCCACGGGCCATCCAGCAGATTATTGCCCGAAAGCCAATACAGAATGTTATTCTTGAAGAAGATTGAGACGCCAGTGGCATCCTGCTGGCCAGCGGCAAGCTCGGCCGTTGTCCCGCACGCAAAGATGTTGTTCTGGATGATGTTGGTCCGGCCATAATTCTTCATGTAACCACCATCCTCGGTATAGCTAACCAGATTGCTAACTACCGTGATGCCGCTGCTGCCTTGATCATTGTAGATTCCCCAGCCACCGTAAGCGTAGCGGCTAACATTATGCACATAGTTTTGGCTTATCCTCGTGCCCGTTGAGATACCGAGCGTGTAAATGCCACCCATGTCGCTCAACACGCCCCAGCTCAAATCATGAATATGGTTCCCATCAATAAGATTATTGGTGGCAATGCTCGTGCCATATCCCCATGTCCACCCCGCTGAAATCCCGGTGTAAAACAAATCCGAGATTTCGTTATGGGTAACCTTATTGTTTGAACTATTTCCAATCCAAACACCAATACTAGATCCGTGGATTCGGCCGGCGGCGCGGATGATATTATTGCCAGCAGTATTGGAGGTGGTGTAACTGTTAACATTGGCTTCTTGATTGGTTTCTCCGATGTAAATGCCGCCTCCACCCAGATCGTGCAAATAACTATGGCTGACTACGCAGTTCTGGCAGCCTTGCAAAAGGCGGATCGCGTGCTGCCCGATGTGCGCCACTTCACAATTTGTAAACGTCACATTCCTGGCACCATTCAAGGTGATGACCGCCGGCAAATTCGGCACTCCCTGCCCTTCGGAATCCCCGGTCACCGGCAGAATATACTGGCCATATTGAAAACTCAAACCGCTGAAGGTGAGGTTCTGGACATATGAACCAGTGGTCGAGTTTCCGGTTATCGTGATTAGATTCCAGTTCTGGGGTGCAACCACCTGCGCCGTATTCATATCCTCCCCCGGCAATGGCCAGTAGGTCAGCGTGCCGTTTCGCGCGAGAAACCATTCGCCCCGCTTGTTGAGAGCGCCGGGGATGTTCTCGATTTGATAACGGCCCTCGTTTAGAAAAACGTAACGCGCGGTGCTTGAGAACGTCAGCAGGTTACTGATGGCATTGAACGAAGACAGCCGCAGCCGGGAAGTAGTCCAGTTATGATAAACAATCACCGTGGCATTGGTCAAATCGCCAGTGGTCAAACTGGCCAGCGATGCCACATCCGACGCATAGCCCGCGAAGGCCTGATTCGTCAGCACCGGATCCACCGCTTGGATATAATAATAATCCGTGTCCGGAGTGATTGCCCGGGCCGCCCGCCGGCCATCAATGAACAACTGCTCGAAATAGTTCGATCCGGTTGCCCACGGCACCGACGCCGTCCACAGTCCGTTTGACCCGGCCGTCCAACCAGTGATAACTCGCCCGCCGGAGAACACCGGCACCGCTCCGGGAGCCGCCTGATACACCACCGGGTTGGTCGTCCCTGCGCTGTCAGACAATCCAAGTGTAAGCGTATTGGTTAAGGCATAGGTGCCATCGGCAATTTGCACTATTGTCGGCCACTGATATCCGGTTTGCGATAGAATCGTCCGCACCACATCACGCGCGCCCTGCAAGGACACCTTGGGGCCGTCGGTACCGTTCGGCACCGCCAGGGTGCCGGACCACGCATCATTGCCATTGGTAGCGACGTAAAAATAATTGGTCGTGGCTTGAACAGAGCATGCGCAGAACGCCACAGCCATGACGAACAGCAGACGGAACTGGAGGGAATGATATTTTAGACGCTTAATCATCGGAGTAATCATAGTGAATATTTTCCAAATATTAATCCATAATCCTCTACCCTCGCGCTTGCGCACTAAGGCGGTCCGACCTGCCGGCTGCAAAAGGAAGATTAGGATTCATGGAACTAAACATTACTCTGTTTCCACAATTACGGAAGGGCTTCCGCACAGCAATATTTTTCAAATGTGAAAGGGCGGTTGGCGGACTGTTTAATATGTGTCTGAAGCTTCTTTGTGCCGCCGGTTTTCCACGAAAGCACGATCCGATTTCATTTTAGATTTCAAACTATTGGCGGTCGGGCTGCGGCCCCGGCCTGATGCGCGGGCCAACCTGACTGAGGTCAATCGGCTGGAAGCCCAGCGCTAACGCTGGCGATCCGGGCTTGAGTGTGAAGTCTCCCTGCTCCGGCGCAACGAACAACGGATCGGCATAAAGCGAATGCTTGTCCTTGCCCCGCTGATGCCATTCGGACCAGTTGGCACCGTTGAATTTTACCTCGTCGAGTTTCTGGGCGGGGTTGAAATAGAGATTCCAGTCGCAGTCATAGGTGTTGGTGGTCATTTGGTCAATTGTTTTGGCATTGACGGTGAAACGGGTGGCGTAAGGAACATCCTTCCAGTTCTTACTGAACAACTCGCCCTCGCGCCAATAGACAATGTTGTTTTCAAAGAAGACACTCTTGTGCGGCTCGACTTTGGTCCGGCTGATTTGATCCACTTTGCCCAAGGCAAAGATATTGTTGCGCACGGTTACTTCCTGGGCGAAGTGAATGTTGAAAGGGGCAAACTTGGTATGATAGACCACATTGTTCTCCACCAGCAGATGCGTGGAGCCTTCGTCGTGGTAAATGCCCCAGCCACCGTAAGTGTTGGCGTCCACATCGTGAATAAGGTTATTGCGTAAGATGGTGCCGGGCGAAATGCCGAGCGTGTAAATGCCGCCCATATCCGAAAGCACTCCGCCGATGTGGTGAATATGATTGAACTCAATCAGGTTGTTCTGGCTCACGCTGCGGGCATAGCCCCAAACCCAGCCCACAGAAATCCCCGTATAGCCGCCGTGATCAATTTGATTATGTGACACGGTGTTGCCATCGGTGTTCATCAGCAACACGCCCACGGCCGAAGGGTAATCCAGTCCGTAATCATGCAGCCAGTTGTCGGTGATGCGATTGTTACGGGTGCGTTCCCACGGCGGATTTTTCTCGGTGCCGCCATTGACGCGAAAGCCGCCGGCGGCAACATTTGCAATTTCGTTGCCGACGAATTGATTGTCCGAGCAGCCGGCCATCACATCAAAAGCGAAGGTGCCGAGATTTGAAATCCGGCAATGTTCAAACGCACAGTATCGCGCGCCGCGCAGCACAATCGCGGCGGGCACCGAGGCGGAACCTTGTCCGCTGTTCAAGTCGCCAGGCGGAAGTTCAAATCTGGAATAGGCAAAGGAAAGATTCCGAAAGCGCAGATGTTCGACCAAGCGATGTTCGGCCAGCTCGCCATCCAACCGCAGAAGCGCGGGCGCGAAAGGGGCCACGACCTCAACCTTTGTCATATCCTCGTCCGGCATGGGATAGTAAAAAAGCTGGCCGGTGTGCCGGTTCAGATACCATTCGCCGGGCGCGTCCAGACCTTCAAAAACATTCTCCACGATGTAACGGGCGCCGTTCGTGTTAAAATCGTCAGTGAACACTTTGCCAGATGGATAGGCAAAAGTTAAGATATTGGATTCTGTATCCACGTTTTTGATGGACAGGTGAGCATCGGTCCAAAAATGATAAACGACAACCTCGACATCGGTCAAATTAAGCCAGTCGGCCCGAATATCTCCCGGCGCGAATTGGAAACAGCGGCTCATCTGATGAAAATCCCCCGTCTTCGGGGTGCCATCCGGGCAGGCAGCCACGCGCAAAAATCCTTCATTCGGTATACGAGCCAAAATACGCCGGTGGCCGTTGACAAACAACTGTCGGAATTTCCACTGACCGCTGGCCACGTCGGACAAGGTAGTAACCCAGAGTTTACCATCATGCTTTTGCCAACCGGTGATGCGGCGTCCGCCATCCAGCAGCACCGGCTCCGATCCAGCGGCCGTGTAAGTTATAGGACAATCGCCGGTGCCGGAGTCTTCCGGCCCAAATCTCACCTCATGCGCCAGCGCGTAAGTGCCACCAGCCAGCCGCACGGTGACCGGCTCCTTGAGCGGGCCGGTCTTTTTCAAATCACGAATGGCATCACGGGCGCGTTCAATCGTCGCGAACGGCTTGGCCTGCGTGCCGGGATTGGTGTCACTGCTGTTGGCGGCGACATATAAATCAGTAGCCGAAACAAGGGTGGTAACGGATGCCAATGCGCCCGCAAGCGAAGATTTGAAGAATGCGTTCATGAAGTTTTTTTCAATGTGGGGTCATCTAGTCAAAGCCTGACGTAAATGCGACATCGTCTCACTTTTGGTTTTCGTCAGACTCGAATTTTTCTGTGCCAACCGTGCGTAGTAAGCGACAGATTCATCCATGCCGGGTTCTGGCGTCTCGCCCGGCCAGCCCCAGTAATGCCCCTCATAAAGTGACGGGCAAAGTGGATTTTCAGCGAGCGCACGGTAATTGCGCCACGACTCGGAGTAACGAGCGGCAGCAATGGCAATTTCTATTTCATCGTATTGCCCGGTTTGTTCGCCAGCATAACCAGCCACCAACACGCGCCAGCCTTGGTGGATGATCTGAAACAGGCAGCGGCCATAATCGGAAGACACTTTGAAAAACTCTCCCAGCTTTCGATCTGGCCAGTGAATTTCAGCAGTGAGCGACTTGACTTCATCCCACAGCGTGAGCGCTTCAGCCTTCTCGCGCAATGCCTCGCCCAACAGGCTGTGCTGATAAAGATACTTAAGAACCGATTGCAATTGCAACCGTCCGCCAAGACGGTCATCGCGCATCCAGCAGGCGGTCGGTAAAACGGATTCCTTGAGCACGCGATCAAATGCGGCACAATGACGGCCCTTGAGAATGGCACGCGCCGACAGCAGGCAGAGCTTGCGAAACCGCGCCGTGCCATCTAACGACAATTTCAGCTTGTGGCGGGCGTAGTCGTTAAAAATCTCCTCCTCGCTCCGCGACGAATCTTTGGCAAACTGCACCAGCACGAAGGCATTCAGATCCGGCCACAACTCATCCTTGATGTAAGGCCCATACCAGCCGCCACCGCGCGACCAGGAAAAAACGCCGAGAATTTTCGGGTGGGAGAACAAATCTTTCAGCCCGATTTTCTTCGTATTTTCCTCGAATCCGTTGATGACACCGTCCATCACATAGTTCGGATAAGCGCCCTTGCCCTCATATTCGCGCTGGCACTGGACTTCGATGATTTGCGGGTGTTTCCCCTGCGTCAGACATTCGTTCACTTTGACGTTCCGCCAGAAATCCAGAGCCGTGTGTTTGATGGAAAACGCCAATTTCGGATGCGGCTCAATCTGGTCAGTAACTTCAAGATAATGATCTAGACACGCGTGCAGCTTGTCGGGAAAAATATCCCATGTGCGAAAAAAAACTTGTTTGCCGTGCTTCACGCAAAGTTCCTCGCGCAGAAAGTTGAGAAGCTTCACATACGCCGCAGCCTGCGCGGAAGTCCAGCGCGGCTCGTCGGTTTCGCGCTTAGCAAGCGTCTCTTCGTAAAGATAATCGCCCCTCCACGCCGGGCCGAGGTGTGGGATCGGGCTGTTGCCGATGTGATACGGCGTGTCGAACAGATACGTCTCACCGACGCGAATGATATAGCCATCCACCTGCGGAAAGCGTGCGGCCAGTTCGTCGAACAATACGCGATGCAGTTCCAGCGTCTTGGGACGATCCAGCAAAATGCGGCGGGTTTCCGGATCACAAATCTCGCTGCGGAAATGTTCCACCAACCGCTGCGGCAGGACGAAAAGGTCAAGGTGATAAAATACTTTCAAACCCTGCGCCTTGGCGGCGGCAATTTCGCGTTCGATGCCGGGCGTGAATTGCTCCAGCCACGCGCGATCAACTGAACCGGCGGGAAAACAATCCACGCCACTCGCGGCGAAAGTCACCACGCAGTTAATATGTTTGAATGCCTGGCCATTGAAGCCGTAGTCCGCCAGATGCGCCGGATCGAGAAACCGCGTCTGAAACGGCGGCTCAGCCGGATTGTGGTGAACCATGTCGAGTATGAATTTCATGACTTAATTCTTAAAGTGTTGCCTGCCGTGTTTATTTTTATTTATGGGCAGTCGTGCCTGCCGGCGGTGAATCGGTTCGGAACGGCATGGCGGGCAGATCGCTGCCATTGGAAAAATTGCAGCCTTCGGGATTGTTGATAAAGGCGTAGCGCACGGCGGCAGGCTTGGCGACATTTGGACTCGAAACCACGACCGAATCACCGTCAATCTTAGCATCCGCCGGCACAAAAACCTTGTCTTCGCCGGTGATTGTAAAATTACGCAGCGGCGTGCCGTCACTGGATTTCAGTCCACCGACAGGCTTGAACTGCAACCGAATTTTTCCATCCTCGACCAGCATCGAGTCATAGACCGGCCCGGCATCAGCCACTGGCTGACCATAAACTTTAGCCAGCGCCACCAACGCCAACCGCCGGCCGATCTCGCGTTTGTTTTTCGGATGCACATTGTTGGCCTCGCCCACATCAATGCCGACCGACAGGCCACAGTTCGTCAGATTCTTGGTCGTCAACGCCTGTGCCTCGCGCAGTTCGGCCCACTCAGTGTTCCCTGCGCCACTGGCGTTCCAATTCACCAACTGCTGGATGACAAACGGAATTTCACGGTCCCACCGGCTGCGCCAGTCGTTGATCATCAGCGGCAGCAGCGTGTGATAGGCATGGACGCGACCAGCACCAGCATCCTGTTCGCCCTGATACCATAGCACACCCTTGATGGCGAACGGCACGAGCGGCGCGATCATCCCGCCAAACAGTGTGGTTGAAGTATGCGCAGCATCGCCCTTGGGCACCGCCGGGCGTGAGGCCAGCGCGGCTTTCGTCAGCGACGGAAATTCCTTTTCAATTCTGACGAGGCAATCATCGTTCAACTCTTTCAGGCCAAGATTCAAAAAGCCCAACTCGATGGCGTGCCGGCCGAGCGACCGCTTGTCACCGGTGGGAACGACAAAGCGTAGCGCCAAGACGTTTGTGCCTGATTGAAGATACTTCGCCGGGACATCAAAGTTGACGTAGCCGTAATAAAATTGCGGCGCTTGGCGACCGGACTCGCCGATCTTGTGGCCGTTCCAATAAACCGTGAGGTATTGTTCGTCCACCAGACCGGGATCGAAGTGAAAGTTTTTCCCGGCCACCGCCGCCGGCAGCACCACTTCCTTGAGCAACCAGATCACGCCGCCATTTGTCAGGCCGGACGCGCTCCATTTGGCGTTGAGCTTGGCGGGCTTCCAATCGGCGGTGTCGGCGTCGGTGTTGGCCCAGCCGTTTTTCTCGCCGAGATTCTCGGTATCCACGCGTCCATTGGCCGTTTCCCACGCGGCCAGCGCGGCGGGAAAGTTTTTGATCAGCTCCGATAGGCGGGCGAGGTTGGCCAGTTGCTCATCGGCGCGGGCTTTGAAATCGGGCACCGTGTCGAGGGCGTCCTTGCTTGTCCAACTCTCCGCCGAAGTGCCGCCCCAGGAGGCCTGAATCAGGCCGATGGGCACATCCAGATGCTTCTGCACTTCGAGGGCAAAATAAAATCCGACTGCAGTAAACTGCCCCACGGTCTGCGGCATGCAAACCGTCCAACTCACGGCGGCGTTGGTGCGCGGTTCCACAGACGGGTCGCGCGGCACTGCTCCTTGGCGGATGAACGGAAAGTTGGCGCTCGCAAGGTCGCCAGCATAAGCGGTGTCCTTGAGCCAGTTCATCGGAAACTCCATGTTTGACTGGCCTGAACAAAGCCAGACATCACCCACCAACACGTCACTCAATTTCACAATCGAGTTTTGCCCGCCGGGAGTTTTGCCGCTCACCGTCAACGTCCGGGATTCGGTGCTGGCTTGAAGCGCGTCAAGTTTTACCAGCCATTTGCCATCCGATCCGGCGACGGCGGATTTCTTCTGGCCGGCAAATTCCACTGTGACCGCCTCGCCTGGTTCCGCCCGACCCCAAACCGGCACGGCGGTTTCCCGTTGCAACACCATTTGGTCGGCGAAGACGCCGGAAACCTTCACCGCCGCATGGCCGGCAAAAGCCGTGGCGAGCAACGTAAACCATCCTATGAAAATGTATTTCATGGCCGTCATGCTTTATTCGCACAGGCAGTTGCCGTCACCCGGTTCCAATCGCGAGTCAGATAAAGCGCCACTGTCATTCCGGCCAGCGCGAGCGCCGCCACTCCAGTCGCACCGACAAAACCAATCATCGCCGTGCCTTGCGCGTCCGGTTTGGTGAGGAAAAAAACCACCACGCCCGCAAGCATTACAAACGAACCGATGACGCGGTCGGTGATGCCACGTTCCTTGAACATGAACCAGCCAAGCAAACAGGCCAGCAGGATGCCGGAGCGTTTGATGCTGATGACCACGGCAGCAACAGTGAATTGCACCGCCGTCAACTGGAGCACCAATACGATGGCCTCAAAAACACCTGCGAGAATGAGCCAGGTGGGAACCACGCGCCAAGCCTCTAAAAAGAAATGGCCGGGAACGATGGACGGCGAGTCGTTAGTTGCCTTTTCCGGTCTGGCCGGAGAATGTCGCAACCGCACCCAGGCTAACACGGCGAAGAACAGCATCAGCATCACGCACTTGCCCAACGACAACGTGAACGCACGCGACAGGCGCACTGGAAACTCCACGTCGCCGCCGCTGGTGACGAACCATTTGTCCAGCGCGGCTGTGGTGGCAAGCAGCAACGCCACAATCAGCATATAACGGCTGCCCTTCTCGCGGAGAATGGCTTTCGCCGGTTCGAGCCAACCGTTCGCAACAAGTTGCCGGTTGATGACCAGCGAGCCGATCACCACCAGCACCACGCCGACAATCATGCCGGCGGAGATTTGTTCGTGCAGAAAGAGTTTTCCCACCGGCAGCAAAAACACCGGCGTCAGCGCCATGAATGGCACGCATAACGACAGCGGCGAGACTTGCAGCGCCCGGTAATTGAGCATGATGGCCGTGCCTTCGAGCAATGCATTCAACAGCAGATACAGGAGAAATGCCGCCGCCGGAGACAGCTTCAGCGAAGCACCGATGGAGGGCAACGCCAATCCGACACCGCAAGCAATCAGCACGCCGAGCGCAATCAAATAGCAGACCAACGCCACAACCTTGCACCAAAAACCGATCAGCGCCGCATCGTATTGGTGGTCGAGAATCTTTTTGCGCGAGCAGTCGGTCAGCACATTGAACACCGAACCGAAACAAGCCAAAATGAGTCCGAGAGTGACCATGATTCAATAAGTCAGTTCATTAATTTCCACACCGAGAGTCTCGATGTTTTCCATGTTACAAACACGTCCAGCCATAAGTAAATTTCGGTTCCGGTTTTCACAGTTTTTGCCACAGGAAGGAGCTTCTATATCGCCACTCACTTTCAGTGGACTAATTCTGCCAAACATCCTGCCAACTCGGCCAAAAGGCCTTCCAAAAACCAAACATTCTAGGTTTGCGGAGACATGTCTTTTTAATAACAGCCCGGAAACCATCCAAGGCAGCACTCCAGCAAAAACACAATGAACCATACCACTTGTATTTATGATGGAACCCTTTCCAAGTTGGTGCAATAAACCATTTTTTCAGTATTGAAATGGCGAGATTTGGGATTGGATGTGGAAACTGGAACGCGAGAACCATGTATTTGAACTGCGGATGAAATTCAGGTTGTGACGATGCTTGGTTCGTCCACATCAATTTGGAGCCGGCGGATTACGGCGCACGATCCACCACGTCACGACTCCGGCTCCAGCACAAATAAAGGCTCCGATCGCAATTGTCCACGGCACGCCTACAGCGTGTGACAGGAAGCCGGACTCAAGACCACCCAAGGGCATCATGCCGCCGAATATCAGCGCCCAAATACCCATCACCCGCCCGCGCATCGCGTTCGACACGCTGCTCTGTAGGAGCGTGTTGGTCGTGGAGAAATAAAGCAGCATTCCCCAGCCGCCCACGGCCAAGCATAGGAGTACCAGCGGATACCAGCGGACGAAGGCCAGCAACAACAGCATTGCTGAGAACACCCATAACCCGCCAAGAATTAGAAGTCTTGGCTGGATGCGGCTGCCCCATGTCGCCACCGTCAGTGCTCCCAACAATGCTCCAAAGCCATTAGCGCTGAGCAAAACACCATAACCACTCTCGCCGACGTGCAGGATGTCCGTGGCGTAGGCGGGCAGCAGAACCGCATACGACCATCCGAAGATGCCCACCACGCCGAAGAGCAGCAGCAAAATCCGTAACCGACGATGACCGGCGACATAGCGAAAGCCTTCAAGGATATGCCGCCCCGCCGAATGCGGTTGGGTTGGAGGTTCGTGCTTGGGCAGCCGCATCATCATCAAACCAACGATGACCGCGATAAAACTTGCGCCGTTCAGGATGAAGCACCAAGTGATGCCGACGCGGGCCATCAATAAACCCGCCACAGCCGGGCCGACGACGCGTGCGCCGTTGACGATGGAACTGTTCAAGGACACCGCATTCATCAGATGCTCGGTGCTGGTCATTTCGACCATGAACGCCTGTCGCGCGGGCATATCGAAAGCCATCGCCACCCCGCCAACGGCAGACAGGACGAGGATGTGCCATGGTTGAATATTTCCACTCCCCACCAGCGCGGCAAACACAAACGCCGTCAGCATCATTCCAATCTGGGCGATGATAATCACGGTGCGCTTCGGGTGGCGGTCAGCAACGGAACCGCCCCAGAGCGAGAACAGCAACATGGGCAACGTCCCGACGGCGGCCACGGTGCCCAGCAATACTTTGGAGCCGGTCAACTGATAGACGAGCCAGCCTTGGGCCGTGGCTTGCATCCAAGTGCCGGTGAGCGAAACGAGCTGGCCAATGAAAAACAGGCGGAAATTCCGATGTTGCAGAGCTGCAAACGTGTCGCGCCATGATGCTCCCTTCCGCCGTGATGGACTACCGACCTCTGGGGAGAAGCTGGCGACCGGTGGCACGGGTTCGGATTGCTTGGGAGACATGACTATCGGACAACAATATACAAAACCGTTCTTTGCTAATCGAGTCTCGGTTATGAACCGCAATGTTTGTTGCGCTTGCACGGAGTCATTTAACGCCATTGACTGCGTCCACGAAAGGGCAACCGTCTGAATATTGTTCACAGTGGGGTGAACACCCCATGGTGAGCATCCAGGCGTTCGACTATGTTGGCCGTTCTGACACAACACAACTGCTTACACAAAACAAACATGAAAACACTCAAAGATTTATTTCTGGATGAAGTCGGGGATATTGGAGGATGAATTTAAGAAAATGGGCGCGCATTACAGCAAAGGGCCGGATTGGGGAGTTTATGTGCAAACCGACGGACTTCTGGTTACGGGCCAAAATCCTGCGTCTTCCGCTGAAGCGGCCAAGGCATTGCTGAAACTGTTGAAAAAGTGAGACTGAATGGATTGCTT
>Ga0265324_10001332_pt1 | contig 14437 bp, 13 predicted proteins | sample 41419metaG_FD_198634 | JGI IMG/M metagenome (GOLD analysis project Ga0265324, IMG submission 198634) | Rhizosphere microbial communities from Carex aquatilis grown in University of Washington, Seatle, WA, United States - 4-14-19 metaG | ecosystem: Host-associated > Plants > Roots > Rhizosphere...
CCACCCACAATTTCCAGACCAACCAGTTATGGCCAAAGCAGCCCTCGATCGCTATGCAGATACAGTCCGTAACAGACAATGGGAGAAACAATCTGAAGTCTTCGTCGCGTCACTCGGCGACGCCCTCACGAAAGACGAAAATAATCAAGGAGCGTTCGATAATAAACTCCTGCGTACCATCGCACGGGAAGCTGCCTACGCACTCCAAACAAATGACCCTAATCATTTCCTCAACCAGAGCGACCAAGCCAAAACAATACGCGACCGCGTTATCCAGCGAGCCGAGAAATCTGGCTTAGATTGGTACGAAGAAGAACGAGACCCTGGCACGGGTAGAATGAAAATGACAATCAAGGACCCAGTTCTTTCTCACGGCGCAACAGCACCCCGGGATCGATCCAGCCTGAAGAGCCACGACGAAATGCTTAGGGATCTCGAAGCCAGCATCAATGCTCGCGCTGCTAGCGGCACTCCTTAACCCACCCGCTTGGCCGCGCACCCAATTTAGCGTAAGCTTTATCTAAGCATCCGCGATCGAGAACGTGCGTATGAGTGCCAGGTGAGAGCAATATGAGCCAGTACAAAGTCCCCCAAAACGTCGAAGCCGAAGACAAAATCCTCGGGCCCCTGACGTTTAAGCAGTTTATCTACGCCTGCATCGGCGTGGGCTGGGCTATCGTGTCGTTCGCCCTCTTACGCTTCGTCCCGCCGCTGCTCATCATCGTTGGCTTCCCGCCCACCTTGCTGTTTTTGCTACTGGCGTTCTACACCCGCGACGGCCAAAACTTCGAGCAGATCCTGCTGGCCATGGTCGGCTTTTTTGCCGCCACCCGCAAACGCCTATGGGTCAAGGAAAACGTCACCGAAAGCTTCCACGTCGAACCCACCAAGGTCAAGCAGGAAGTCAGCCAGCGTAATCCCGCCGAGGTCCGCTCCGAACTCGAGAAACTCGCCACCCTCATCGATTCCCGCGGCTGGAATCAGCCGCCGCAGCCCGGAACCCTGCAAATTCTGCCGCAAACCCCCCACGACCAGCGCCTTGTCGCACCCCCCCAAATCCCTCATGGTCCGGACGAACCCAAATCCGACATCTTCGATCTTCAGAAAAACCCGCTGGCTGGCAGTCTTACCCAGCTCCTGGCCGAAGCTTCCGAAAATATCCGCGCGCAAGCTATGCAGCAAGTGAACCAGTCAGCACCCGGTCCAGCCATCGGTGCGATTGGCGTAGCGGCCGGCCCAGCGATAAGCACAAGCGGCGTGACACCAGCCGCCACCGCCGATATACTGAGATTAGCAACCCAAAACGACGACCTCAGCGTTGCGCAAATCCAGGCTCAAGCAACCCGCAACCAGGCTTCTTTCGGGCCAACACAACAGGTGGACACACGAACCAATGGCGGCTAACTCAAGCGACAAGACGGGCAAAAGCACCCAAAACACCCTCCTCATCTCCGAGATCAAGGACGGCGTCGTTATCATGCGCGACGGCTCCCTGCGCGGCGTCATCCTCGGCAGCGCCATCAATTTTGACCTCATGAGCCAGGCCGAGCAAGAGGGTGTCGAATTTGCCTACCAGGGCTTCTTAAACTCCCTGCACTTCCCCGTCCAGATCAGCATTAAAAGCCAACGCGTCGAAATCTCCAGCTATATCGAAAAGCTCCAGGCCCTGCGCGGCGAGCAATCCAACGAGCTCCTCGGCGCCCTCATGGACGACTATATTCAAAACATCCAAGCGCTCGTCGAAGAGGTCAAAATTATGGACAAGCAATTCTACATCGTCGTCCCATATTTCCCACCCCTCATGGAGCAAAAGAAAAACACCCTGCTCGAAGGCATCAAAGCCGCCTTTGAACCCACCCCTCAAATCACCGTCAGCGAAGTCGATTTCACCAAGTATAAGCAGGAACTGTCGCAACGCATGGCTTTAGCCGCATCGGGCTTAAGCCAAATGGGCATCCGCGCCATTTCGCTCGGCACCCAAGAGCTCGTCGACCTCTACTACGGCTGGTACAACCCCGAGGTCGCCGCCAATCAGAAGCTCATCGACACCGCCCAAATCGGCACGCCAATCGTCCAAAAAGGTCAGGGCACAGCCCCCCGAAGCCCTCTGCCAGGAGCACCCGTGTAATGGCATTCGGACGCAACAAACAGCCAGCCGTCGATCCAGCCCAGCTCGCGCAGTTCCAGCAAGCCCAGGAGCAGCAGGAAGCCGAGCTGATTTACCGCCAGGGCATCGTCACCATGCGCGACCTCATTGCGCCGCCCAGCCTCGAAGTTGAATCCGGCTATTTGCGTCTCGGCAAGCGCTTTTGCAAAACCATTTACGTCTACGGCTACCCGCGCCAGGTCTTCACGGGCTGGTTGTCGCCAATTATCAATTTAGACGAAGTCATCGACATATCGCTGTTTATTTACCCAGTTGAGTCACAAGTTGTGCTCACCAACTTAAAGCGCAAAGTCGGCCAACTCGAAGCCTCGTACACCATCAACCAGGAAAAAGGGCTGGTCCGCGACCCCGGTCTCGAAGCCGCCATCCAGGACGCCGAAGAATTGCGCGACAAACTCCAAGTGGGGGAGGAGCGCTTCTTCCGCTTCGGCCTCTATCTCACCATGTACGCTGATTCACTCGAAGAACTCCAGCAAACCACCCGCAAAATCGAAGGCATCTTCGGCCAATCACTGGTCTACACCAAACCCTCCACCATGCAGATGGAGCAGGGCTTCAACTCCACCACGCCCATCGCCACCGACCAGCTCCAAATTTACCGCAACATGAACACCGGCTCGCTCTCCACCACCTTCCCGTTCACCTCCGCCGAGCTCACCGCCAACGCCGGCATCCTCTACGGCCTAAACCGCCACAATAACGGCCTCGTGCTCTTCGACCGCTTTAGTCTAGAAAACGCCAACATGGTTGTGTTCGCCAAATCCGGCGCCGGTAAATCGTTCGCCATCAAGCTCGAGGCGCTGCGCTCGCTCATGATGGGCACCGAAATCATCATTATCGATCCGGAAAACGAGTATAAACAGCTCTCCGAAGCCGTCGGCGGCACCTACCTGCGCTTAAGCCTCGCCTCCGCCACCCGCATCAATCCCTTCGATCTCCCGCAAGTCTACGACGCCGACGAAGCCGACAACGCCTTGCAGGCCAACATCATCTCGCTCCACGGTCTGCTGCGCCTCATGATGGGCGGCGCCACCGTCTCCAACACCACCGGCGCCACCACCACCACGCCCCTCACACCCTCCGAAGACGCCGACCTCGATGTCGCCATCATCAACACCTACGCGCGCGCCGGCATCACCAAGGACCCGCTCACTCACAATGCCACCCCGCCCACCATGAACGACCTCTACAACACCCTGGCCTCCATGACCGGCAATGGCCCCAACCTCGCCCAACGCCTGCGTCAATACACTACCGGCACCTTCTCTGGCATCTTCTCCGAGCAATCCAACGTTGAGCTAAACAATCCGTTTCTCGTCTTCAACATCCGCGACCTCGAAGACGAACTTCGCCCCGTCGGCATGTACATCGTCTTGAATTACATCTGGAACAAGGTTAAATCCGATCGCAAAAAGCGCCTCCTGGTGGTAGACGAAGCCTGGCAGCTCATGAAATACGACGACTCCGCCAACTTCATGTTCTCGCTCGCCAAACGCGCCCGCAAATACTTCCTCGGCCTAACCACCATCTCCCAAGATGTGGAAGACTTCTTATCAAACAAAATGGGCCGCGCCGTTGTCGCCAACTCTTCGCTCCAACTCCTGTTAAAACAGGCGCCGTCGGCCGTCGACATCGTCGCCGAAACCTTCAAGCTTACCAACGAAGAAAAAAACCGCCTCACCCAATTCCCGGTGGGGGAGGGCCTATTCTTCGCCGGCTTAAACCACGTTATTATGCGCATCCTCGCTTCCGAAACCGAGTCTCAGCTCATCAGCACCAACCCCCAAGATATCGCCAACGCCCGCGCCGAACAGCAAGCTGCCGACCACAAGGCAGCCGAGCAAGACGGGCCCAAAACTCCCGGCCCCCGTTAGCCAATCTGGCAAAGAAACATTAGCGCTTTAAATACCCACGGTTAAGCATTACAATTATGCTAAGACCAAGTGAGGTACCAACTGGCGTGTCTTTGGCTAAACAGGTGAGATATGGCTGACACGGACTCACGTAAGCGCCGTGCAAGCGGCTTTCGCAGTGCCCAATCAGCCAGTAGCGGGCCAATCGGCCCGGGTGGCACAACCCGCCCTGGCGGCGCACGCCCTAGCCGTGGCCCCAGCGGCTCTACCCGACCATCATCCGGCCCTTCACTGGGGAGCGCCGGCCGCCTACCCGTCCGCGGTGGTGGTGCATCACGGCCAACAGCCGCACCCAGCCCAACATCACCCGAAGCAGCAAACGCTGGCCTGTCATCCGAACAGGAAGCCCACTTCCAACAACTAGACCAACGCCAACAGGCCGCCCCGGCCGCTAGCGCCGGCCAAACCGGCACAAGCAACAAAGAAGCCGACGCCGCTGCCACCGCCCGCCAGGCCACCAACCGCAACCGTGACTGGGCCGGCCAACAAACCGGCGCTGGCGACGCCAATACGGCCAGCTCAATGGGCAGTACCGTACCCCCTCAGGCCCCTGGTCACGCCGCCCAACCCAGCGGCCAAAACCCCAGCACCCCGAATGGGTCCGACACCCCCCAAGACACCCCCAGCGCAGCCCAACCAAGCACAAAACCATCACCGCGCCAGCTGTTCGCCAACAACCTCAAGCGCAACCGCAAAAAGTATCTCGCAGGCGGTGGCATACTCGGCCTTATCTTGTCCCTGATCTTCGGCTTCCTCGCACTGCTGCCCTTAAAGCTCGAATCGTACATGAAGAATGTCATCGAAAAACGCATCGAAAATCGCGTCTATCACTACATCGAAAAACGCTCCGACACCATGCTCGCCAAATTCTTAAACGCCAGCGTCGGTGAAGATGGCACCACCTTCGAGCACAACATCGTCAACACCGGCCAGCCGCTCAAAGATCTCTACCGCACCTGGCGTCTAAATAATTTCGAAGCCAAATTAAACGACAGCCAGGGTATCCGTTTCCAAAGAGGGACTGCCTCCGGCAGCGTCGACGTCTACAAAGACGGCAATTTAGTCGGCAATTACACCGGCTCCGAGGCCCGCGCCCTCATCCGTCAAGCCGCTCGCGACCAAACCAAGTGGTTCCAATTCATCCTCCGGCGCCATCTGCGTCAATGGATGCGCAATGCCTACGGCGTCACCCGGTGGTCATTCTTCAAACGCATATTCAACAGCAAAGACAATCCCACTGCCGCCGTCGATGAGGTCGAAGGTGGCCTCGTCGATAACGCTTCCCAGCCAGCCGCAAGAACTATCGGCAACCTGTTAAAATGCATTCTATCGCTTGGCGCGGCCTGCACTACCGACGTCAATAATCCCGACGTCGCCGACCGCAACGGCCAACTCGATGTCCAGAATTCCGAGACCGGCAACTCCCAAGATGGCACCATTGAAAGCGATGTCAGCGACGGCGAGACGACCGCCGCCGACAAAGCCAAAGCCTATCTTCATAGCGCCGCCACCAAATTCGGCAGTTCCGACGCCAGTAGTAAGGTCCTTGGCCGCATCCTAAGCAAGTATTTCAGCGATCAAGTTACCCAAGACATTATTCAACTCGTTGCCGCCGCCAAAGGTCCGCTCATCATCATCTCGCTCGTCGACATTGGCTCGCGCATCGATCACTTCCTTTATAACGGTGCCGCCGACAAAGCCCTTGTCTCCGCCCACCAGGACCAATATGCCAATGAATTCGCCAACTTCTCGACCATCGACGACAACTGGAAAGCCGGCCAGGTGACCGGCGATGAAGTCAATGCCACAGGAGCCCAGTTAAGCGGCATTGAGCAAAGCCAGGCCTTCCAAGACCTCTACCTAAACAACACCAGCGGCCGGCCGCTCGACACCGTCGACGATGGCAACGGCGGCACCAAGACCGACACCTTCTCGCGCTCCATCGACGAGCACTACCAACCCATTGAAAACTTCTATCGCCAAGTCTTCGGCGACACCCCGCTACCATGGGCCCCCGCCACCACCTGGCATCAGTTCTTCGTAGGCTGGTACTACACCGCCGGTCAGATCTGGGGCTTCATCAACAGCATTATCGGTGATCTGTTTGGAGCCTTCTTCAACCTGATTGAAGCAGTCTTCCCACCCCTCCGTATCGGTTGGGACTGGCTCACCGGCAACGTTTCAAACTGGATTGTCGATCTGGTATTATGGGTCGCCGGACTGGCCGTCGACGGCACGGAAAGGGGAGCCGACCTCGCCAATGGCATCGATGCGGGAGGTGTCGTTACCGGCATCGGCTTCGCTCGTGACCTGGGCGCACCCCAGATCAGCCCCACGGCAGCTGCCCAACTCGACCAGACCATTGCCGGCGAAAACCAACATGCGGCTGACCAACTGTCCATCAAAGACCGCATCTTCTCCACCGACTACAACCACTCCCTGGTAAACACCCTGGCCGCCGCCGCCCCCGGCAGCCCCGACGAAGCCGTCCATGACTCGCTGAGCTACTACGCCGCCCTCACCATGAATCCGTTCAAGGCCTTCTCGCCCCTGCTGAAATGGTTTGGCGTGCACGACGCCTCTGCCGCCGCCGACGACTCCGCCGACAATCTCTACGGCATGTACGACTGGGGTTACACCGACGCCCAACTCGATGTCGACGACACCACCCAGTTAAACCAGGCCTGGCAAACTGCTTCAACCCGTACCGGCAAACCCATTGCCCCCGCCACCGATACCAATCCCGACCCTGCCACCTATCTCACCGCAAACGACCTCGAGCTAGAAGACTGCCCCAAAGTCGCCGACGAGACCAAGGATCCCAACGTCTGCCGCTTAGACATCGCCACTATCCAGGCATTAGAAGCCAACTCCACCGGCGCCGACAATGGTGGCCTCAATTCCGGCGGAGGCAATTAATGAACACATTCACTCGCTCCCTCATGATCATCACACTCATCCTCATGCCCGCACCAGCGCTAGCCGCAACCTCATTCGATACCAATGCCGCCACCCAGGACACCGTCTTCTACGCCCCTCAAGACGACTGCACAAGTGCTCCTGGCGGCACCACCACCACTGTCACAGATACCAGCTGCTGCCCAGGTGCCAGCGCCGGGCTCATCACCCTCGTCGGCAAAGATCTGCTCGAGCAAGCCATGAACGCTTTTATATCGAACCTCGGCCTCACCCCCACCCAAGCCGCCGGCATCGTAGGCAACCTCATGTGGGAATCGGGTGGGGGAGTTACCCTCCGACCCAACGCCGATGAGCTAAAAGGCATCGCTACCACCCCCACCAACGGAGACGGCTTCGGCATCGCCCAGTGGACCTTCACCGCTCGCCAACAGCCGCTAGTGAGTCTCGCCCAGAAGAACAGTGTCCCCGTCGACGCCCTGGCGGTGCAGCTTCAATACGTTATCGATGAGCTCACCAACAACCAAATCGACGCTCCCGGCGTAGCCGACTACTCCGCCGCGCTCACCGATCTCAAAAAACAAACCGATGTCACTGCCGCCACCACTAGTTTCATGAACAATTATGAAGCGCCGGGTGTGCCCGCTTTCAATAATCGCCTGTCCGGCGCCCAAGCCGTCCTCAGCCAGTTCAGCGGATCCGCAAGCGGTGCGGGCACCTTAACCGGCGGCGCCATCGGCGGCTGCGGCGCTGTCGCCGGCAACGGCACGGGTATCGTCGGCACCGCCCTAGAATTCGCCTGGCCCAAACCCGACTGTGCGCAAACCTTCAAAGATTCCGCCGGAACCACCGAAACGCGCAGCAGCTGTTTCGACGGCACCTTGGCCTACCAAAAAGGCTGGGACAAAGCCGGCGGCGACCCGCCCATGACCGACTGTGGCGCTTTTATATCCTCGGTAATGATCGATAGCAAGGCCGACCCCAACTACCCGCGCGCCGGCACATTGGTTCAGTACCCGTACGTCAAAAACAATCCCAAGCTCTACAAAATCATCAACACCAAATCCACCAGCGGTCTCCAGCCCGGCGACATCCTGGTCGCCGCCAACGAGGCCGATGGCTCCGGCCACACCGCGTTCTATATGGGTAGCCAACCGGGCTATGACGGCTTCGTGGCCGCCGCCTCCTGGGGTGGGCACACCCCCCAAATGGACGGCGGCAATTCAGCCGGCGAAGTAGCCTTTATTCTCGCCGACGGAGCTCCCTATGGCGCTGCCGCCGCTCGTTACATTGGCACAACCGCGCAGGTCTACAAGCCATGAACCAGCAAGCCCGCCTCATCAAAATCACGGCGCTACTACTGGGGATTGGCCTGGCTATCTGGCTCATCTTCCTCATAGTCCAGTACATCGCCAACTACAATAACGGCACCGTTACCTTAACGGTTGTACCGTCCGACGCCCACGTAGTGCTCGATAATCAAACCAATATCAGCTTAAAACAAAACACCACCTCTACCAAACTAAGCCTCAAACCCGGCACCTATACCATTACCGCCAGCCGCACCGGCGCTGGCACCAAATCCCTCTCCGTCACCATAAAGCAACGGCAAGCCCAGAGCCCGTCGCTCATCCTCGGATTCACCGATGAGAACGCCGCCGCAGCCTACTATGCCGCCCACCCCGACCAAGCCACCATCGTCGACGCCATCGGCCAGCAACAGGTCGAGCAAAACGGCCAGATCATCAGCCAAAACAACCCACTCATCAATATCCTGCCTTACGTTGGAGCCAATTTCCGCATTGATTTCGGTGTCTCCCAGGCCCATCCCAACGACCACGATGCCGTCGCCATCTACATTACCGCCAGCACCCCAGCTGGTCAGGCCAATGCCTTAAAATGGATTCGCGCCCACGGCTACGACCCCAACGCCTACGAGATCATTTATCAAACCACGGCGCAATGAATAACACCAAGCGGAGACCAACCCCATGAACCCAAATGACCCGTCCTCCATGATGCCACCCATGCCACCCTCCCTGCAGCCACAGCCGCCAACCATTAACAAACGGCTCCTACTGCTGGCCCTCGTCGGCGGAGTTGTCGCTGTCGTCATAATTGTTGTCCTGGTGTTGTCATCCGGGCACAACAACAAGAACCCGATCAGCAGCAACGGCACCGGCAGCTCGTCGTCGCCAGGCGCGGGCTCGCCCACGCCAACCAGCACAACTTCGTCTTCATCGGCGCCTTCGCACACCCCAACCCCCACCAACACCGCCAAAGCCCCCACTGGGCAACCATCCTTCAACAACTTTGACGCCCTTACCGACGCCGGTTTCACCGCCAACCAACTCGAAGACCTTGAATACGCCCTCGGTAAGTATGGCCAATCCATCGGTGATCCTGGCGCCATCGTTACCTTAAACACCAGCTCCATCAAAAGCTCCGCTCCCAATCCCAACGACCCCAATGCCAGCCCCGGCCTTAGATACACCTTCTCGCTCACATACCTTGGTCGCGCCACCTACAATGCCACCGCCGTACTAACCAGCACTACCGCCGGCTCATTCCAGTTGTTTAGCACGGTCGATGGATCCACAGCCTACAGCTCCGGCACTATCGACCTCTACAACGGCATCGGCGACTAACTTAAGCTGCCGATCCGAATCGCCAGCCGCGTATCGCGCAGGTCGCACGCCGCCAGCAATTCCAGCTGCCGCATGCGCAATTCCGACGCCACCGGCGCACTGGGCGTCTCCAGTTTCAGCACCCCGCGGTGTAATTGCCGCGCGCGCACCTGGCCCGGATACCGCCCGTCCAGCCAGCGCTGCACGGTTTTAAGCTGATCCTCACGATCCATGCCCAGCTCGCGCCGCTTGCGCTCAAAATAATCCGCCTCAAGCATACAGCTGCTCCTCGGCGCTGTCCGTCGTAATCACCGCATGCGCAGCCCGTACCTCGCGCGTCACCGCGTCCGCATCGGTCGTCGTGATCATCGTCTGGTGATCACGCAGCCGCTCCACCAGAAACCCCCGGCGCTTGCGGTCCAGCTCGCTAAACACATCGTCAAGCAGCAGTAACGGCCGCATACCCGTTTGCTCCCGCGCATAATCCAACTCCGCCAGTTTCATCGCCAACACCACCGTCCGCACCTCACCGCGCGACGCCACCGCCGTAATGTCATTATTCTTAAAGGCCACCTTAAAATCCTCTCGATGCGGCCCAATCGTCGTAAACCCTGCTCCCAGATCACGCGGTAAGTTCCGGGCCAGCGCCTCCAAAAACCCGGCCGCATAATCACCAACCACACTCGGTACATAAGCAAACCGCACCGCGCTCATGCTCCCCGCGATCTCGCCATACAAATCCGGCACCAAAGCGTTCAACCGCTCCAAAAACACCTCTCGCCGCCGGTAAATCTCCACCGCCAGATCGGCAAGCTTCACATCCCACATAAATATCTGGTCACGAATTTGCCCCATCTCAAATCCCGATAACAGCGCGTTGCGCTGCTTCAGCACCCGCCGATACGCCTGCAGTGTCTTCAAATACGCTGTATCCGTCTGCGACAGCAGCAGATCCACATACCGCCGCCGCCCCTCCGGCGGCCCGCTCAAAAGCTCCAGCTCGGTCGGCTCAAACAGTGTCACCTGAATCACCCCCAGGTGCGTTGTAAGCGGCCGCGCCGTCCCATCATGCGTGATCTTCTTCGCCACCGCTCCGCCGGCTGTACTCATGCCAAGCGCAAATTCGCGCCCGCCACCGCGCGCCACCACCCGAAAATGATCCTGGTCGTGCCGTACCAGGTCACGATCCTTCGCCCGAAAGCTCTTCGTCGCCGCCAGCACATACAAACTCTCCAGCAAATTCGTCTTGCCGCTGGCATTCGGCCCCGCCACAATCGTTACGTCCGGATGCAAATTAAACCGTACCTGGCCGTACGACCGGAAATTCGTCAGCTCCAGCGACTCTAGTCTCATACACCTATTGTATCTAATGTCGGACACAAAAAATCCAACCTCAATCGGTCGGTCACGCCAGCGTTCCTTCCCGTCCGGAGCGCTGGCGTGATGACAGCGCTCCGGGCAAGCGGGGAGTAGGGGAGTGGAGAGGAGCTTCAGGTCCTCAAATCTTCAGCGACTTTGCCGCCTGATCAACGTTGGCTGCGGTCGTCACCGAGCACGCAACGCGCAAATTGCCCGCGATTTCTTTGATCGTCGCTGCAGTATCAGTGGTCTTTACGTTAGCCTCCCACTCAGCAGCCGTAGCCGCACTCGCGAACAGGTAGATGTGAACCACACCCTGGGAGTCGCTGCCGAATCCACAGATGTACTGCATCAATCCACTGCTCGACTCCTGGGGGTAACTCGAATACAGTGACCCGTCACAGTTAGCTGCACGAAACGCCAGCTTAACCGAGGAAAACTCAGCCGTCGTGAACGGAACCGACGGCATGTTAGACACTTGCGGTTCACTCACCGCCGCAGCAGCCGCCTGTGAAGCGGTGGGGAAGTGAGCGCTACTCGAGACCACGGTCGCAACCGCCGCCTGGGGGCTACCGCTCACTGCCGGCGTACCAGCCGCCGTAGCTGCTGTGCTGCAACCAGCCACAGCCAGCACCACCACAACGGTCAACCACCGCCACCGCGGCGGCACCCTACCCATAATGCGACCCATGCATACCTCCCGTAGTAGTCGGGCCATTTTTTTCTTTGATTCGATAACCGAGCGCAGACGCGAAACTGCACCCGCCTATGGTAGGCAAACACTACGCCACCGATAAACAACGGGTCAACGAAAGATGATCACATAATCCCAGTCCAAACCCGAAAAAATTTATGCAATAAGCCAGTTGACCAGTGCTATGTACGCAGCGGCATCACAATGTGGATATAATCGTCATCTGCGCTGCCGCCAGCAGGGGACAGCACACACGCGTTCAGCTTGCCACTAATCGCAAAATTCACGCTCGGCGCCTTCATTACATTCAAAGCGTCAGTTAAATACCGCGCATTCAGCGAAATCTCGCCGTCATCACCGCTCACGTTACACTCGGCTGTACTCACGTTGCCACCCACCTCCGAGTCGCTCGTCACAATCCGCACCTCACCCTCAGCCCGAATCTCCAGCTTCACGCTGCCCGCACTTTCCCGCGCAAACAGGCTCGCCACCTTGGTAATCCGCGCAAATTCCGCCGTCTCAATCTCAAACGAGGTCGTCGCCTTGGCCGGGATAATCTGCCGGTAATTCGGAAAACTACCTTCAATCAGCCGGCTCATCAGCTCCACATCCGCAATCCGAAACATTACCTGGTTTTCGTCCAGATAAAACTCCACGTCACCACTGCCTTCACCCAATAGCCGTACCAGCTCCTGCATCGTCCGCGCCGGCACGATTGCCTTTACTTCCTTGGCGCCGCTACCCAACTCAATCTTTTTCTCCGCCAAGCGGTATGAATCGGTCGCCACAATATACAAATTCTCATCCTCGGTGTATAAATACACCCCCGCCAGCACCGGCCTTGCCTCATCCGCGCTGGCCGCCACCACCACTTGCGTCAAAGCCTCCCGCAGCACTCCCGCATCGAGCGTCAGCACCGGATCCGAACTCACCGTTGGAATCTGCGGGAACTCATCCGCCACAATCCCGTTAATCTTCGACTCATAATGCGCTGTCTTCACGGTCAGCGCCGTCTCACTGGCCGACAACTCAATGTTGCCGTGCGGCAAACTCGACACAAATTCCGCGAACAACCGCGCCGGCACGGTGAGCGATCCCTGTTGGTCCACCTTCGACCCAATCCAATAATTGATCCCGATCTCTAGATTAGTCGCGGATAAACGCAGCCGGTTCCCGTCGGTCGCCAACAGCACATTACTCAGTACCGGCAGGCTAGCTCGAGTCGACACTACTCGACCTACGCTACCCAACGCCCGTGCCAGATTCTCCTGCGTTAAACTTAGGCGCATGTTTTCCCCCTTATCTCGCTTATTAGAAATTATAGATTAAATCTTTAAAACTCTTAGTCATAATAATAAGCCCTGTGGATACTGGGTAAAACCCTGTTTTTGGCTTAGCTGCTCCACAAAAGTGCTTATGCTCAACTGGGGAAACTATGTGCCCAGCCGTGGGTAGGCCTGAGCAAGTAATTGGGATAAACCCTCACCGAAATTACCCACCAGGTGTAAAACGCTTGTGTAATTCATAACCATTCCGCAGCCTTTCCCCAGGCTTTACCCACAGCTGTGGGAAATCTATACTCATCACTATGGAATTACCTAGCCGCGCTCCCCAGGACTACCAGTGCCCAATCTGTTTCGGGTTTGCCGGCGACACCAGCCCCGCCACACTTATACGTCCGAGCGATGTCGTCTACAAAGATGAACTGGTAACTGTCCTTATTAATTCATTCTTCATGGGCAAAAATGCCGGGCATGTCATTGTGGTGCCCAACGAACACTTTGAAAATCTTTATGTCCTCCCGCCCGCTGTTGGTCACCGGGTATTCGATGTCGCAAAGAAAATGGCCTTAACACTCAAGCGCGCGTACAACTGCGACGGGATAAAACTGATGCAAAACAACGAACCTGCCGCCGACCAACACGCCTTCCATTTCCATCTCCATGTCTATCCTCGCTATGACAACGATGGATTCAATTCGATTCTCCCTGCCGACAAACGTCTCGCCGAACCCGCCGAGCGAGCCGAATACGCACAAAAACTCAAGGCCGCATTATGATTAAAGCCATCACCTTTGACCTCGACGGCGTTTACTTTCCCAATGGCAAAGCCACGTTCATTAAGCATCTTAGCAATCTGGGCATCAGCGAGATCGAAGCTAAGCGAGTCTTCCTTAAAAGCGACCAAATGAACCAACAATATAAACGCGGCCGCATGACTGACAACGAATATTGGTCGTGGGCCGCTGACCAGTGGGGGGTAGATCAAACTCCACAGCAGCTCATTGATCTCCTTATAGCGTCCTACGACGTCAACCCGCAGGTTGTTGAGTACGTCCGCTCAGCCCGCACCCACGGGTATCACGCACTTATTTGCACCAATAATTTCCCAGCTCGCATCAATGGCTTACAGGAACGTTTCAAATTCCTCGATGATTTTGATACCACCGTCTTCTCCTACGAGGCTGGCGTCATTAAACCATCGGCCGAGATCTTCAACATACTCGTCGATCAAGCCGGCGTTCCATCTAGTGCTATCGCCTATGCCGACGACGATGACGCAGCCGTTTCGAGTGCCAAATCCGTCGGTATCAGCGCTTTCATGTACGAAAACTTCGACCAGTTCACGGCCGAGATCCACAAGCTCGGCGTCAAAATTTAGTTAAACCACCAAAATGAAAAACTGGCTGTGTATGACGCTAATCCGCGATCACACACAGCCAGCTTATTGACTAGCGCCAGCGCCAGTCTGCAAGTGCTGT
>Ga0265324_10001337_pt1 | contig 14406 bp, 19 predicted proteins | sample 41419metaG_FD_198634 | JGI IMG/M metagenome (GOLD analysis project Ga0265324, IMG submission 198634) | Rhizosphere microbial communities from Carex aquatilis grown in University of Washington, Seatle, WA, United States - 4-14-19 metaG | ecosystem: Host-associated > Plants > Roots > Rhizosphere...
CCCTCGAAACTTCTTTGATGTTTGGAATTTCCCCCGTACCCACCCTTCCGCTTTCCCCATCCATTCATCCACCAATCCAGCCATCCCCTTGATCCCATCCCGTGCCCCTCATCCATCCAACGGACTTCTCACTCCCAGCTGCGGCTTCTGCAACACATGCTTGTAAATCTGCGTCGTAATCACAATCTCCGCCTCACTCTTCAACCCATAGCACTTGCCTTATCCAGCAAGTCAGCTTTAATTCCAGCATGCGCCCTCAACCCAGGCCAAAACACCTCGCGCTAAACCAAAACTCCATTTGGCCTAATATCTGTTAGGCGGCATCGACCGTTATGCGTATTCACACATTCATCTTTACGCTGGCGATTGCGCTGGCTTGTGGTTGTGCTACCGAGCATTTCACCAAGAGCCACGGCGATGTCGGCCAGTTTATTTTGCAGCAGGCGATAAGATATGGTGGTAGTCCGTCTACTACCAATGGGCTGCCGGTCGTTACATGCCACTGGCGCTATTTAGAGGATGCACATGGTATGCAGATTCACTTGCCTCCAAACGCTTATCCAGATGTTGAGGCGTTTTTGAATCAGGCGTTTGCTGGCGTTCGACAGTTTGGTCCCACAGGTTCACCAGCGGACAGGACTAGAATTCATGAGTATCGGATGTCTGCGAAAGGTGGCGGCATCCAGTTGACCGAGCAGGATTCGGACACGCTTGTCCTGGTTATTCGACCATTTGGAGTTTCAAAATGATGCTGCCTCTTAAGTAACAAGAAATGAACAGTTCATATTCAATAGGTTGCGCGGCCTTGTTACTTACGTCATTGCTCCCCGTCCGACGGGGTTGGTGTGCTAACAAATCGCTGCAGGCATTTGAGTCTCGCGGGGGCGGGACGAAAAGAGTTCGGCTCGGCTGTTCGAGCCGAAAGTCTGGCCTTGCCAGACCGAATGCTTTGGGCAAAGCATGAGTCCACTGAACTGACTATGAAACGCGCGCAGCGCATCAAAATCTCAGAGCGGGATGGCGCGCAGCCGACCGGTCCCCAAAGCTTTCGGAATTCCGCTTCGCGGTTTACGTCATCTGGTCCCGCGTGCCTGAGCTCTGGACGTTGACCGCTCACACCTATGTTTGTATATCGTCCACCAAAAGGCAGTTGCTGGGGTCACTCCTTCGGCAAAGACCAGACCACCGGAATGCCGAAGCTCGAAGCGTTTTTCGATGCCTTTTGCGAGCGTGTTGAGCAGCAGAGTTCAACAACCTTGGTGTTGGCTTGGAAGGATTCGGTTCTGCCGAAGGTCGAGTGGCCAGCTGCGTTCCAAGGGCCAGAGAACCAGAAGGTGCGGCAGTTCTTGCTCATGGTGATGGGCAATCGCGTGATGTTTCCGATGGGCATTGTGTTTCCGCTTTCGACCACGGAGCCTGCTTCGTTTGAGTTTCTCAGACGTTTCAGCGCGGAAGCTCCGTTTCAGATGAGCGGGAAGCATTTTCAGGTCGGCGTTGTTGGGAAGAGCGGCAGATTTGCGTGGCGCAAGCCCGACGCCAAGGTTGCAGCGAAGTTGGAGGAGTTTGTAGGTTGAGATATGAAGATGACGCGGTCTAACAAGCTGGCTGCACCGAATCCGGCGATGACCTCTCTTTTCCTTGCCGTGCATCATCGGCGCCGGATCGGTGAGCCAGAACGTTGATATGGCTACCGTGAAGAAAGGTATCGTCAAGGTCGGCGAGATAGACTTTCGCTGGAGCGTGTTTCGTCAGCCGGCTTGGACTAGAGTTCAAGATGTGCCCAAGCTTTTGGGTTTAGCGATTCTCGTCGAGCATCCCGAGCCGAGTCGCCGAGACTTGCTATTGGAGTTCGATATTGACCGGACTCGTCACGGAGACATGCCGCAGCATCAGCGGTTTCATATTCACGACGGTCGGTTGATTCGGGCGATTGAGAGCGCGATTGAGTCAGGTTATGACCCTGACTCACGCGGAAAGCGTTTTGTTTATGAGGCAGGAGCATTACAACCACGATGAGTCGCCTGACAAGGGCGCTGCAGCGAACCGGCGCTATGCACTTGAGTTTATGAGCCACCAGTTTTACAACTTCCTTCGCTCCGCCCGACAGGCGCCCCCAGCGCCGGTCGCAGAGCTCTGGACATTAGCCGACTTCGGACGTGCTATGAAGAACATTGGCCTTTTGCTTTTACTAATGATTTTGGTCGGATGTTGTTCGCCGAGCAAGAAGTCGGTGCAGCGTTCATTTCTTCAAGATCACCCTGGCTACACTGTTGCTGGAATCACGAAGGTCGTGGATAGAGGCGATATCCCCTATGCCGATTTCACCATCACATACAAGAAGCCGTCCGATCGTGACGCACACGAGGACGTTTGGCATTACTATGATTTGAGAGATACAAGTCATGTCATAAAAGAAACAGTGAAGTGAGCAAAACGTCGCCTAACCAATCGCTGCCGGCATTTGAGTCTCGCGGGGGCGGGACGAAAAGAGTTCGGCTTTGCTGTTCGAGCCGAAAGTCTGGCCTTGCCAGACCGAATGCTTTGGGCAAAGCATGCGTCCACTGAACTGACTATGAAACGACGCGAAGCGTACATAGTGAACTATCATCGGGATGGCGGCTTTAGTTCCGCTTAGCGGTTCACGCTGGTTGGTCCCGCGTGCCTGAGCTCTGGACGTTGATATGGCGGCTATGACATTCCTACCTTTACTCGGAAAGCAACTCAAGGACGACGAGGTGATTGATATCCTCGAAGGTTTGGACATGGTGGTCACTTACGAGTTCGACAGATTGCATGAAAATATGCCCGATATTTATTGGGCGGCATCCAAGCCGAAAGGATTCCAGTTCAGATTTGATGATTCGCAGAGGCTGAAGGTTGTTTTTCTCTACGTCACGCCAGACAACGATTTTGCAGCCGTCTCGCAGCATGATTGCGATGTTCCATTTTTTGTCTCCAGGCAAGACGTGGAGGCATTCGGCGAGGCGCAGCATTCGCAGGTCACAAAAGGCCGTGCTGATTTCCTTGGAGTCAGCCGCGAGTGGGTGCGGCTTGGATTTGCTTCACATTCCATCCATTACGAGTTTCGAGCAGGTAGTCTTGCAATGGTTACAATTTCGAGGATAGATGAGCCAGCCGCCTAACAAGTCGCCGGAGCCAAAAACGGGTCTGATAATTGTCTAGTTTCGTTTGACGCGACGAATCGTCCAGATCAAATCATGGCCCCGAAAACACTCAAAAAGAATCAGAACAAACCTCTATTTTTCTGACTTTTGTGCCTTTTCGCGGCCAACAATTTTTCGCGTGTTTCGAGTATTTCGCAGTTTAAAACCATTCGGCCCGCATCCGTCTGTTCTTCGTTTCCTCCGTTTGCTTCTGTAAAAATAAACCGGGCCTTTTGTGCCTTTTTGCCGTGTCTTCTAATTAAACTTCAACCGGTTTTTCGCCCGCGCATTTTCCATCTGTTGTTTCACGCCCTCGATCTTCGCCTTGATCAATTCCTTGTTCTGCTCCGTTTGCACGGCGAGTTGCGCCTCCAATTCCATGATCCGCTTTTCATAGGCGCTCAGGCGCTCCTGCAGCGGCGCGTGCACCTGTTCCAACCGGCGTTCCAGATCTTCTATCTCTTTCGCGACCTGCTGTTGCATCAGCATCAGGTCGGCGCGCTGAGAGATCAGTTTGCGCACGAGCTTGTTCGTCAGCAAACGGGCCAGGTGCGGCGCCAGTAATTCCCGGAAGTCATGTCTGGTCCCGGCTGGCGGCGCACCCAAAACACCTTCACCTAAACCCAATTGAACCGGTAAAAGAGACATCGCCGCACGCCGGCGCACTCGCCAGACCAGAACCAATGCAATCACCGCCAGCAATGCCACCGCGCTCAGCGCAAGCCACAACAAACCATTATTCGGTTGCACCACCGCCGCGCTCACCGGCATAACTGGTGCAACCGGTGCAACCGGTGCAACCGGAGCTGCCGCTACCACCGGCTTTTGCGGAGCGGGCGCAGCTTTAACCGCCGTCAATTCACTCACGCGCTGGATGGCCGCCAAAGTCTTGGCATTTACAACCGCGCCGCGCTTGGCCACGACTTGTCCTGCCTGGTACGTATCACCCATCTGGATGGCGGCCGTTCGTGTCGTGCGCACGGATTCCGTCAAGGCCAGGTCGGGCGCGCAATTTTCCTTCAAAAACTGCACCGCATAATTCGCCCACGGATGGTCTTCCTCATCAAAACCGGCGCGAAAATCCGTCCGCACCCGCGTGAACGAGACGATGTTGGAACGCGAAACGGTAAATCCTTTTTCCTCCACAAGCTGTGGCGTCGGCACCACATCGGCATTTGTCAACGGAACGAGTCGCGCACCCGCACCCGTCTTCCAGCCATCGGGAACCTGTGCCGGAAGGATGTATTGCTGCATCGCCCCATGCACGCGACTGGCCAACGCGTTCAAAAATGCTTCATCCGACTGCCCGCGCGCCCAAAGCCCCGCCAATGTAAGATTCAGCGGAAAAGATTTATCCAGGCCGGGATAATCGATGACCGTCTGCAGAAATTCATCCGTCACCGTGGCATCGGGCAACTGCTTGTGAAATTGCGTCTCGACCACATTGATAAAATTATTTCGCGCATTGATGAAGGATTTGCGCAGCGCACTTTCCGCTTCGCCCGCGGCCCCGGGATAATAACGCGCCACCATCGGCAGGCGTTGCCCTTCCCGTTGCCGGAGTGTGTCGGTGGCCTGTTCATTGATGAGGATGAACTTTTCCGGCGCGACAATATCCGCGTCCACCGTGTCACCGATGTGATAATCCGCCAGCTCTTTCGCCTGGAGCTGCGCAATGGGCAGCCACGCCAGAACCGCCGCCACTAAAATACCACGGGTCGTGCGGCTCACCATAAGAACGATTTTTGTTCGCCGATCATCGTGTCGCCTTCCCACAAGGTCACCCGCCACGCGCTCAGTTCGCCAAATTTTGTGTAATCATCGCCCAGCAACGTGATGCCCGTCCAGGTGCTGAACCAGTGGCCCGGATGCGCGTCCGTCTCCAGCGTCATCACCTGTGGCGCGCCTTCTTTTTGTCCACCGCGAAGCTCTATGCGTATCTTCAATGGCGCGTTGACCGTGCCGTGCACCTTCCACTGCACATCGAATAGCATGCCCGAACGCAGGTCCGGATGCTCTCGCAGTTTGGTCTGGTAGGAATCCCGCTCGTAAAGGTTCGCGCCCTCCATGTGCTCGCCCTTTTTATCGAGGAAAAACGGCAGCATCTTGACCACCTTGCCCGTCGCCGCGCTGGCGGTAAACCCGCTCAGGCAAAAAATCGTCAGCAGGGAAAAAATGGATAGCCGTCGCATAAGCGAACAATAACCAGCCGCATGCCGGAAGTTCAACCTTGTTTTATCAGCCGGTATGGCAAAGTTTCCAGTATCTATGCCACATACGAATTCTAAGGGTCATGCCTTGCGGTCTCCCTCGCCCCGCTAAACGGGGAGAGAATTCCCTGAAGAATTTCGCGCTGTGAACCCCTGAACCGGATATCAACATGTTCGTGGCTGTGTGACAGCCGGTTTACTGCCATCGACCAACCGCTCCCCCTCTCCGCCATTTGCAAAATGGGGGAGAGGGTCGGGGTGAGGTGGCACTTAGCTCTCGTTTTCTCTTCCAATAATCAGGTTCATGGGGAGGGAATAAGGGTGAGGGGTTCGTTGGCTCGCGTCTTTTCGTATAATCGCATCTCTTTTACAAGGCACCATCACCTTTTCACCCGCCTATCGCCGTCATCGGCCGCTGGGGCTGGTATGAATTGCGAAATTGATGTTCCAGCGGCTTGATCCGCAGCGCTTCCGCAAAAACTTCGTGCAGTGCGCTGTCGCCTTTTCCCGACCGCAATGCGCCCCGCAGGTCGATTTCGCCGTGGTCCCCCAGGCATGGGCGTATCTTTCCGTCCGCCGTCAGCCGCATCTTGTTGCAGGCCTCGCAGAAATGCAGGTTTGTCAGCGCCCCGATGAATCCCACCAGCGCGCCCGTGCGCTCCAGCAGATAATACTTCGCCGGCCCGTGTCCGATGCGCCGGTCGGGTTGTGGTATCAGGTTATCCCGCGTGCGCAGATGTTCCATCACCTCGCCCACGGGCAGAAAATTCTTTTCGCTCAACACATCCGTCCGGCTGAGCGGCATCAATTCAATGAACCGCAACGCCAGTTGATGTTCCGCCGCGAACAATACCAGCGGCCACAGTTCGCTCTCATTCACCCCGCGCATCAGCACGCAGTTCAGCTTGATGCATTCAAAACCCGCTTCGACCGCCGCACGGATTCCGGCCAAAACACTGGACAGATCGCCGCCAGTGACGCGTCGATAAACGGCGGGGTCAAGGGCATCCAGACTGATGTTCGCCGTCCGCAATCCGGCCTCTATTAAAATTTTCGCCTGCGAGGCCAGCCGCGTTCCATTCGTGGAAAGACCGATGACCTCTACACCGGGAATCGCTTTCATGCCGCGCACGATCTCCGGCAAATCCGGACGCACGAGCGGTTCGCCGCCCGTCAGCCGGAATTTTCGAAAACCCAAACCAGCGGCCACGCGCACGACCCGGATGATCTCCTCCGCCGTAAGATGGTCGGTGGTGCGCTCCCAGCCTTTGTAGCCCTCCGGCATGCAATACAGGCAGCGCTCATTGCACCGGTCGGTGACCGATATGCGCAGATAATCAACTGTGCGGCCAAATGAATCCATACCTTGCTCTTTTTCTATCAACCATTCTACGACAACTGGCAACTATTTTCGGTAGTGGTACTGTTTGAATCAGCTTGGCTTTTTCTTCGTACCCGGAAGGATGCCACGAGAGCCAAGACTCAATCCAACCAGTGGGCTACCAAAAAATACTACAGACCAAATCGAACTGACCAGAATCGATGGGCGAATGTTGCCCGGCCTTAATCCTATATTGAATATTGCAAAGATACTGACGACAGCAATCAAAGCCACAACCCAGAATCCGACCGCCCACAAAATAATGAACAAGGTTCTTTTCATCCGTTACAACCCTGAACCTGCTCAACCTGTAAATCAAGTTAACAAACCAACGATTTCTTCCAAACTCCAAACATGGTCAGAGATTCCCGCCTACCCTATTTTCCATGCGGGTCTTCCCCGCGCAGATGCGCCACACCCTCACGGATCGCCGGAGCCAGTATCTCGAGGCACTCACGCACCGCTGATGGCTTGCCCGGCAGATTCACGATCAATGTCGCGCCACGCGTACCCGCCACCGCGCGCGAAAGAATGGCCGTCTTCACTTTGGCGAACGATTGCACCCGCATGATTTCTGTGAAACCCGGCAACTGCTTTTCCAACACCGCCATCGTCGCCTCCGGCGTCACATCGCGGGTCGAGATTCCCGTCCCGCCCGTCGTCACGATCAAATCGCACTGCACTTCGTCCGCAAAAGCGATCAAAGTCTCCGAAATGACCTTTGCCTCGTCCGGCACGATAGCCGTTTGATATTTCGCACCCGGAAAAAATTCGCTCAACGCCTTTTCTATCTCCGGCCCGCTGCGGTCTTCATACACGCCCGCTGAGGCGCGGTCACTGATTGTTATGCGTCCGATTTTCACAATTAAATATATTCAGGTTACATCACCAGTTCACGGCTTAAATACTCGAACTGATTTGACCTTCCCAACACACCACCATTGGCGAAAGATTCTCCCTCTCCTAAGGGAGAGGGCCGGGGTGAGGGGGAAGCAGACGTCCAATAGCCACCCTCTTCCGCAATGAATTTCATGCGCCTAATATCAACTTCTACTTTCCACAGGTTCATATTGAGGGCAATTGGCAAAATCATTCCTTCACTTTCTTCACCACGCGCACGCCCTCAATTCGCATCTTCTTATCCACCGCTTTGCACATATCGTAAAGCGTCAGCGCCGCAACACATACACCCGTCAACGCCTCCATCTCCACACCCGTCTGCGCGGACGCCTCCGCCACGCAAACGATCTCAATTGCCGCCGCGCGTACCTTGAAATTTATTTCCACATGATTCAACCCCAACGGATGACACAGCGGAATCAACTCGCTCGTGCGCTTCGCCGCCTGGATCCCCGCCACCTGCGCCACTGTCAGCACGTCCCCTTTCGGCAGCGCGTTCCGTTTCAACGCCCGGATAGTCGACGGCGCGCAAACCAGTTTGCCTTCCGCAGTCGCGATACGCCGTTGCACCGGCTTGGCGCCCACATTCACCATACGCGCCTCGCCGGCGGCGCTCAGGTGCGAAAACTTTTTAGCTCGTTTCATCAGTGCGTTTTAAAGATTCGTCGGTAAATAATCAACCTTCGTGCCGGCGGCTATCGGACCGGTGTTGGCAGCGACTCGTATCAACGCATTCGTTTCCACCAGGCACGTGATGTCGCCAGAGCTCGCCCACGCCAGCGGATGCAATCCTGCCGCATCCAGCCGCGCCGGCCAAAGAGTTTCGCGCGGATTCGGCGCCTCGTCCAATTTCGCCGCCAGCATCCCATGCGAATACGGCTTCGTCTTCTGGCCGATCATCTTCGCCAATGCTTCAGCAATGAACACCTGAAAGCACACGAAATGCGATAGCGGATTTCCCGGAATGCCGAACGCCGCACGCGGTCCATTCACCCCAAAGATCAACGGACGACCCGGACGCACATTGACCTGGTTAAACACAACCTCAAATCCCAGCCATTCCAGCAAAGGCCGCGTGAAATCCTTATCACCCACGCTCGCGCCGCCAGACACCAACACCAAATCCGCTCTACCGATGACAGCGTGTGGATTGCCAATCTGCGCTTTCGCCCGCTCGAAATCTTCCGGCAGATGTTCGTGATGCACCTCACAACCAAATCTATCCAGCAAACCGCGTATCAAAATCGAATTACTGTCGCGTATCTGTCCCGGCTTCGGCGTCTTATCCGGCGCGACGATTTCGTCCCCCGTCGTGAAATGGATCACCCGCAGGCGTGGACTGACCATCGGTTTCGCGCAGCCCACCGTCGCCAGCAACGCCAGTGTGCCGGCATCCAATCGCGCACCCTCGCGCACCAGCAATTGCCCAACGCGCATATCTTCACCACGTTTGCGAATATTCACTCCACTCTCGCGTTTCGTGATGCGGATTTGCTCTCCGGTGCGTTCCACGTGTTCCTGCATCACGACCCGCACGCCATCGCACGGCAGCGCCGCGCCCGTGGCGATACGCACCGCTTCGCCGGTCTTAAGTTCACGCGGCTTCCAATCAGCGGCGTGGATTGTGTCAACGACTCGAAAAACCTCCGACGAATCATTTTGCAGAACCGCATAACCATCCCGCGTCGAGCGGTCCGACGACGGCAAATCTTCCGTAGCGCTGACATTTTCGCGCAACACACACCCAATCGCCTCACTTAGTGAAACACGAACCGCCGGCAACGCCTGGCACCGGGAACTGATCTCTATGCGCGCCTCGTCAAGCGACCGCAAGGTAGGGCGGGCAGTCCCCTGCCCGCCGCCAACGCGTTGAGATGTCGCAATATTTTCAACCAACCCCCTGCGCTTCCAGATCGGCACATCCTGTTTCAGCCGGTCCATGAATTTAGCCAGCAACGCAATTCCCTCGGCCCGATGCGCCGACGCGATACCGACATAGATCGCCGCATCCCCGATCGGAATGACACCCGTGCGATGGATCACTTTTGCCGCCAGACACGAATGGCTCCCGGAAAGCTCCGTAAGCAATCTCCGGATTTCCCGCTGTGCCATCTCCGGATACGCCTCGTATTCCAGCGCAGAAATCCGGTCACCGTTCTCTTCACCGCGAACCACCCCCCGAAATTCAATCCACGCCCCATGAACACCCACCGACCGTGGCGGGGAAATTTTCTCCGCGATGGGCTCTTGCACCAGTTGGATGTCGATTTCCATGAACAAAATTCCGTTTAACCACCTGAGACCGGAGGAATCAAGGCGACCTCATCGGTGTTCAGGAACTGCGTCCTGGCATCGGCATATTCCCAATTGCGCGCGAGCCGCACATTCGCCCGATGCGCCGCCAGCTCAGGGAACCGCTGCACCAATTCCGCCCACAGTTTCTCCACATCCAGCGGCCCCGACGGCGCGAGCTCGACCGAATCACATCCGGTCACATCTTTGAGTTGGGCAAAAAACAGCACGCGCATGACGCATTGAAAGTTATTTAGCCGCTTCAACCAACAATTTTCCTCCGGCAAAGATCAGGACCGCCGCCAATACCCGGCTGAACGTCACCGTGCTCCAGCGGCGCGCGCCATAGTGCGTGCCCAACAATGCTCCGATCACCGCTGGCAATGTCAGCCAGAGCAGCGGCCCGGCATGGGTGATCTTTTCCCAACTGGTCGCAACGAGTCCGGAGATAGAATTCAAAACAATAAAGCCGGCCGCAATCCCACCCGTGGTCTTTGGTTTGACCCAACGCAGCAGAAACAGCACCGGGCTTAGAAACACCCCCCCGCCGATGCCCGTAAGTCCCGCCAGAAAACCCAGCACCGCTCCAATGACAAGCGCGAGGGGCCATAGAAACTTTCGAAGGGGAACATCGTCATTCTGCCAGCGCGACCGAAAAATGAGGATAACGCCCGCCAGCGCCAGCACGGAGCCAAGCACTAGTTTATAGACCTGCACACTGACATGCACCTTCCCACCCAACCACGCGCAAGGCACCGACGTCAGCAGGAAAACCAACAACACCTTCCAATCCGAATGCCCCGCCCGCGTAAAACGCCACCAGCCAACGCTCGCGACCAGGATGTTCGCGATCAGGACTGCCACGCGCGCCGACGCCGGTGCGATGCCCAGCAACGCCAGCGCCGCGAGATAACCCGTCGCACCGCCATGTCCCACCGATGAATAGAAAAAAGCGATCGTGAAAACGGCGGCCAGCAAAATCGCCCAGTTGAGTGGTGTAAGGTCGAGCATTTTTTAAAAATGTTTAATTTATTTGGAAAGACGATAAAAGCGCTGTGGCCGGTTAGTGATATCGAAATCATCAAAACGAATCAATCCCGCGCCATCCGCCGTGACTGAACCCAACCCCTGCCAGTCAGGAGCCGCCAGATTGGTGGTTGTCAGAACCCGATACTGCACTTCCGCCGAACCTTCGCCCAGAAGACGGAGACCACCACCAGAAAAGTTGCCCGAAACGATATTCAGCGGCGGCGCCGGGATCGCCGTGACCAAAATTTTTGGCTGGTTGGTTCGACCAAAATTATATGAATTGAACAGATAGCAGACCTGCGTATCCGCCGCATAAAACCTGAGCGAGACGAGTCCATTGGTGATGATGTCCGATACAAAACCGGATTTCACCGGCAACGACCACGCCACCCGGGCGTTATCGCCCGGCGGCAAATAAGAATTCGTGCAAAGGACCTCGTGCAGATTCGTGAGCAGGTCCGGCAATGAACTATAGGTGATTCCGTCCGTCGTCGGGATGCTGGGATTACCCGTTCCCTCGTCCCAAGCATCCGTCGTCAGCCATTCGATGACAAAATTGCCACTGGCGACCTTGGGGAAGATCGGGTTATTCGGTTGTTCACCAGCTCCGCCGAAGTTGCTCGCGAAACTGAGCGAAACGCTGCTGATGACCCAGTTGTTCGTCCCGTAGGTGGAATTGAAAAGGTTCGTCGCGCCCGAGATATCAAATCGCATCACAGTCTGAAATTCACCCTTCAGTGAATTGGACGGCGCAATCACCAGGTTTCCCGCGCCGCCGTAATTGTTGGCCGTGAGGTCGCTGCCCAGAATATTGCTCGCGGAACCAGTGGCCACAAACGCATCCGCCACACTGATGTTCGTATACGTGACCTGACCCGAAACCGCTCCGGCCATCAACAATACCGCGATGAACCACGCAGCTCTCACAATTTTTTGCGACGCAGGAGCAGGCCGCCTGCAGCGATGAATCCAAGGCTGATCACCGTGGGCTCCGGAACCGCCGTCACGACAAGCTGGGGATTGCCCGAAGCAAAAGTGCGCGAGTTGAACAGGTAGCTGATCTGGTTATCCGCCGCAAAAAAGTAGAGCGAAACGTCGCCACCCGTCATGGCATCAGTGACCAGGCTGCTATCCAGTGTCAGTGAGAAATTTGTGTAAACACCCGTACCCGGCGGCGCGTATCCAAACGTGCCCACGGAGGTGGAGCCCTGCGAAAACAGGTCTGGAATGGAATTGAAGCTCACAAAACTATTCGTGGGAAAACCCGCGGTGCCATTCCCGTTGCCGGTGCCTTCCACCCAACTGTCGTTCCCCAGCCAGTCCACCCCAAAAAGGCCACTAGTGATAGGCGTGAAAAAAGCCCCCGGCGGATTGGCCCCAACGGTCCCAAAATTACTGGATAACCGCAGTGTCAATCCCGTGATATGCCAGCCACCCGTGCCGTACGTCGTATTGAACTGGCTGACGGCGCCGCCAAGGTTGAACTTGATGACGCTATCCAATTCGCCCTTGGGCGATGACGCCGGAGCGATCGCCAGAGTGCCCGCCCCGCCAAAATTTGTGCTGGGCACTCCCGCCGCCAGGAATGCGTCTGCCGTCGTATTCCCGATGGTGAACGATGTGTCTGCACGTGAAACCAGCGGCAGCAAAAGGATGCTGCCCAGGAGAAGTGCTATTATTGTGAACTTGTTTTTAGTTTTCATGAGTTGAATTTTTATAAGTTGCGCGGGTTCTGATTAGAGTTGGACTACGGGGAAAAACAACGCGCCTGGACCGTTGGTCTGGGTGCCAAATTCGAGCAGAAAATCCTGCACTTTGGTTGATAGTAAAAAATCCGCCAGCGCCTTCGCCCCCACCACATTCGCGCCGTGAACTTTTTTAGGGTTGGCTTCCATGACGATGAATGGGCGCCGCATCTCCGGATCGTCTTTGACCAGAACCTCCATCCCGCTGGGGTTCATTTTCGCAAAACGAGCCGGGATATAACCCACCACCACGTAGGCCTCATTGGTGCGGGCGAATTGCAAAATATTCCACTTGGAAACCGTGTCGTCTTTTATCACCCATTCGCCCTTGGTGTCCACTCCCGCGCGCGCACACAGGTTATGGACGAGTTCCCGGCTGCCGATCCCCTGGAAATCGATGAACCTGGACTTCGCCGCCGCTATCTGGCGCAAGGCCAGTGCGCCATTGGTCATCCCACGCACATGCGCCGGGTCATCAGGTGGACCAACGATGCACAATTCATTGCGTGTCCACGGGCGCATGTTCACGCCAAACCCGTCGGCCACAAGGTCGGTCGTGATGTCGCCGGAATGCATCGTCAGCAGATCCACTTTCCCGGCGCGCATTGCCTTGTCCAAATCCGGCCGCGGCCCCGTCACGACGAGTTCCACGTGATAACCGCTGTCGGCCTCGAACATCTTAACGATCTCCGGCCACAATCCGGTCATCGTCATGCCGCCGATTACGGCGCAGCGAACAACATGCGCATCCGCCGGCGCCTCTACTTTTTCACTGCACGACACCGCCAACAGCAATGAAAGCATCGCCAGGAGAATGAATCGTTTATTTTTCACGTCTTCAGTAGATGATGGCTTGCGCGTCACTCGTCGTGCCGGTCAGCCAGCGCACATCGTCGTGCCTGGGGTCACCGACGCCGCACCCCACATAAGACCCGGCAAACGACACCACCTGCCCGGCCAGAAACAGCAGGTTTACGCGGTCCGCATGCCGCGCCACCGGGCTATATGATTTTGGCGAAGGAAACGTTGAAGCATAAGGTCCAAGCGCATCGGCCATCGTGACCACATTGGCTGGCTGGATGACTTCGCCGAATTTGCTCGCGCGCGGCAGTGACCACGGCGACAGATTCATGTTCATGCAATAAGGCAGAAAATAGGTCTCCCCCGGGTCATTGGCGGTCGGGCAAATAAAGACCGATTGATCATGTGCGGCCGGCTTTTTCCCGGCATTCACCAAAGTCTGAAAAGTCTCACTGCCGAAATACGGTGGCAGCGCATTGAACCAGTCATCGGGACGATCTATCTGAAACAAGACCTGCACGCCCTGGCCGCGCCGGGGCAAATAGTCATCGTTATCGTCCGCATACATCCGGTAGGTGAGTCCCCATTGATGCAGGTTGCTGGCGCATTGGGTCGTGCGTGACCGGTCTTTTGCACTGGCCAGCGAAGGCAAAAGCAGTGCCGCCAAAATCGCGATGATGGCTATCACAACGAGTAATTCAACCAGCGTGAAGGCATAGCTTGCTTTTACAGAAGGGGCAGATTCCATCCGGGTGGTAATCCACCATATCCGTTATATTTTGTCAAATATAACGACAGTTGAACGTGATTTTCAGCCTGAAGTTATTTGCGAAGAAGTTTTTGCAAGCCACGCCAGCCGGCTTGAGCGCCTTTGTGAGCGCCGG
>Ga0265324_10001338_pt1 | contig 14401 bp, 12 predicted proteins | sample 41419metaG_FD_198634 | JGI IMG/M metagenome (GOLD analysis project Ga0265324, IMG submission 198634) | Rhizosphere microbial communities from Carex aquatilis grown in University of Washington, Seatle, WA, United States - 4-14-19 metaG | ecosystem: Host-associated > Plants > Roots > Rhizosphere...
GCCAAAGCTGCTCGGCGATGTGCGGCACGGACGGTGCCAGCATGAGGATGAGACTGCGGGCGGTGCGTTGGGCGAGATCAGCGTTATTGGCTTTGACAAGCTCTGATTTAACCTTAGCATCGTTGACGAAATTAACGAATTCCATGAGCGTACTGACCATGGTATTAAAGCGCATGCCACCCAGGTCATCGGTGACTTTCTTTAAGGTTTTGTTGGTTTGACGGTCAACAACGGTTGTGAGGATGCCGTCCGGCTCGCCTGAGGGGGCATTATTGGCGATGAGTTCCTGCGCCAAGCCCCAAGCGCGGTAGAGGAAGCGTGAGACACCGTTTAGGCGCTCGTCGGACCAGGGGGTGGTTTCGTCGTAGGGAGCCATGAACATAATGTAGAGGCGGAAAGCATCGGCGCCGTAGCGGGCAATGATGTCGGTGGGGTTGATGACGTTGCCGAGGGATTTCGACATTTTGCGACCGTCGGCGGCAAGCACGATCCCCTGGCCGCGGCGGGCGGCGTAGGGCTCGGGGAGCGGGACCAACTTTTGGTCGTACAGGAATTGGTGCCAGAAGCGCGAGTACAGCAGGTGCAGCGTGGTGTGCTCCATGCCGCCAAGGTACAAGTCGACCATGCCCCAGTAGGCGAGTTTGTCGGGGTCGGCGAAGGCGGCGTGGTTGTGCGGGTCCAGGTAGCGCAGCCAGTACCACGACGAACCAGCCCAGTTGGGCATGGTGTCGGTTTCGCGCTTGGCGGGGGCACCACACTTCGGGCACGCAACATTGACCCAATCGGTGATGGCGGCCAGCGGTGATTCGCCGGTGTCGGTGGGCTCATACCGCTCAACCTCGGGCAGCGTTACAGGGAGCTGGTCGTCGGGCACGGGCACGATGCCGTCTTTGGGGCAGTGGATAACCGGGATCGGCTCGCCCCAGTAGTGCTGGCGGGAGAAAATCCAGTCGCGCAAGCGGTACTTGGTGGCATGACGGCCAATCCCCTGATCGAACAGCCACGCAATGATGGCGTGCTTGGCTTCGTCGCCCGACAGGCCGTCGAACTGACCGGAATTGGCGAGAGGACCTTCGCCGGAGAAAGCGATGCCGCCACTTAACAAGGCCTCGAACCAACGGCGAATGCCCTCGCCTTCTACCTTGGTTAGGATGTCAGCTCCGGACAGCCAGTGTAATTCATGTAGTTTGCGTTCTTCGTCCGATATTTTGACTTGATCGAGGCTTTTCAACTGCGCCACCACAACCGTGATGTGAGCTCGGCGGTTGACGCGCTTGTAGTCGTGGAAGAATTGGGCAGTATATTTTCCGCCCACTATCCGGGCATTGGTGGTGTCGTGGTAGCCAGTTTCTTCCTTTAATTCGCGCAAACCAGCGGTAATGGCATCTTCATCGGGGTCAATGCCTCCCATGGGGAACGAAAAGGTTTCGCCATCCCAGCCGTTTAATTTCTCGAGCAGATATTTGTCTTCGGTAGGATGCTTGAGGATGACTAAAGCTGTTTGGCGGTCTTCAAACGGCAGGTCTGGATGCGGCGCCTTGGCGGCATGTGTGAACTGCGGTTCGATAACGTAGCTGACCGGGAGCTTGTGAACTTTGGCAAAGGCAAAGTCGCGATCGTCGTGGGCGGGCACCGCCATAATGGCGCCGGTGCCGTAGCCGGCCAGCACGTAGTCGGCCACCCAAACCGGCATCTTGGCTTTGGTAATGGGGTTTTCGGCATAGGCGCCGGTGAAGACGCCGGTCTTGGGGCGTTGTTCTTCCTGACGCTGGAGCTCGGTTTCGCTTTGGGCAGCTTTGACGTAGTCGTCGACGGCCGGGCGCTGCGCCTCGGTAGTGATCTTGGCAACCGCGGGGTGTTCCGGCGCCAGCACGAGAAAGGTGGCGCCGGCCAGGGTGTCGGTGCGGGTGGTGTAGACGGTGATGATTGGCGCTGCATCGAGAGCGTGCAGGATGGTTGACTCGAGCTTGCCGGTAAAATGTGGGGCCTGCGCGGCGACGCGGGTGACCGGCACCCCCAATACAACACTGAGCCTTTCGGCTTGCCCGTCTGTTACGGCGGTATCGGTGGTATCGTGCAGCAATTCGATGGAAGTCACCCGCTGTTTGATGGCGGCGGCATCAATTTCCCACTTGAAGGTGGCTTCAAAGTTCCTTGGGGTGTCGGCGAATTGTGGGTCAATGAAGCCGGCTGCAAGCACGAGCCGGGCGAGCTTAGTATGCGCTGGGAGTCTCTCGATGGCCTTGAGCGCCGTGATAGCGCCGAGACTGTAGCCGAGTACAGTGGTGCTTTCATCGTAATTGGTCGCCTCAACCACGGCTTTGACCCACTCCTCCTCCTGGGGCGCATCGGCATGGGGCAGTGTGGGCACAATGACGCGATGGCCTTGTTTTTCGAGTTTGCCTTTGAGCCAATCATAATCTGATGGGCGACCCTGAAAGCCATGGACAAGGACATAGGTGCGCGGCTTCGTTTTATCTGAAGTCACTACAAAATCGATCTCGGCGCCCTCAGAGCGGCCGATCCAGTTAATCTGCTGGTCGGCGATGCGCGGCGGGAAGTCGATGGTTTTTAGGCCGTCCACCAGCCGGTCGGCGTAGGCGGTAATTTTGAGCATCCATTGCTTTAGGAGCTTCTTCTCCACCGGCGTGCCGCAGCGCTCGTGCAGGCCGTTGACGACCTCTTCGTTGGCGAGGCCGGTTTTTTCCTTGGGGCACCAGTTGATGGCGATTTCGTCCTGGTAGGCGAGGTCGTGCTTGAGAAATTGCAAAAACAGCCACTGGGTCCATTTGTAGTAATTGGGGTCGGTGGTGTTGATTTCGCGGTCCCAGTCGAAGCCGAGGCCAAGGGCGATCATCTGGGCTTTGAAGTTGGCGACGTTCTTGGCGACCGCGGCGCTGGGGTGGACTTTATTCTTGATGGCGTAATTTTCAGCCGGCAAGCCAAAAGCGTCCCAGCCCATGGGATACAGCACGTTGTAGCCGCGCATGCGATGGAAGCGCGCGATGACGTCACCGATGGTGTACTCGCGGGTATGGCCGGCGTGCAGGCCGTCGCCCGACGGGTAGGGAAACTCGGTGAGCACGTAGTACTTGGGACGGGTCTTGTCGGCGTCGACGGCTGCGTAGAGCGAGGTGTCGGCCCAGACCCGTTGCCACTTCGGCTCAATGTCGCGAGGGGAGTAGGGTTCCATAGCTGGCCTCAATTATAGCCAAATAATGGATTGTGGCTAGTGAATGTCCGGGAATTGCAGCTCGAAGTGAGGTGTGGGCGGGTCGGAATTGCATCATCTGAAAGCTCAAGGCGGTCCTTAAGCGCTCGGATGAGGCGTCCCCGGCGCCGCGCTGTGAGCGCGGCGCCGGGGACTGTGCTGTTAGCTCCGACGTTTTTGTCGGCCGAAAGCATAGACGCAGGCACAGATGACGCCCAGCCCGAGCACCACATCACCGAAGGAGATGCCGTGCCCGTGGTTGCTGCTACTCGTGCCGTACGGCCTGAGCACGGCGTAGCCGTTAGGCCCTTGGCCGGGGCTCACGACCATGTACTTCCCCGCCGGTAGGATTTGAGGCTTAGCCCCGTTGTTTGCCGCCCACCAGTAGAGCGTGTATTCGGATCCGGCGGGAGGGATTTTATCCCTCTTGATCAACCCTTTGTGGCAGAGAATCAGGGAATCGCCAGCGCTGGTGTGCTGGACGCCGACGACAACATATTTCTCTGTTGTCGCCAGCTTAACGACGGCCGGCTGCATCGGTGGTGGCGAGGTTTTCGTGCTGCTCGGAGTTTTGGGGGTGCCCTTGACCCCAGGTGGCGGTTTGCTCGGCGCGGGCGGCGGCGCCGGACTGGAGAACCGAGCGCCAAACTCCTTGTAGTCTGGGGGGCACGCTGGTGCGGCGCCGCCCGCGACGGCACTATTGCTGACGAGAGCGACGCTCCCCGCGATGCCGCTTGCGCTGGCGGAGACCGGGCCGGCCAGCGCAAGCATTGGGACGGCGACGGCTGCGATAGCCGCGGCGGCTCGGACCAGGGCTCTCCTGGGCCTGAATTTCATACTCCCCACTCCCTTTCAGATGGGACGCGATTGACGAGAACTCGAATTTGCGACTTTTCTGCTGTGTCGATTTTCGATCGTATTATTTAACTATAATTTCTTTAAAAAAGCAATGATTACTTTTAGCAATGCCGATGGTATGCTTTGGTTCGCATCACCATCGCTTCTACCCGTGGAGGGTACATGCAGTACATCCTGCGAGATGAATTGCGGAGGCTCGGGTTCTCGTGCCAGCGAGCTCCGCAATGGTGCAGGTATTTCGAGTTGCTGACGGAAGTCCAACAGGAAGCCGCTATCGGACAGCTGCGTGGCTGCGCCATGCGTGGCCGTGGGGCGGGAGATCTGCTGGGCAGGTCACTATATTTGGTGGCGCACCGCTGCGTGGAACGCAAAGGCCACGGGTGGCTGGTTACGGATGGCAGCCTGCGATTTATGGTCCGTTTGGATTACAACTGCTGCCAGTGCAAGCCCTTTGCTTGGTCAAGTGCTGATCGCCTGTACCCGGAGTGCGTGCACATCTGGGCGGTACGCATCTCCGCCGCATACGGTGATTGTCGCTGATCGCTGTTCGTGGAAGCCACACGATTTGCCCGTCTCGATCCAGTCACTGTGGCTGGGTTGAGGCGGGCGTTTCATTCGAGAGATAACTTTTTTGTTAGCTTAGGTTAGCTGTGAAGAAATCGATGGTGGCCCGGTTGATAGGGCCGAGAAGTTCCGGTTGGCGCTTGTAATCGTGGCCGGCCGGGAATTCGAGCAGTTGCTTGGGCTGATTAGCGGCGGCGTATACGGTGCGAACGGAGTCGGCGGACACCAGAGTGTCTTTGGTTCCGGTGATCAGTAATAGCGGTTGGTGGATGTTCTGGACGGCGGTAGCAGTGCGATATTGACTGCGCTCTTCATAGAACGCGTACGGCAGCTTGATGACGCCGAAGTGTGAGGTTTGGAATTCCTGCCAGCCGGTTGTTTGCCATTCGACGATTTTTTTCTGGTCTTTTAGCTCAGACATTTGGCCGGGTGAAGGTTGGCTGCCGCAAACCGCCCGAAAACGGGGTGGTTGAGCAGCAGCAGCGTAAATGGCGATCATGCCGCCGTAGCTGTGGCCCCAGATGCCGACACTCTCGGGGGCGATATCGAGATTGGCCAGCGCATATGCGTAGACCGCGCCGACGTCGGCCAGATAATTGGAGGGGCGGTAATGCTCGGCGAAGCTGCCGTCGGATTGACCGGAACCGGAGGCGTCGAAGCGCAGGGCGGCGATGCCGGCGCTAGCAAGTCCCTGCGCTAGTGAGGCGATGTGCTCTTCTTCTTTCCAGCCCGTGTTGCCGTGGAGCAAAATGACCAATGCATACGGGCCGGGCCCGGCGGGTAGATCCAGCAGGGCGTCGAGCTTTAAACCGAGATGGTTTTCGATGGCGAGGTGACGGGTCATGGCTGCGTGCGGCGAGGGTGCGTGAAGTCGCCGGCACTCAAGCCTGTTTTGGAATTGATAATCCAGTCGAGCGGCTTCTCGGCGCGTACGGCTTCCCACAGCTGACGGCCGGTGGTGGTCTTTAATTTGGAGCCAACGAATTCGCGCACTGGCTGGAGCAGCTCAAATAGCTCGTGGTGGCCGCGGGCGCGCTGCTCGGCCAGCTCGGCGTCGACATCGATGTAGTCGGCGTCTTTAACGATCTTGGCCTCGAGCGTTTCTTTCTTCTCGCACTCCAGCCACAGGTCGACTAATTCGGATTCGAGCACGGTGCCGCGCATCATGTCGGCGATGGCTTCGGGCTCGTTGCGCGTGGCGTAGGCACGCGAGACGTAATCGACGTCGCCGGTGCGGGATTCGGGCAGGTCGTGGACGAGCGCCATTTTCAGTAGTTTAGCTTCGTCCACTCCCCCTTCGTGCTTGGCGATAATCAGGGAGATCCAGGAGACGCGGAAGATGTGCTCGGAATTGTTGGCAAAGCCAGGGGCTTGGAAGCGGCTCCACTGGCGGGCCATGAGGCGCAGGCAGCCGATTTCATAAATGAGTTGCGCATCGCGCGCGAGCGTTGTTTTGGCCACCGTAATCCTCCAAATTCAGCTTTATAGTATAGCACTTTGGTGCGACGCTTTTCCTTGACATTTTAAAGTTCTTGTGCTATTATTATATGACCGTGAGAGAAAGATTCGCTCATGGGTACACTGACAGCAATACTACCGGCAAGGAGGGCCTACTGTGCCCACGTCAACCACCACCCAAACCATCGTCTACCACGGCGCCGGCCGCCCCCGCGTCCTCGTCCAGCCCGACGGCCCGGAGGGGAGCGTGGCTGACACCCTGGAGCTCTTTGAGCTGCTCATTCCCGGAGCGCTCGACTCTCCGAGGACCGGGCTCAGTGCCGTGACCATGCTTGGCCTTTACTTCGCGGTGGCGATGCAGGATCCGGGCAACCAGCGCAAGCGCCTGGTCGGCGAACCGATCGTGATCCCCAGGCCGGCCTGGCTCGGGCTGTTCGGGGGCAAGGAGCAGCTCGATGCCAATCACGCGGTCACGGAAGCACTCGACCGTAAGGGCTACGCGCTGAACCAGGAACCGGGCACGTACTACGTGACCCCGCGGTAACCGGCGCCGAGTCGGACGCCAACTACGCCGGGGGCGGACCATTCAACGGTCCGCCCCATGGTACCGCCGAGTATTGCTGTCAGGCAGCTCAACGATTGTGTGATCGTTCTGATGAGCTCTAAAAGAGCGAAAGCTGTTTACAGGTCGTGGAAAGCTTCGATTTTGGCGCCGAGTGAGTTTAGGCGGGCGGCCAGGTCTTCATAGCCGCGGCTGATGGAGTAGACGTTGCGCAGCACCGAGGTGCCGGGTGCGGCCAGCATGCCGATTAAAATGAGCACGGCCGGGCGCAGGGCGGGCGGGCAGATGACTTCGCCGGCCTTCCACTTGGTGGGGCCGTCGACGTAGGCGCGATGGATGTCGATGAGCTGGACATTGGCGCCGATTTTGTTTAACTCGGTGTAGTAAATGGCGCGGTTTTCGTAAGCGAAGTCGTGGATGAGAGTGCGACCAAGAGCGGTGGCGGCCACGGGTACGAAGTACGGGAGGTTGTCGAAATTGACGCCGGGGTGCGGCAGGGCCAGCAGTTTATCCTCGGAAGCGGTGAGGTGAGCCACGGTTTTGGTTTTGATATCGACCAGGTCGGTGCGGCCGTTATTGGCTTTGTAGGGCTTGGATAGCTCATATTTGAAGCCCATTTTTTGGAGGCGCAGGAGTTCGACGCGCAGGAACTCGATGGGAGCGCGCCGAACGGTAATGGCGGAATTGGTGGTGGCGGCCAGGGACAGGAAGGTCATGGCTTCAATGGGATCTTCGCTGGGCCAATATTCGACGTTCTTGTTGATGTGTTTTAGGCCATGGACGCGGACGGTATTTGAGCCGAGACCTTCGACTTTGACGCCGAGTTTTTCGAGAAAGTGCTCCACGTCCTGGACCATGTAATTGGAGCTGAGGTTGTGGATGGTGGTGACACCGGGAGTAAGAGCGGCGGCCATGAGGGCGTTTTCGCTAGCCGTATCGCCCATTTCGTACATGACGATTTCACCAGCGGCCTTGGGTTTGGCGGTGGCATTGTACCAGCCGCCGGTAGTGTGGACGGTGAGGCCGAAGTGCTCGAGCGCAAACAGGTGGGGGCGGACGGTGCGCTCGCCGAGTTTGCAGCCGCCGGCGTAGGGCAGCTTGAACGACTTGGTGCGGTGCAGCAGCGGACCCATAAACATGATGATGCTGCGGGTCTTGCGGCCGGCTTCGGCGTAGATGGCGTTTAATTTGAGCTGGGCGGGAGGTTTGATTTCGAGGTCGTTGGAATTGGGCAGCCAGCGTACCGACACGCCGATGGAAAGGAGGACTTCGATGAGGCGGTTAACCTCTTCGATGCGGGGCATGCGGCGCAATGTGGTGGTGCCGGAATTGAGCAGCGCGGCGCAGAGCAGGGCGACGGCAGCGTTTTTGGAGGTGTTGACGTCGATGGCGCCGCGCAGTTTTTGCCCGCCCTGGATGCGAAAATTGAGGGTGCCGGGATGATTTAATGAGACGATGTCGCGGTTTAGGATGTCCGAGATGCGAGCCAGCATCTCCATGGAGATGTTTTGGCGGCCGCTTTCGATGCGGTTGACGGCCGATTGGCTGGTGCCAAGGGCTTGCGCCAGCTCGGCCTGGGTAAGGCCAAGACCAATGCGGTTGTGGCGAATGAGGTGGCCGATCTTTTGTTTGTAGTCGGCGGCGGGGTTGGGTGAAAGGGTTGCGGTAGTCATATTGATGCTAAATATATCACATGTGATATACAAAAGTCCACCCTGGGGCCTGCACAGCGGTTTGGGTGGGCTTTGTATTCAAGTGTGGAGGCAAAATCAGGGGGTTGGAGAAACGGTGGGGCTGGGCGTGGCTGTGGCGGCGACGCCGAGCGCGGCTTTGAGTGTTGTTAGAGCCTGCTGGATGGCGGTTTTGAAGGCGGCGTTGGCAGCGTCGACCGCAGCCTTACGGGTAGCTTTGAGCGCGTCGAGATTGGGCCCACCTTTGTCGGCCGACTGTTGGGCGGCTTGCAGAGCGGTGCGGGCGGCTGACAGCGCGGTCTGGAGGTTGGTGCGGACAGTGGCGGGGTCGGTGCCATCCAGGCAGCTTGATTTGGCGGCGGCCAAGGCGGCAGCTACAGCGGTCTTGTAAGCGGTAGCGGCCGTGGTGAACTGAGACTGCCGGTCGCCTACGGCGGCCAACACGCCGGTATGGAAGGCCTGGTCGGCGGCGTCAACGGCGGCGCGGCGGGTGGCCACGGCCTGCTTCACGGCTGCGATGAACGCCGCCACGGCAGCTTGTTGGTCGGGGGTGGTGGCTTGGGCGGTGAGCTTGGTAAAGTTGGCGTTCAAGTTGGTGTCGTCAGTTTTGCGCTGGCTGGCCATTTGGCTGGCGATGTTGGCAAAGTCCTGATTGACCTTGCCGGCCCGGGCTTTGAAATCAGTCTGGAGCGCGGCGAAGTTGGTGGAGGTGCTGGAGGTGACGTTACTCGTGGCGGTGGTAAAGCGGGTGCAGAATTGGGTAACGTCGGCGACTGGGCGGGGGCCCGGTGTACTGCTGGGTCGCGGCGATTCGTTGTTGTTGTTTGATTCGTGCGACGACGGGCTGGCGGTCGGCGAGACTGATGGCTGGTGGAACGGCGTGACGCCATCTTGCGCATAAACGAGCGAGGGTGTCAGGAGGGTACCGGCGATAACGATGAGAAAGAGTCTAGAAAGACGCATTGGAGCTGTCCCCCAAATTAGTGACATCTTGGTCGGAGCTGGACAGCTCGTCGGTAGCGGATTCGGCAGACGCGCTTAAGCTGGCATCGCTGGCCGAATCCTGAAGCGCTGCAGTGCCGGCGGCGTTGGCGATGCCCTGCGGGCTGTTGGGCGGCGGGGTCGGCGATGTGACGACGCTAGCAGTTTTTGCATGGTGACCGGTTTGATACACCGCCAGGCCCACCAGCACCAGCACGGCGGCCACGAGCACCAGCTCGAAGACCATTGCCACGCCCCGCTGATCGGCCAGGGTGTATGAAGAGATTGTTTGTTTCATACTCGTATATTTTGCTTTTTTTATTTTGATTGGGCGTTAGGTTTAGTATTGCACTTATGCTTGGGATGTCAAGCAGCGGCATTACCAGGTATACGCTGAGGGGCTGGGACGCATAGGAAAGGTCTGGCCGGATAATCCGGCCAGACCTTGGCTGTCCTGCTTACATCTGTTTCGACTCATAGTCTGCGTCGGCGAGATTGGTATATGCAGAGCAAGAGCAATGCCAGCAGCCCTGCAAGGCGCCGCATTGATATGGCGCCACCCTGATTTGGCAGCGGCCCTATGGCGCGTTTTGCTCGCGTACGAGACCGCCTTGCTTGCAGCATTGCCTGGAGCAGTATTGCCAGCTGTATTGATACTGCCGGTACCGCTAGGATCATGGCCTCAGAGAATTTAGCACGCCCGGCCGCGCCGACGGCAAGGGCAAGCACTGCGTTGGCGTATGAGGCGTATATGCCCTCGGCAGCCATCCAATAATCAGTAAGATCATCGGTGTCGAGGAAGTCTGGCCAGTAGTCGCCAAGCGCAGTTATGCTTGCAGCCGTCACGATAACGATCATCTTTGCCGGATACTCGAGGAAAGCAGCCCCTGAGATGCCCAAGAGAAGCACTATTGTGTAGGAGCTCCAGCAAGCGATAGGACGTTGCAGCTGCAACTGCTGGGACCAACGAAAGAACCCTGCGATATTCAAACTCACCACCACCTTTTAAAGGACGTAGATAGATTTTATATATTTAAATGAATGGTTTTAAAAGGGTGTGTGCCGCCCCGGCGGGCGCCGCTTGAGCTGATGCAGTGAAGCCGCCGACGGGTTACTGCTGCTTAACGATTGAGCTGGCGTCTATTGAAAAGGTTTGGTTTTTATAGCTGAGTGTGTATAAGGAGGCATTAGGGTTGAGTACGCCAAATGTCAGGCCACCTGTTACCGTTTGACCTGCCGATAGTATCTGGTCTCCGAAGATTATTTTGCCATTGGGCATGGTTGTGCCAGACAATTCTCCGAAGCTTGCGCCACCGCTACCGGTAGAATCGCGTAGGCTAAAGCTACTAACAGGAACCGGGAGGCTGCTCGTGCCTGTGTTTGTTAAGGTGACATCTACTACCGCATAAGGGTTGTCCGGATATTTTGTGGTGTAGTACCTGTATGCGTCGAGAACTTGAATACTTAAGTTGTCGGCCGGCGTGGGGGTTGCCTCAGGTGTACGCGTAGGCGTCGAAGTTGGCGTAGCCGTGGCGGTTGGGCTTGCGCTTGTTTTTGGAGAGGTAGACGGCGTGGGCGATGTGGTTGTGGTCGCGGCAGTCTTTTGGGCAGTCTTCTGGTGCGACTTGCTGACGTTATAGATTGCGACGCCGACTACGACTATTAATACAGCCATGAGGGCTAGGGTTAATACGGGGACTGCGCCGCGTTCGTTTGAGAGGTGTTTCATTTTGATCCTATTGCTCACTTTGTAGTTGACGATAACATAAAAAGCCGTCCTCGCGGACGACCTAACTGAGGTGGATCCGCCAGAGCTTGCTCTGGGGGTCACTGGTTGCAGTAATAATTCCTGGTGGAGCTACAGGGACTCGAACCCTGGACCTTCTGCATGCCATGCAGACGCTCTAGCCAACTGAGCTATAGCCCCGCGATTTACAAGACCAAACTTTACCAAAATTCGGGGCCGGTGGCAAGGCTAATGGAGATGCAGAAGGACGGCGGCAGCCCAGGCCAGCGCGCCGAGGATGAGCATGAGGACGAGACCGGCGATGAAAAAACCAAAGCCGAATCGGAAACCGTCGACGTAGGTGAGGGCGCCAGGGTGCGGTGGGCGGTGATGCTTGGGGCGAACTGCGTCGAGCAGGAACTTGTCGGGTTTGGGCGGTGTGGGCATGGTTGTGTCCTCTTAGTTTATAGATTCAACGTTGAGCGCATACTGGGAGCGCTGCTTGCGTTCTGCAGGTAGGGAGAAATCCCAAGCATTTCTTCGGTAGTGCGCAGGAGTGAGAAATGCGTGAAGTTTCCACTGAATTTCAACCCGGGGGTAATGTAAGGGTTGATGGCGATGAACGGGATGCCAACTCCGCCTTCGTTTTCGTCCCAGGTAAGGAATATGGCAGTATTGCCCGTCCTGTAGGCCGCACTTGACGTGATTAACGGTATTAGCTGAGACAGGTAGGTGTCGCCCTGCGCGATTGTGCCATTATGCATATCGTCGTTTAAATTCGGGTCTATCAGCGAGAATTGCGGCAAGGTGTTGTTGTTCAAATCAGAGACTAGGGCGCCGGAGGAGAGCGTCCCAAGCGGTACGGCATTGTTGAGACAGGCCGCATGTATGCGCGTGTAGTAGACGGCCGGGTTGTGATTCACATCATACGCGTTGCCATCGAAGCCGGGGTCGCAATTGGTTGGCTCGCCTTCAGAATAGGTTTTCCAGCTCGTTACTTGCTCGAATATCGAGACGTCACCGTCGGGACAACTGGCGGGGTCGCAGTCATTGGCGCCCGGCGAATTGCTTGAGCTTTCGTCCCGGCCACTGGTAGCCGCAATGTAGTTTGGAGCGCTGGGGGCAAACGGACTGTCGTACGCCGCCTGCTGCGATAGGGCACATTTGCTGCCCAGGCTGTTAATGTACGGCGCCTGGCTACTGCCAATAATTTCGTTGTAGGGATGATTTTCCATCCAAATCCAGATGACATGCGCATATTGCGCTGGGTGGGCGCCCGTGAGCGTCCCGCACGGCCCGCTGCCAATGGGGGTGGGGCTTGGTGTCGGCGTGGGGGTGGGTGAGCTGACACTGCCCGTGTTGAAGGCCTTGAATACGGCCTGGAGCGTCGGCGACATCGATAATGACGTATCGCTTTGTTGTTGGCCCCAGCTGTAGGCATAGTCCATGGGCGGATTCGGCACGACGGCGCCCCAGTCGGCCAATATCTGCTGCTCTTCGGCGGTGGTTGGCAATTGCCAGACGCCACCGCCGCCGTCCGACCAGGTGCCGCCACCAAACGCTTGGTACACGGGCACGATGTCGGCCAGCGGGATGGTATTGGCTTCGGCTGCCGTGACGGACTTGGCGATGTCTGAGTATTCACAGGAGCTTAGCTCGGTGCGGCAGGGGTACGGGTCAAGGCCGTAGAGGTCGATGTCGGAGTTGGCTGGGCTGTATTCGTTGGCGTAGGACGGATTCTGATCTGAGCCAAGATTCATCATAATGATGAATGTCTTGGCACCGGGAATATTCGTGTGTATCCAGTCGGACTCGGCTTTTAAGTTGGCTATGGGGCAGATCGGTGCATATTGGCCGGTGGGATCGGGCTCATCCATGAGATAAAACCCGTATATGCCAGATTTGCCCTCGTAGCCGGCAAGTGAGGAGGTGAAGGTGCTGTCGGCGCCATTGCACAGTCCCACCCAGGCAAAGGCCTTATCTCCAGCGGGCACGTGCGCTAGATCGGCTGGAGTGTCGACGCCCACCAAATTGAAACCATCCGTACCGGGCAGGAAATTCATATTGGAATCAAAGGTACTGTTTGGCGTGTAGTGCCAGGAAGTTTGCGGCCCAGGGATGGCGGCCTGGGAATGAGGCTTAAGTATGAGACCAATAACGACGACGGCTACGATAATTGGCACAAACGCAAGCGAATCCAATGCCTGGCGAGACATTATCAGGCGCGGCGACGGGGATAATAAACGGGAGCGCTTACGGGTAGCTATGGTGTGCAGATTCTCTTACTTTTTGTAACTATAGCAAAAAGCACAAGTATTTTCGCGATGAGTGCGGATGCGCTTGTCAAAGGTGCCAGGCGATTTTTTGCTGCTAGGTGTGCCAGATTAAAAAAGTGGGGCGAAGCAGGTGCTCCGCCCCACGAGCAGTGTGAACGTGGGCATCCAGCCCACATCCTTTCTGCTTTGTGCCAACGAGTTGCTCGCTGGCTGCTTCATTGAGCAATGCTCGAGTTGATACTCTCGTCAAGCAAGCTCTGAAGCCTTCGTGCGCACGCCGCTGATTCCTTGTGGATCAATCATAGACGTACGCCAGCCGGTCCCGGCGTGGGGCTAAGAAATGAAGATGATGTTCATGAACGGCACGCCCATCGGTCGCTCCCTTCTTTTTGACGAAGGTCGGATACCGCGTTAGTACGGTTCCGTATATTTTTCATAACATATAAATATGCATATTGCAAATTCTGCAACATAGGATCGGTTGAATAATTGCCATGGTGGAGCTGTGGGGATTCGAACCCCAGGCCTCTGCAATGCGAATGCAGCGCTCTACCAACTGAGCTACAGCCCCGTGCTCCGCCGTGGGCGGGCACGACGGAACTGGTATATTGTGCCGAAAACGGGTGGCCGCGTCAATTAGCGGCTTCGTCGTCATCAAGGAAGCCGCCGGATTGATGACTCCACAGTTTGGCGTAGACGCCGCCCTTGGCCAGCAGCTGGGCGTGCGTACCCTGCTCGGTGACGCGGCCATTATCGAGGACAACGATGCGGTCGAGGCGCTGGATAGTGGACAGGCGGTGGGCGATGACGATAGCGGTGCGGCCCTCCATGAGGCGCCAGAGGGCGTCCTGAATGAGCCGCTCGGACTCAGAGTCGAGGGCGGAGGTGGCTTCGTCGAGCACCAAAATGGGTGCGGCTTTGAGCATGGCGCGGGCGATGGCGACACGCTGGCGCTGGCCGCCAGACAATTTAACGCCGCGCTCCCCCACCAGCGTGTCGTAGCCGTCTGAAAGCTGGCCAATGAACTCGTGCGCGTGGGCGCGGCGGGCGGCGGTGAGGATTTGCTTGTCGCTG
>Ga0265324_10001339_pt1 | contig 14392 bp, 12 predicted proteins | sample 41419metaG_FD_198634 | JGI IMG/M metagenome (GOLD analysis project Ga0265324, IMG submission 198634) | Rhizosphere microbial communities from Carex aquatilis grown in University of Washington, Seatle, WA, United States - 4-14-19 metaG | ecosystem: Host-associated > Plants > Roots > Rhizosphere...
CACGGCCGCGGCATGAGCGTCGGTCTTCTTGCCCAGGACGGCCCCGGCCTCGTCGAGGAGGTGGCCCGACTCGATGTACTTCTTGGCGTTGTCCCACGCCCCGCCGCTGTTGTTCAGGACGGTGGCCAGCATGACCCCTGAGATCGTGCCCACCATCAGCATTCCGGCCACGGCTTCGTAGCCGAGCAGAATGCCCACGATGATCGGCGTGCTGACCGCGACGACGCCCGGCAGAACCATCTGGCGGAGGGCCGCCTTGGTGGTGATGTCAACGACCCGGGCATAGTCCGGTCGCTGGGTGTAGTCCATGATCCCGGGCATCTCCCGGAACTGGCGGCGGACCTCGACGATGATCGACTGGGCCGTCTTGCCGACGGCCCGGATCGCCAGCGAGCTGAAGAAGTAGACGAGCATCGCGGCCAGCAGGGCGGCGATGAAGACGTTGACGTTGGACAGGTCGACCGAGGTCAGCAGCTTGACCCCCGGCTGGCCGGCCGCGATCTGGCGGCCGAGGATCAGGTTGACCTTGTCGATATAGGCGCTGAACAGCAGGAAGGCCGCCAGCGAGGCCGAGGCGATCGCGTAGCCCTTGGTCAGGGCCTTGGTCGTGTTGCCGACTGCATCGAGGCGGTCGGTGATCTCCCGTGCCCCGGCCTCGGCCCGGCTGAACTCGGCGATCCCGCCGGCGTTGTCGGTGATCGGCCCGAAGGTATCCATGGCCAGGACGTAGGCCGTGGTCATCAGCATGCCCATGGTCGCCACGGCGGTCCCGAAGATCCCCCCGACGTTGTTGCCGTTGGCGTCGGTCAGGCCGGCCTGGGAGCCGAGCCAGTGGCTGGCGAAGAGGGCGATCCCGATCGTGATCGCGGTGGCGAAGGTGGTCTCGAACCCGACCGCCACGCCCGAGATGATGTTGGTCGCCGGGCCGGTCTTCGAGGCCTCGGCGATCTCGCGCACGGGCCGGTACGAGCCCGCGGTGTAGAACTGGGTGATGTACACGAAGGCGACGCTGGTCGCCAGGCCGACGACGCCGGCGCCGAAGAACCAGACCCAGGTCGGCAGGCCGCTAGGCGAGCTCTGGCTGCCGGTCTGCATCATCACATTGGTCGTGATCAGCAGCCCAACGACCGACAGGATCGTCGTCACCCAGTAGCCCCGGTTGAGCATGTTCATCGGGTCTTCGTCCTCGCGCCCGCGGACGAAGAAGATGGCCACGATCGTGGACAGCAGGCCGAAGGCCCGGACGACGAGCGGGAAGAAGATCCAGGCCTCGGGGTGGGCCCAGCCGGCCGCCTTGGCGATCGTGTAGACCGCGACACCCAGGATCATCGCCCCGATGTTCTCGGCTGCGGTCGACTCGAACAGGTCGGCTCCGCGACCGGCGCAGTCGCCGACGTTGTCACCGACCAGGTCGGCGATCACCCCGGCATTGCGGGGATCGTCCTCGGGGATGCCCTTCTCGACCTTGCCCACGAGGTCCGAGCCGACGTCGGCGGCCTTGGTGTAGATCCCGCCGCCGAGCTGGGCGAAGAGGGCCACGAACGACGCCCCGAAGCCGTAGCCGACGATCAGGAAGGGTGCCTCCTCGGGATGGTCGAAGCCGCCGAAGGCCACGAACATCAGGTACACCCCGAGGAGCGACAGGGCGACCACCAGGAAGCCCGAGACGGCGCCACCGCGCATCGCGACCTGGACCGCCTCGACGAGGCTGCGCCGGGCGGCGGCCGCGGTTCGGACGTTGGCCTTGACGCTGATGAACATGCCGATGATCCCGGAGGCCATCGAGCAGGCGGCGCCGACCAGGAACGCGATCCCGGTCCGCCAGCCCAGGTCGAAGCCGTTGTACTGGGTGTCGGCGACCTGCTTGGTCACCAGCGCCGTGATCACCCCGGTGATGACCACCGAGCCCACCAGGGCGAAGATGCCGATGGTCGAGTACTGGCGCCGGATGAAGGCCACCGCGCCCTCGAAGATCGTCCCCGCGACCTCCTGCATCTCCTTGGTGCCCGTGTCGCGACGCAGGACGTCGCGGGCCAGGTACAGCGCGAAGAGGACGGCGATCAGGCCGGCCGGCAGGATGATCAGCTTGAGAGTTGAAGCGTCCATGCGCTTGAGCGACTCCTCCTGGGACGTGATCCGGAGCAGGGACCGCCTCGCGGCGGTGCTTCCGGGAGGGCGGCCCGCCGCCGGGCACCCGCTTTGCATGCGGGAACGAAACCTTGCAGGCCGCGGGCGAGTGTAGCAAGCGGCCCGATACCGGGTCAAACCAGCCGGGCCTGCCGGGTTATGCATCCCGGGGCAGTGCCTTGCAGGGGCCGGGAATCGGGCCAGGGGCGGCCCGTATGCGCACCGCCTATACTGCCGGACTTGTGAGTAAACGCCCGTTCGGGTGTCTGTTCGAGGTCGTCGAGACACTCGTCCTGACCCTCGTGATCTTCCTCGTCATCCAGAACTTCGTCGCCCAGCCCTATCTCGTCCAGCAGATGTCGATGGAGCACTCGCTCGAGCCCGGCGACTACGTCCTGGTCGACAAGCTCTCGCCCCGCTTCGATGACTACAAGCGCGGCGACGTGATCGTCTTCTCGCCGCCGCCGGGCTTCGAGGATGGCGGCACGACGCCGTTCATCAAGCGGGTGATCGGGGTGGCCGGTGACACCATCGCGATCCACGACGGCCAGGTCTGGGTCAATGGGGTGGCCCTGGTCGAGCCGTATGTCTACGAAGGCCAGCCGACCGATCCGCCCCCGGCCCAGAGCACCTGGATCGTGCCCTCGGGCGATCTGTTCGTGCTCGGCGACCATCGCGCCGCGTCCCAGGATTCGCGGGTCTTCGGATTCATCACCAAATCGTCGGTGATCGGCCGGGCCTGGCTGCGCTACTGGCCGTTCAGCGGCTTCGGGATCCTCCAGACCCCGAGCTATCCGGGGGTCCCCGCTCCGGCGCCATGAGCCCTGCCCGGTGAGCCCGTTCCAGTTCGGTGCGGCGCTCGCCCTCCTGGCCGGCGGCCTCGTGGCGATCTCGGCTCGCGATCCCCGCTGGATCGCCGGCGGCCTGGTTGCCGCCCTGGGCCTGGCTTCGGTCGTGGCGGATCCCCTGCCCTCCCTGCTCGCAGTCGCGATCCGGGGGGTGGCCGCCCTCCTCGGTGCCTACCTGCTCCTGCTCGCGCTGCGAATCGGCGACGAGCGGACGGCCCGTGTCGCGCAGCTCGCCGGGCCGCCCCTCGGCCCGATCACGCCGGCCCTGGCGGCCCTGGCCGCTGCCCTGGTCGGCTATTCCTCGTCCGGCGTGGGATCGCCGGCCGAAGGGCCTGCCCTGGCGACTGCGGCCGGGCTGGGCCTGGCGACCCTGGCCGTGGGGCCCCTTCTGCTGGGTCGCGACATCGTCCGGATCGGGGCCGGTGTCGCCCTGCTGGCGACCGCCGCGGAGCTCGTCCGAGGCGGGCTCGCCGGGACCCCCGGGCCGCTCGAGCAAGCCGTCACTGCCGGCCTCTCGGTTGCCGTCCTGGGCAGCGTCGCGACGATCGTCGGGCTCGCCCTGCGGGCCGGCCATGACCTGTCGGTCGGCCCGAATCTGCCCCGCGAGACATTGTTCGAGGCGCATCCGCTGGGCGCGACCAGCCAGCACGCCGCGGACCGGGCGCTGCGTCGATCTCCGCGAGCCGCCCGGCCGGTGGCCACGCCACGGCGTGATGCGGCCCACCAGCTGACGCTCGAGGAGCGTTTCCGGCTCGCGGGCACGCCCGCCGAGGGCGCCGCGTCGGTCGACTCCCCCGCCGAAGCTGCCCGCATTGGCGGCACCCCTGCCGACGACACCGCTGCCGAACATGCGGCAGCCTCCGTGGACAGCGACCCCAAGTGAGCCTGCTGCCGTTCCTGGTCGTCTCGGTTGCCGCCGCGATTGCCGGGCTCGTCGTGCGCGGAGAGCCGCGGCTCGTGATCGCGATCGGGGTCGGCGGGCTGGTGCTGGCCACGATCGCCGCGCTCGTGATCAGCCCGGGCGACATCCTGAAGCTCGGTTCGGGCGAGGTCCTCGTGGCGACCGGCTATGGCCGCCTGTTCGTCCTCCTCGGCTCGGCTTCCGGGCTCGTCCTGTGCCTCGTCGCCCTGAGCACGACCTGGCAGCCGAGCCTCCCCTCGGCGCTCCTGCTCGGCCTGGCGGGGATCGCCGTCGGCCTGGCCCTGCCCGATCCCCTGACCGCGATGCTGGTCCTGCTCGGGACAGCCGCGGCGGTCTCCCTGGTCTGCCTCGACGCCTCGGCCACGGCCGCGGACGTGCGGGCGGTGATCCGCCAGGTCCGGCTGGTGGTCCTGGCCGGGGTGCTCGCCTTCGCGGCGGTTGCCTGGGCCGCCCCGGCCCTGTCGGGGATCGGCAGCGACCCGGCGGCGTTCGGGCTCGCCGACCTGGCGATCGTCCTGGCGGTCGCGATCCGCTTCGGGGCGATCCCCTTCCACCGCCCGGTCGGCCAGCTCACGAACACCGCCCCCGGCCTGGCGATCCCGCTCCTTCTCGTCTGGGGGCCGGCAGCCCTGGCCGTGGTCGCCCTCGGCGCAACCGATGGCTCGGTGCTGACCCTGCTGGTCCCGGACGGGTTCGGCCAGGCACTGATCGTGCTGGTGGCCGCAGCCAGCCTCTTCCTCGGCGCCGTCGGCGCCTGGCTCCAGGACGACCTCGAGCACGTCGTCGGCTACTCGATCGTCCAGGACGCGGGCTTCGTCCTGCTCGGACTGGCGATCGGCGGCCCGCTCGCCCACCAGCCGGCCCGCCTATGGCTGCTGATCCTGATCGCGGCCAAGACGGCGTTCGCCGCCTGGGCGACCGTCGTCCAGGAGCGCTTCCGGACCGCCCGCCTGCCCGAGCTGCACGGCTGGGCCCGGCGCTCGCCGCTCCTGGCGGCCGGCCTGGCCGGGATCGCAGTGGCGACCATCGGGGTCCCCGGCCTGCTCGCGTGGAGCGTCCGGACCTCCCTCGTCCAGGGTGCAACCGGCGGACCGCTGCAGGTCGTGCTGGTGCTCGGCGGTCTCGCTTCGCTGGCCTACTACGGCCGGCTGGGTCTCATCGGGGCGGGCCGCGAGAGCCTGCTCGTGGCCGCCGCGGCGCCCGATCGGCCGGTGGCGGTTCCTCGGGCGGGCTCCGCGATTCGGACCGTCCGTGCCGGCTGGTGGACGAATCGGGCGCCAATCGCTGCGGGCCTGGTCCTGGTCCTGGTTCTGGTCAGCGTCCTGGTCTCGGCCGGCGGACTCGGCGGTCCGGCGGCGGCCCAGGCGGCGGGTCCCCAGGCGAGCCCGGCGGCGCTCAGCCGGTAGCGGTTGCGCCTAATCGGCCGGCGCGATCACCCAGCGGTCGATGTCCCGCTCGTAGCTGTGCAGCTCGCCCGGCTGGAACCACAGGGCCAGCTCGACGGCGGCGGTCTCGGGACCGTCCGAAGCGTGGACGATGTTCTGGGCAACTTCGAGGGCGAAATCCCCGCGGACCGTGCCCGGGGCAGCTTCCCAGGGCCGGGTCGCGCCATTCGTGGCCCGGATGACGGCAATCGCGTTGGGGCCCTCGAGGGCGAGGGCGACGAGCGGCCCCGAAGTGATGAAATCGACCAGGCCGCTGAAGAACGGCTTCTCGCGATGGACGGCGTAGTGCCGTTCGGCCAGCTCGCGATCCACCTGGACGAGCTTGAGCCCGACGAGCTTCAGGCCGCGCTCCTCGTAACGGGCCAGGATCCGGCCGACCAGCAGGCGCTGGACGCCATCGGGCTTGATCAGGACGAGCGTTCGTTCGGTCACGGAGTGGATCACCTTGCTGTGGGGTCTGGGCCAGTTGGTTCTGGGGCCGCGTGGTCTGCAGGAGTGAGCCGCCGAACAATACCGCAGGCGGCCGCGCCTGCCGCTCAGCCCTGGTCGGACGAGGGGTCGGACGGGGCCCCGCTCAAGGCGGCATCGAGCTGGGCGGCGGCCGCGGCGTAGGCCTGGCGGGCGTCCCGCTCATGGCCGACGAGGCGCAGGGCGTCGCCCCGGACCAGCTCGATCGATGGCCCGCCTTGGCCGGCCAGGGCGTCGAGGACGGCCGGTGCCAGCGCCGGAGCGAGGCGCAACACGACCGCGAGTCGGATCGCGCCTGAGGCCAGCCTGCCCTGGCGCAGGTCGTCGCGCGCCGCGTCGAGCTCTTCGGCCGGCTCGGGGACGCGACCGGATGCCCGGGAGGCAGGCTGGCCGCTGATCGGGGGCAGGGTCTCGGCGTCCGACCAGAGGGTCGGAGTCGCCCGGCGATCCTCGCTCGCAGCCGGCGCTGCTCCGGCACGAGCCGCAGGTTCTTCGGGCAGGGCATCGTCGCGGTTGCTCGCGCGCCCGGCGTGAACCGCATCGGCGCCCGCGGCCAGTCGCCCGATCACGGCGGCACCGGTGACCCCCGCCGTGCCCACCGTCGAGCCAGGCGGTGGGCCGCCGAACAGGGTTCCGGCCGGCTCGCCGGTCATCGCCCCGACGGCCGGCCAGTAGGAGCTGGGCCGGATGCCCAGGAAGATCGAGTCGAGGGCCACGTCGCCGCGGGCGAGCGCCCGGGTTGCCAGCCGGCGGGCCTCGGTCGAGCGGCCCAGCGAGGCGGTCGCCTCGGTTGCGATCACGAGCGCCAGCGTGTCCTCGCGGCCGGTGGCGAAGTAGGCCGCAGCGGCCTCGCCAGCGCCGGTCACGTCGTCGGTCCGCCAGCGGACCTCGGCCAGGTCGAGGAGGGCCGCGTCGTCGAGCTCGCCTCGTCCGGCGCTCGTCTCGAGCTCGGCTCGAGCCAGGGCGAAGACGCCGGTCCGCAGGTGGAGCGCCGCGAGGCGCAGCTCGACCGGCCGGTCGGCGGCCTCGGGCAGGGGCGCCGGAGGCGGAGACTCAGCGTGCGGTGCGCCGGCAGTCGGCTCCGCCCCAGGCTCGTCGTCGGCCGGCTCGCGCCCGGGCTCGTCGTTGGCCCGGAACGCGCCTGTCTCGGCGGCGGGCTCGGTATCTGGCTCGTCCCCGTCGGGCAGTTCGCCGGACGACTCGTCGGGCAGCTCGTCAGGCGCCCGGCCGTCGATCGCGTCGCTGGTCATCCGGTCAGGCGCCGAGGCGCAAGGCTCGGTCGAGCTGCAGGCCGTGACGCGCCGGCGCGACGACCGCCATCCGCAGCAAGTCATCGCGGAAGAGCTCGCCGGCGACCCGCTGGACGTCGGCCGCTGTCACCGCCTCGATCGCCTCGAGCGCCTCCTCGAGGGTCAGGACCTTGTCGTGGAGCGCCTCCTGGCCGCCCAGCCACGAAGCCACGTGGCGCGAATCATCCATCCGCAGCTCGAGGCCGCCCGACAGGTAGGCCCTGGCCCGGGCCAGCTCATCGGCCGGCACCGGCTCGTCGCGCAGCCGCTCGAGCTCGGCCAGGATCGCCTTGAGCGCGGCATCAAGGCCCTTCGGGTCGACCCCGGCATAGATCGCCAGCGAGCCCGCATCGGCGTACTCGGTCACCCCCGAGCCGACGTCGTAGGCCAGCCCGCGCTCCTCGCGGACCGACAGGAAGAGGCGGCTGCTCATCCCGTCGCCGAGGACGCCGTTGAGGATCGACAGCGGCCACGAGTCGGGGTGGTCGCGCCGGTAGGCCGGCACGGCGATGGCCAGCTGGGCCTGGGACGCGTCGCGGTGGCCGAGGAGGTAGCGCTCGCCGGCGGGCAGGGCCGGCGCCGGGGTATAGGCCGTCCGGGCACCGTGGCCGTTGCCGAATCCGGGCTGGACCAGCTCGATCGCGCGGGCATGGTCGAGGTCGCCGGCGACCGCCACCACGATGTTGGTCGGCCGGTAGGTCGCCGACCAGAAGTCCCGGATGGTCTGCTCGGGCAGGGTCCGGATGTCGGCCTCGTCGCCGCAGATCTCGCGGCCCATCGGCCCCGTCCCGAAGAGCGCCTGCTGGAGCAGGATCTGGGCGTACTCGGAGGGGTCGTCGAGGTACGACCGGATCTCCTCGATGATCACCGTCCGCTCGTGGTCGATCTCGGCGTCCTCGAGCTTGGGCCGGACGATCAGCTCGCCCAGGACGTCCGCCCCGCGGGCCGCCTCACGGGCCGGGACGCGCACCCAGTAGACCGTCGATTCGCGCTCGGTCGCGGCGTTGAACGAGCCGCCCACGCCTTCGATTGCCTCGGAGATGGCCCGCGTCGTCGGGTAGCCGGTCGTGCCCTTGAAGGTGATGTGCTCCATGAAATGGGCCACGCCCGCCTGCCCGGCAGTCTCGTGCCGGGATCCGGCCAGGACGTACGCGGCGATCGAGACGGAGCGCGAGCCGGGGACCCGGGCGCTGATCACGCGCGGCCCGTCGGGCAGCGCGGTGCATTCGAACATCCCGGGGATCGTACTTGATCGGGGATCGACGCCGGCCTCGGGCCGGCCGGAGGCGGTCAGCTTTCGTCGCGCTCCAGGCCGAGGAGCTCCATCTGCACGAAGCCACTGGTGTCGAACTCGAGCTGGCGCGGCGCGAACGGTGACTGGGCCGAGCCGTCGATCGGGGCGAACTCGATCACCACCCGCTCGTCGCCCTGGACCAGGCTGTACACGATGAGCTGGTCGGGCCGGGTCTCGAACTCGAGGTGCTCGAAGGAGTCGATGTTCAGGCAGATCGCCAGCGGGGTGAAGTAGGTCGACACTTCGGGCTGGTCCATCACGATCCGCTCGACCCAGCCAGTGCCGTGTGCGACCAGCTCGCGGCCGCGCAGGAAGCGGTACGTGACGGTCTGCTTGAGCAGCGGCCGGAGGAGGTTCGAGAGGTCGGTCCGGCTCGACACGATTCCGCGATTGACGAAGAACTTCGCGGGCGGCACGGACGACACGGCCGGAATCGTACTCCTGCGGCTGCTCGCGGGTGGGCCATCCGCGCCGCGTATCATCGAGCGATGCTCCTTGCGATCGACATCGGCAACTCGAACATCACGACCGGCCTGTTCCAGAACGGGCTGCTCGTGGCGACCCGCCGGGCCGCCACCAACCGGGCGGCCACGTCGGACGAGCTGGAGCTGCTGATCGAGGGCCTGCTGGGCCTGGACACCCTTGACCTGCGCGGGATTGCCTCGATTGCCTGCGCCTCGGTGGTCCCTGCCCTGACCACGGCCCTCGAAGCGGTTGCCGAGCGGCGCGATATCGAGCTCGTCCTGGCCACGGCCGGCCACGTGCCCCTGCCGATCCGCGTCGAGCGGCCCGACGACGTCGGCGCCGATCGGCTGGTGAACGCCCTGGCCGCCGCCCGGCTGTACGGCACGCCGGCCGTGGTCGTCGATCTCGGGACCGCGACGACCTTCGATGCGGTGGCGGCCGACGGGGCGTTCGTCGGCGGCGCCATCGCACCCGGGCTCGAGATCGGGCTGGAGGCGCTCGCGGCCCGGACCGCCAAGCTGCCCCGGATCGAGCTCCGCCAGCCTGACCGGGCGATCGCCCGGGACACCGTCGGCGCCCTCCAGGCCGGAGCGATCCTGGGCTACCAGGCCCTCGTCTCGGGCCTCCTCGCCCGGGTCCGGCGGGAGCTGGCCGACGCGGCCGGGGTCGAGCCCGACACGATCGTGACGATCCTGACCGGGGGCCTCGCCCGAACCCCGTGGGTGGCCGGGATCGACGGCGTCAGCCGGGTCGATCCGGACCTGACCCTCAAGGGCCTGGCGATCCTCCATGCCGAGGTCACCGGCGGCGAGGCGATCGAGGCCGGCCTCGGATGAGCGCTGAACGGCTGGCCGGCCGGTTCATCGGGCTGGGGATCACCGGCTCGATCGCGGCCTACAAATCGGTCGAGCTGCTGCGCCTCCTGGAGGCCGAGGGGGCCGAGGTCCAGGTCCTCCTGACGCCGTCGGCGACCCGCTTCGTCGCTCCGCTGACCCTCGTCGCCCTCAGCGGGCGGCCAGCCGAGACCGACGTCCTGGCCCTCCTGCCCGACGGGCGCATCGGCCACATCGTGACCGCCGATACGGCCGACGCGATCGTCGTGGCCCCCGCCACCGCCCACTGGCTGGGGGCGATGGCCAATGGCCTGGCCGCGGACGCCGTCACGGCGGTCTGCCTGGCGACCAGCGCGCCGGTCATCGTGGCGCCGGCGATGGACGGCGAGATGTACGCCCACCCCGCGACCCAGGCCAACGTTGCCCGGCTGCGTGACGGGTTCGGCTACGCGATCGTCGAGCCGGAGGCCGGTCCGCTGGCCTCGGGCCAGTCGGGGGTCGGCCGCCTGGCCGAGCTGGGCCGGATCGTCGATGCGGTCGTCGCGGCGGTTGCCGGTCGCCCGGTCCGCCAACCGGATCCCGCCGCCCGGCCGCCGGTCCTCGCCGGCCGGCCGCGCGACGCCGACCTCGACGGGCGGCACATCGTGGTCACTGCCGGCGGGACGCGCGAGGCGATCGACCCGGTGCGCTTCATCGGCAACCGCTCAAGCGGCAAGATGGGCGTGGCGATCGCCGAGGCCGCCCTCGACCGCGGGGCGCGGGTCAGCCTGATCGCGGGCAGCGTCGAGGTGCCCCTGCCGGCCGGCGCCCAGGTCGTCCGGGTCGAGAGCACCGCCGAGCTCGAGGCCGCCCTCGGCTCGTTGCTCGAGCCCGAGCCCCACGAGCGCCCCCGGTTCGACGCCCTGGTCATGGCCGCGGCCGTGGCCGACTTCCGTCCCGGCCACCCGTCGCCGTCGAAGCTCTCGCGCGGGTCGTCCTTGAGCCTCGACCTTGAGCCGACGCCGGACCTGCTGGCCGGAGCGGTGCGGGCCGCTCTCAGGCTGGTTCCCCGGCCGATCATCGTCGGCTTCGCGGCCGAGACGGGCTCGCTGTCACGGGCCATCGAGAAGCTCACCCGGAAGGGCGTCGACCTGCTCGTCGCCAATGATGTGGCCGAGGCGGGCTCAGGCTTCGGGACCGACACGAACCGGGTGACCCTTCTGGCGGCCGACGGTCCGGCCGAGGGCTGGCCGCTGCTCACCAAGCGCGAGGTCGCCGACCGGCTTCTGGACCGGCTGGCCGCCCGGCTGGACGCCCGCGACGCCGCCGCGCAGACTGGACGGAGCGAGGTCCGCCAGGAGTCCCGAACGTGAGCGCCAGCACCAATCCAGACGCCAAGCCGGCCGCCCCGGTCCGCCGCCTCACGGTCAGCGATATCGCCCGGCTGCATGCCGATGGTACCCGGATCGCGATGATCACGGCCTACGACTTCCCCACCGCCCGCCTCCTCGACGAGGCCGGCCTGCCGATGATCCTGGTCGGCGACTCGCTGGGCCGGGCGGTGCTCGGCTATGAGAACGAGATCCCGGTCTCGATGGACGACATGCTCCATCACGCCAAGGCCGTCGTCCGCGGCGCCCGGGCCGCGCTGGTGATCGGCGACATGCCCTTCCTGTCCTATGCCACGCCCGAGCAGGCTGTCCACAACGCCGGGCGGTTCCTGGCCGAAGCGGGCGTCCAGGCGGTCAAGGTCGAGGGCGGGCGGCGCAGCTCGCGGACGATCGAGGCGATCACCAGAGCGGGCATCCCGGTGATGGGTCACATCGGATTGACGCCCCAGTCGATCAACCAGATCGGCAAGCTCAGGGTCCAGGGCAAGAGCCGCGAGGCCGCCCGCGAGCTGTTGTCCGACGCGCTCGCCGTCCAGGAAGCCGGAGCCTTCTCGATCGTCCTCGAGCTGCTGCCCGAGCAGCTCGCCGCGGCGATCACCGAGCGACTCACGATCCCGACGATCGGGATCGGCGCCGGGGCCGGCTGCAGCGGCCAGGTCCAGGTCCTGACCGACCTGCTCGGCTACGAGGATTGGCATCCCCGCCACGCCCGGCCGTTTGCCAACCTGCGCGAGGTGATCCTCGGCGCGGCCCGGGCGTACCGGGCCGAGGTCGAGGCAGGCACGTTCCCCGGGCCGGCCGAGACCGTGCGCATGGACGACGACGTCATCGACTCGGTGCTCGGCCACTCGCCCCTGGACCGGCCGAGTCGGACGATCCCGGCGGGCGGCATTCCCCTCGATCGCGACCTCTAGAGGGCCCGTGACCCAGATCCTGCGGAGCCGGGCCGAGCTGCGCGCGGCGCTGGCCACGGCCCCCCGGCCGATCGGCCTGGTGCCCACGATGGGCTGGCTCCACGACGGCCACCGCTCGCTGATGCGCCGGGCGCGGGCCGAGAACCCGACAGTCGTCGCCTCGATCTTCGTCAATCCCCGCCAGTTCAACCAGGCCGACGACTTCACGAAGTACCCCCGCAACGAGGACCGCGACGTCCAGATCTGCGCGACCGAGGGCGTCTCGATCGTCTGGGCGCCACCGGTCGACGAGGTTTACGTGCCGGGCTTCGATACGACCGTGTCGGTCGGTTCGATCTCGCAGCCGCTCGAGGGCGCCGCCCGGCCCGGCCACTTCGACGGCGTGGCGACGGTGGTCGCGATCCTGTTCGGCCTGGTTGGCGCAGAGCACGCCTACTTCGGCCAGAAGGATGCCCAGCAGGTGATGGTGATCCGGCGGATGGCCCTCGACCTGGCCCTGCCGACCGAGGTGATCGCCTGCCCCACGGTCCGCGAGCCGGATGGGCTGGCTCTCTCGTCGCGGAACGTCCACCTGACGCCTTCGGAGCGAGCCGCGGCGCCGATCCTCCACCGGGCGCTGCTCGAGGCCGCCTCTCAGTGGCGGACGGGCGAACGCTCTGGGGACGTGCTGCGCGCGACGATGCGCTCTGTACTGGCTACCGAGCCATTGGCCGTGCCCGATTACGTCTCGGTCGCGAATGCGCTCTCGCTGGCCGAGCTGGAGCAGGTGGACGACCCGGCGCTCCTGTCGCTGGCCGTGCGCTTCGGACCGACGCGGCTGATCGACAACGAGCTGCTCGAAACGTCGAGCTGAGGCGAGCATCGGTGGTGGGGATTGCCCGCAGGACCCTGGGCCTGGCCGTGCTCGGCTGGACGCTGGTCGTGGTCGCATTCGTGCTGCTCAATCCGTTCGGGCAGGCGGATCTCCTGCCGTGCATGCAGCTCGTCGCCCGGACGGCCTCGTGCTCGGCGCAGCAGGCTGCGATCAACGACGCGGTCTGGTGGGACCGGACTCTGCCTTCGATCCTGGTGATCGCGGTCGGGTACCTGGCGATCGTCGTCGTGGGAATTGCCCAAGCCCGCCGTCGCCCGGGCTGAGCAGCGCTGGTGGCGCGTGCCGCGCCGGGCTCCGTCGTGGTTTCACGCCATCGCGGGTATCCCAAACCTCAAGACGCCTGTTTCGAGCTCGCTGGCGAAGGCGCGGATGACGGGTTGTGCCGGGCCACGCTTGGGTGGGGATGAATTCGCATTGGCTGAGGTTGTCCAAAGGCGACTCATGGGGCAAAACCGCTCGTTTGAGGTACCAGGTACCCACGTCGCCGGCCGACGGGAGGGTCGGGGCGCAGCCCGGTGTTCTCAGAACAACAAACGGCCGATTTCGGGGCGACGACGTGGCTCCACGGGCCTGGCATTGGCCCCAGGAGCGCGATTTCGTGCCGAGCCACGCTCAGGCGAGCGTATTCCCAGATCGAGACGCCCCGGCCAACGCGCAGGAGGATCCTGAAACACGGCGTTTGTTGTTCCGAGAACACGCCCGGCCAGGGGCCGACGCAACGGCGAGAGCGGCGCGGCCACACGCTCCCGGCACCTAGCCCGGCACGGGTCCGGCGGCGTCGAGGACGCGATCGATGTGGAGGTGCTCCCAGACCAGGGCCTTGATCATCTCGATCTTGCCCGTGTCGGCCGAGTGAGTCTTGACCAGCAGGTCGTGGACCTCGGACGCCACGACGTACGTGTCCTCGGGCACGATCGAGGCGAACAGGTTGGCCCGCTTGATTGCCTCGAGGACCGCCTGGCGGGGCCGGTAGCCACCGGTCAGGACCAGGCCAAGTGCCGCGCCACGTGGATGGCCGCTCGAATCCGACCCCCCCGTGAGGTGGGCCGTGGTCAGGGTCAGGATCACGTCCTCGCGATCGCCCGGGACGATGACCAGGGTGTCGGGCTGGATCCGCTCGAGCATATGGGCCGGCTCCATGGCCCCGATCGCGACGCCGCCGATCACCCGGTCGAGGTCGGGCCCGGGATGGACGGTCTCGCCGTGGACGCCCTCGAGGATCATGGCCAGGGTCGGGTTGGACAGGATCGGCCGGTAGGGCAGGACGCCCAGCAGCGGGATGTCGTGGAGGACCAGGCCGCGCTCAAGGGTCTGGACGATCCCGGGTTGGGCGTCGAGGTCGACCTTGTTGACGATCGCCCCGGCGACCCGCACGCCATGGCTGGCGAAGTGGGACGCGTTGAGCACAATCTCGTCGATCGGCCGCCCGACGCCGCCTTCGGAGACGATGATCGCCGGGGCGCCGAGCATCGCCGCGACCGCGGCGTTCGACAGCCCGATCACGGCCCCGACCCCGGCGTGGCCGGTGCCCTCGATCAGCAGG
>Ga0265324_10001340_pt1 | contig 14392 bp, 12 predicted proteins | sample 41419metaG_FD_198634 | JGI IMG/M metagenome (GOLD analysis project Ga0265324, IMG submission 198634) | Rhizosphere microbial communities from Carex aquatilis grown in University of Washington, Seatle, WA, United States - 4-14-19 metaG | ecosystem: Host-associated > Plants > Roots > Rhizosphere...
CGCGCACCGTCACAACGAAGATGAACCCTCACGGCCCGCAGGCGACGGGGAAATAATTCCGTCAATCACCCGTTTTTGGCAAGCCGAAAATGAACGGTGGTGGGGACGGACCGCTGGGCCGTCCGCGCCCGCGCTTCCCAGTCCCCGGCGGGCGGTTCGGAAATTCCACTGGCCAAAAGCGGGAAAGCGCCAACCCGGTGACAGGCTTCCTTCGCCCCTCGGCGGGGAGTGGATTGAGGATGAGTGTGAGCGCAACGGCTTTTTGCTTGTGAATTGACCCCGACAGGAGTATCACCAACGGAACCAAATCAAAATCTTATGGGCTGGAACTCCAATGCAGGGCTGGGGACGCTGATTCCCAAAAACAACTCCAAACGGATTGGCAATGTGTTTTGTGGATCGATTTGATTACCAGAAAGCAAAAGGTTTTATATGTCCTACGTTTATCGCATTAATCAAATTACATTTTCTGACAAAACAGCTTTAAATCTTCCCAATCTGACTGTTTTACTTGGGCCAAATAATTGCGGCAAAAGCCGAGCATTGAAGGATATTGTTAAGCTAACCTGCTCGCGCAATAAAGATATTGTGGTTGTAAATCAGGCATTGCCATCCATTCCACCAAACGCAAAAGCATTAATGGATGATTATGGCGTTACATTGATCCCCAGCGGTGACTACAAAGGAAACACACGATATCTGCGCCCTGACTTACAACATGAACAATTGTCAGGATTTCCACCACACCTTAACTGGCCAAATGATTTTGATAACATTGTAAGGGATATAAACCAATTTGGCCCGAACTTTGCCGGACAATTAACAGCATTACTTTCGACGGAGAACCGGCTCACTATTGTTTCGCAGAGCCGGAGTGCGGGCGAAATAAGTGAGGCGAAAAACTTGCTGCAAGTGCTTTATTCGTCTGGTAGTGCTCGAGAGAAAGAAATTAGGAGTCTTGTAAAAAAAGCCTTTCCTGGTGTTGATATAGCGCTTGATTTTTCCTCGCCGCAGCAACTTGAATTTAGGGTGGGTAAAGATTTTGACAGCCTTCCACCTGACCCTCGTGATGCGAGAGCTATTCTTGAAAAATGCGACCGCCTTGATGAGCAAGGTGATGGTTTGCGTAGTTATGTTGGGATTGTCGTCGCGCTTTCAACACTTAAGCGGTCGGTTTTTCTGATAGATGAACCAGAAGCGTTTCTTCACCCGCCTCAAGCAGTTCGGCTTGGTCAATTTATTGCTTCGCAAGCGTCACCAAATCGTCAAATAGTTGTAGCTACTCATAGTGCAGATGTTCTGCGAGGTATCATTTTCCAATCATCCGATGCTCAAATTGTTCGCATTGACCGGATTGGTGACTCAAATGCAATTAAGTTGCTTGATCCGGCAGAACTAAAGACATTGACGCTTGATCCATTGCTTAGTGCGGCAGGTGTGCTTGATGGGCTTTTCTATTCGGGTGTCGTGGTTACGGAAGCCGATGCTGATTCGCGTTTTTTTCAATCTGTTTCCACTAAAATAAACTCAGGCTTGGATCTTCATTATGTTAACGCAGACAATAAGCAAACTGTTCCAAAAGTTCTAGCCCCGTATAAAAAACTAGGTGTTCGGTGTGCTGGTATTGTTGATATTGATGTTTTGAATGATTCAGGGGAGTTTAAAAAACAGCTCATAGCGGCGGGCGTAACAGGCGCTGATTATGATTCAGCGTTGGTGGCTCGCCAAAAAATCGAAGATGAAATCAAATCAACACCTCCCGAAGACCGATTAAAAGTTATTTTGGAGCAAATTTCTAAAGCCAAAATCATGATTGATGAGGTAATGTCAAAAAGTCCGGCTGAACAGGAAAAATCTCTCGGTGAATTAAAACGCATTTTAAAACGACTGGAGGCAGATACTTCAGCATGGCAAAATCTCAAAAAATACGGCATGCGTGTTCTTCCAGATTCACACGAGGAATTTTTTAAGTTGTATCGAATTTGCAGTACTGCTGGGTTATTTATTATACCAACTGGTGAGCTTGAAACGATGCTTTCGGAACATGGCATCGATTGGCAATCCGATAAACGTGTATGGATAAATCGCGCATTGCAACTTGTCCCTAGCATGCAAGTTGAAATGCAAAAACAGCCTTGGAAGTTCACTCTGGATATAATTAATCATTTGCAAAAGAGATAAATATAGGGATGCCCAACTGATTCAATCCATTCGAGATCGTCTGGTGTTTTTTTATCTTTGCGTCCCCACATCTTTGCGCCTTGGCGTTAAATTCCGGTTGTCCGGTTTCGCTGCGGTGGACGGGCCAAGGGCAGGGTGGGGGATCAAAAATTGGTTGAACGACCGTCCTCACCCAACCCTCTCCTCCAAGGAGAGGGCTTTGACGTTCCCTGCTTCTTGGAAATATCCGGCGCTGGATGGATCGAGCCGTCATTCAAGCCACCGGAAGCATGTCTGGCAATTCCTTCTCCTGGGGGAGAAGGCCAGGATGAGGGCGAGCGTTAAAACATAAATCAATTGTTGATTCAACGACCGTCCTCACCCAACCATCAACCTGCTGCGCTGGCGGAAATAGTTTTTCCCCATTGTCCCTCACCCGGCCTGCGGCCACCCTCTCCCGTTCCCACGGGCGAGGGATTTCAAGGAGAGGGCTTTGACGTTCCCTGCTTCTTGGAAATATCCGGCGCTGAATGGATCGAGCCGTCATTCAAGACACCGGAAGCATGTCTGGCAATTCCTTCTCCTGGGGGAGAAGGTTAGGATGAGGGCGGGCTTTAACCCAAATTTGTTTTGGCGCCGACGCTGGCCGCTGGCGTCCCAGCACTTTTGCGTCTGGGCGTTGAATTCCGGTTGGCCGGTTCCGCATCCCAGCTCCGTAGGAGCGGAATCTTGGTAGAACTTGTTTCCCCGGGAATATTTCCAGCCCCGTCAGGGGCGAAATATGTCGCACCTACGGAGCTGGAATCGTTTTGATTCTACGTTCTACAAATATGCCGCACCTACGGTGCTGCCCAAGCTGCGCGCGGCGACGTCGGATTGAGGTGTTTTTGGCTAAAATTGTCAAAAAACCGGGTTTTCCTGCCTTTTTGGCCAGTTTTTAGACTCTCCCACGAAGTTTCATTGTCTGAGAACTTAATTCTATTGCCTGAGAATTAAGTTTCATGGTCGTGGAACTTAATTCCATTGTCGTCGGACGATGTTTCATGGTCGTCCCACGACGTTCTATGATCGTGGAACGAAGTTCTATAGTCGTAGAACAAAGTTCCATGGTCATCGGACGAAGTTCCATGGTCGTAGAATAAAGTTCCATGGTCGTAGCACGAAGTTTCACGATCATCGGACGACGTTTCATGGTCATCCCACGAAGTTCTATGATCATCGCCCAAGGTTTCATGGTCGTAGTCCAACGTTCCATGATCGTCGGATGAAGTTCCATGGTCTTTGCCCGACGTTCCATGATCATCGGACGTCGTCGGAGGGTCATCGCATTTCATCGGCCGGTCATGGCCTCGGGTTTCATGGCCATGAAACTTCGTCCGGAGGTCATTGCGAATTTGCCACGGAATCGCAATAGGCAGGGCAGGGGGAATCATGGTTAAGTCGGTGCAATCCGGCAGCGGGTGCTGGCGGAGAAATAACGGACGAGGTTTCGGTTCTCTCTCTCCCCGCCAAACGGGGAGAGAGCCGGAGTGAGGGGCAGGATTAAACTCCTCACCCCGTCCCTCTCCTCCTTGCGGGAGGCGAGGGGGAGATTCACGGGGACCGCCGTCCAAAATCAAATGCAACCAAAACCAAAGGCAGAGCCTTGGCCGACTATGACGCCCCATCTTCGACGTATGACAGCGGGCTGACTTACGCCGACCCGGTTCCGCCGCAATTGTTCCCCACCATGAAAAAAATCAAAGTCAAACTGCTGCTCAGCAGCAAAACGGACAGCGACCTGCTCACCTTCGCGCAGGCGCATGAGACGGCGATGACGGGCAACGCCAATTTCACCACGCCGCTGCCGGCGGCGACGGCGTTCACCACCGTGCGGGCGGCCTACGCCACGGCGCTGGGGGCGTTCAACACCGCGCAGGCGGCGGCCAAGCTCGCCACGCAGAACAAGGAGACGACGCGGGCGGCGCTGGAAACGGCGCTGACGGGGCGCGGCAATTATGTGGAGCTCACGGCCAACACGGCGGCCGATCCGGTGGCGGTCATCGAGAGCGCGGGTTTCAATCCGCGCGCGTCCAAGACGCCGGCGGGCATTCCCGCGCAGGTGATGAATCTCTCCGTGACGGCGGGCGACCATGACGGCGAATTGAACGCGCAATGGGACGCGGTGCCCGGCGCGCGGACCTACGAGGTGCAGACCAGTCCGGATCCGTTCACGGCGACGAGCTGGTCCAAGACCAAGAGCGTGACGAAATCCATGGCGGTGCTGGCGAGTTTCACCAGCGGGGCGCGCATCTGGGTGCGCGTGCGCGCCATCGGCTCGGGCGGCGAGGGGAACTGGAGCAGCGAAATCTCGAAGATTGTGCCTTGACCAAAATGTGACGGGGGACGGGTGGCAGGTGACGAGGCCGGATGGCTGCTTGTCACGCGTCACTCGTCACTCGTCCTGTGTCACCTTTACCTTTCTTGAATTATGCCTTTCGCCCCGACTTTGCCGGTGGATCATTCGCCCATCGTGGCGGCGGAATTAAGAAATCAGTTCAACGGCCTGAAAGCCATCATTGATGCGCAGGCGGCGGTCATCGCGGATTTGTCGACGCAACTCGCGCCGCTGCTGCCGGTGATTGCGCGTTCGGCGGGCGGCGTGTGGACGCTGACTTACCACGGCCCGACGCAGGATTACTGGCAGGTGTGGGCGCGTTATGAGGGCAGTGCGACGTGGTCGGAATTGGGGGAAATGCAGACCAGCGACTTTCCCGCGCCGGACGCGAACATTGTTCCCGACGGCACGCCGTGGTGGCAGATCAAAATGTGCGGCGAGGATGGCGACGGCAAACCCAACACGCCTTTCAGCAATATTATTTCTTTCGGCCCGGTGCCGTGAGTCTTGGCGGGACGGCGGTTGGCTCCGGCGACTGGTTAGGCCACGGCGTCATAACTCTCATGGAATCTTGTCCATAGAAATGTGTTTAAATGTCTCGTCTCCTTGTCTCGGCTGTTAAGATTGACTGACAACTCATGTGGCACCATCAACAAAGTGCCCGTGGAAGCTCCATACTCCACGGCAACCTGTATCCCCGGATACAACTGGTAGGAGACCGATACAATCCCAGAAATATTCCATTCAAAACCAAGCCCGGAACTGGGAATAGGACTAAGAATAGTCTCAACATCCGAACGCCTCATGCCGCGCTGTAACTGGCTGCACTTAACTCTCGCTTCTCGCAACTCTGACGCAACGCGGTCTGAATAATGAGTGGTCCCGCATCCTGAAAGAACGCTGCACACTATCAAAAGGATGAATTGTTTTCTCATGGCTGTGAGCGTGAATGTGGCCTAACGAAAAAACTGAGCCACCGCCGACTCGCGGCGTGAACCGCGCCATCCACCTTCGCCCCATGGCTCCGGTTTGACGGGACGACGGCTGGCTCCGGCGACTTGTCAATCATCATGGTCATATCTCAAATCACTTCGTGCCAGTGTCGTCTATCAAACTCATGTCTCGTTTGCTGTAATCTAGTGACGGATAAGACTGCGACACAGATATGGTAGGCGATATAGGCATTTGCGCGGGTGGCGAAAAATGTCTGTCAACGACGGCAACTAGCCTGCCCTCGCTGCTAGGCCAAAAAGACGCATAAACATCTGACTGCTTGAGGAAAATGGCACAACCTGGCCCCTTGTCTATCATGTAGTAAATGTTCGTGGTGGAGACCAGACTGGCGGAAACGACTGGGTGGTTCTGGTCTGGAATGGTAACGCTGGAAATTGGATGGTCGCTCTTGCAGCCAACCAGCAACAAGAAACACATGGCCGGTAGAAATCGCATGATATTCATAGAGGTGTAATGATGCAGCCGCAGTCAGTGCACAGGCGTGTGCCTGGTTGTTTTGGCGACGGCCTTTGGTGACATTGATTCATGAAAGCGGACGGGCGAATTTCTGTCAAAGATTATCCGTCCCCTCCATGAACCGAAGCACCGGTGCTCCATTGCCGGTTCAGGAGTTCAAAGTACAAATCAGGATTCGGAGAACTCTTGCGGACAGCCATCAGCAACGGTGGTGGAACAGGTGGGGCTCCGACTCAACCCGGACGTTGTTCGCGTTTGCGCAGGGCGATGACGGCAAAGACGCAGGCGGTCCACGTCGGAAAATCGTCCACCATGGGGATGAGTTCCACCACGAACGTCGGCAGCAGCAAGATGTGAAAGCCGAGAATCCGCATGGTCAGCAGCATGGCGATGGCGTCAATCGCCTGATCAGCCGCCACCCAGCCGAACGGGCCGAGGAGGAGTTGCAGGCCGTCAGCGGCGACCGCCACGGCGAGGGCGAGGAGCATCCGCGGGCGGGTGAGCGGCGGGACGAGGCGCAGGAATTCCAGTTTCGCCGGAAATTTCATAGCAGGATTAAACCCAATCGGCTTGCCGCGTCCAAGCTTGTTTCTTAAATTACCGTGTGCTCGACATCAAATTGATCCGTGAAAAAACCGACTTTGTCCGCGCGCGCCTCGCCACCCGCGGGGCAGGGGACGAGACGAAGATTGACGAACTCCTGAAGCTCGACGAAGCGCGCCGGAAATCCCTGGCCGAGGTGGAGACGCTGAAATCGCTCCGCAACCGCGTGAGCAAGGAGATCGGCGCATTGATGGGCCAGAAGAAGCTCGCCGAGGCGGAAGCGAAAAAGGCCGAGACGAAGGATTTGGGCGAGAAGATCGCCGCGCTCGACAAGTCGGCGGCGGAAGCCGAGGCGGCGCGCGATGCGCTGATGCTGCAATTGCCGAACCTGCCGCATGAATCGGTCGCCATCGGCAAGACGGCGGAGGACAATCCCGAGGTGCGTGTGCACGGCGCGAAGGTGGATTACGCTTTCAAGCCGAAGTCGCATGTGGAATTGTGCGAGTCGCTGAAGCTGGTGGATTTCGCCCGCGCGGCGAAGCTTTCCGGCAGCGGCTTTCTGCTCTACACGAACTGGGGCGCACGGTTGGAGCGGGCGCTGATTTCCTTCCTGCTCGATTTGCACATCACGCAGCACGAATACACCGAGGTGTCGCCGCCGTTCATGGTGGGTGAGCAGTGCATGGTGGGCGTGGGGCAGTTCCCGAAGTTCAAGGATCAATATTACGGCGTGGCCGAGGGCGGCCGCGCGGATGAGCTGGGCAAGCTGTATCTGGTGCCCACGGCGGAGACGCCGGTGGCGAACATTCATCGCGAGGAGATTTTGGCGGAGAAACAATTGCCGATCCGTTATTGCGCCTACACGCCGTGTTTCCGTGGCGAGGCCGGCGCGGCGGGCGTGGGCACGCGCGGCATGATCCGCGTGCATCAGTTCGACAAGGTGGAGCTGATAAAAATCGTCAAGCCGGAGGACGGTTATGCCGAATTAGAGAAGATGGTGGCGAACGCCGAAAAAGTTTTGCAACTGCTCGGCCTGCATTACCGTGTGATCATGCTGTGTACCGGCGACATGGGTTTCGGCAGCGCGAAGACCTATGACATCGAAGTCTGGGCGCCGGGGCAGGGGAGCTATCTCGAAGTTTCGAGCTGCTCGAACTGCGAGGATTTCCAGTCGCGTCGGATGAATATGCGCTTCAAGACCGAGGCTGGCGAAAACAAGTTTCCGCACATCCTCAACGGCAGCGGCACGGCGCTGGCGCGGCTGTTTGTGGCGCTGATCGAGACGCACCAGCAGGCGGACGGCAGCGTGAAGATTCCCGAGGCATTGCAGCCGTATTTGAAGACCGACCGTATCACGTCCTGAATGAAAATCTTGCTCGCCAGCAGCGAAGTTTATCCGTTCTCGAAAACGGGCGGCTTGGCGGACATGGTTGGCGCGCTGGGGCGCGCGCTCGTCAACGCCGGTCACGAGACGGTCATCGTCACGCCGCTGTATCGCGGCATCCGCGAGAAATATCCGGCGATGCGTAAGGTGGACTGGCGCTTCGATTTGCTGCTGGGGCTGACGAATGTTCAGGCGGATTTGTGGGAGCTGAACCGCGCGGGCGAGGCGAAGATTTATTTCGTGGATCATCCCGCTTATTTCGATCGCGCTGGAATTTATCTGGAAAACCACATCAGTTACGCGGACAACGCGGAGCGGTTCATTTTCTTCTCCAAGTGCGTCGTGAACCTCGCGCGCTATCTGCCGTGGCGGCCGGACGTGGTGCACGTTCACGACTGGCAGGTGGCGCTGGTGCCGGCACTGGTGTTGCAGCAAAAGATCGCAGGGTGGGGGAATCCGCCGGCGACGTGCCTGACGATTCACAACCTCGCATATCAGGGTGTTTTCCCCGCCGAAGCCTTTACGCTGACCAACCTGCCGGAAAGCATTTTCAACACGGAAGGCGCGGAATTTTTCGGGCTGCTGAATTGTTTGAAGGCCGGCATCGCCTACGCTGATTTTATCACCACCGTCAGTCCGCGTTACGCCCGCGAGATCACCACGGAGGAATTTGGCTGCGGCCTCGACGGGGTTTTGCGCCGGCGGCAGTCGGTCCTGACCGGCATTCTGAACGGTGTGGATTATGCCGAATGGAACACGACCAAGAATCCGCATCTGGTGAAGCCGTTTTCCGTCGGGCGCATGGCTGGAAAAATAATCAACAAGCTGGAATTGCAAAAGGAACTCGGCCTGCCCGTCGATGAATCCGCCCCGCTCTTCGGCACCATTTCGCGGCTGGCCGAACAAAAGGGCGTGGACATCCAGCTCGGCGCGCTGGCTGAGATGTTGAACACGAACATGCAGTTCGTCCTGCTCGGCAGCGGTTCGCAGGAATACGAGCGCGGCTACCGGGATCTGGCGCGGCATTTTCCCCGCAAGGTGGCCGTACATTTCGGCTACAACGAGACGCTGGCGCACCGCATCGAGGCGGGCAGCGATTTTTTCCTGATGCCATCACGGTTCGAACCGTGCGGCTTGAATCAGATGTATAGTTTGCGCTATGGAACGATTCCCATCGTGCGCGCGACCGGCGGACTGGATGACAGCGTCTTGGACTGGACGCAAAACGCCAAGTTCGCCACCGGCATCAAATTTGCCGAATACAATTCCCGAGCGCTGGCGAAAGCCATCCGCAAGGCGCTGGTGTTATTCAGTCAGCCAAAACTTTTCCAGACCTGCCGCCACAATGCGATGAAGGCGGATTTTTCCTGGGATCGTACCGTCCACGATTACATCAAAGCCTACCAGCAGTATTGATCACCCCACATCTTTGTTAAATATAACAAACATTGTGCATCCTTAATTAACTGCTTCTTTAGGCGTCTGGATTTGCATTGTGCGGTATCGTTTAAAGCTTGGACTGGATGTGCTGGAAGTTGGCTTCTGTTGGAATGTTGAAGCCTTGCGGCAGCGCAACTTCGCCGCCCCACATTGTTCCTATTTGAGCTGATTGTAATGGCCGGCAAGTTTTCGCACAGCCGCCCTAGGCAACAACCTCGTCACCGCGCTGGCCAGAATCTTGTTCTGTGCGCCGGGCACCGACAGACATTTGCCGGCGCGAAAATCTTCATGCCCGATCCGCGCCACCTCGGCGGCGGACATTTTCCGCGCACGCGTCTGGCGCACGCGATGACTGCGCGCGACCTGTGAGAAATTGGATTCCGTCGGTCCCGGACAAAGATCCGTCACGCGCACGCCGGTGCCGCGCAGCTCCTCGTGCAGCGCTTCGCTGAACGACAGCACGAATGCCTTGCTCGCGTAATACACCGCCATGTTCGGGCCGGGCAAAAAGCCCGCCACGGAACCGACGTTCAATATCCCGCCGCGCTTCCGCTGAAGCATTCCCGGCAGGAATAACCCCGTCAGTTCCACCAGCACCGACACGTTGACCTTGATAATTTCCATCTGGCGGTGCAGGGGAAGCTCGGTGAAGCCGCCGTGCAAACCGAAACCCGCATTATTCACCAGCACATCCACGACGGTTCCCCTGCCCTGCAATTCGTTGAATATCTTCCGTGCCGCGTCCGCCTGTGATAAGTCCGCCGTCACGACGTGCGCTTCAATCTGATGCTGTGCGCGCAATTCCGCCGCCAGTTTTTCCAGCGCGTCCGTGCTGCGCGCGACAAGGATCACGTTGGATTTCTCCGCCGCGAAACATCTGGCGAGTTCCAGGCCGATGCCCGACGAGGCGCCGGTGATGAGGACTGTTTCGCGCATGGCCAAATGCTAAAAAGTTGAAACGCTGACAAGCTGAAATTTCAGCATTTCAGTTTGTTCTTTCACCGGTTGCCCCAGCCGAAGCGCTCCGTCAGCGGCCAATATACGAAGAAATATTTCCCGATGACATTCTCCGCCGGGAAGCTGCCCCACACGCGCGAATCGGAACTGTTGCAGGTGTTATCGCCCATCACCATGTAGTGGTTGCCCTCGTTGTTATAGACCGTGCGGCTGTCCGGGAAAAATGGGAAGCTCGCATACTGGCCGTTTGCCGACGCGACGCTGGCGTTCAAGTGGCCGGAAAACTGGCTTTCGTGCGGCGGCTTGGCCGGATTAAAGCCATAAACATTTTCAAAATGCGGCGTGGAGGCATCCAGCCGCTGGCCGTTAATCACCAGGTGCCGGTCATCGCCGATGCTCACCTTTTCATCCGGCAACACCACCAGCCGCTTGATGTAAAACTGATCCTGCGGCATCCGGTTTACGCCCGCCGCATCCGGGTTGTTAATGCCCTGCGTCTGGAAAACAATGATCTCTCCGCGCGTCGGTTTGCGGAAATTAAAACTCATCCGATCCACGAACAAATGATCCCCCGCGCTCACCTTAAGCTTCAGCACGTCCTCGCCCTGATGATAAATATGTCCCTGCTCCAGCCCTGCGCGCGCGCCCAGCGACTGTTCCCCGCAATCCGGCGGAAACCACAGCGTGTGCCATTCGCCGGCAAACTTTATCTTCTGCGAAATATGGATCAAAAATCCCGGCCACGGCGGGTCAATCTCATCCACCGCGCCCTCGCACGGCGCAACGAAATGCACATACGAATTCCCGTGCAGCCATTCCTTCACCGCCGCCAGGCCCGACGGGAATTGCAGCGCATCCCGCAGGCGCGCCTGCTCCTGCACCTGCGCCCGGACATGATCCGTGTCCGTCCAATAATTGATCTTGCTCTGGCTGAAATCCGGCACCGACGTCACGCCGAACAGCGTCGGCTGCATCGAACCCGTGGGAATCTTGAACGGCTGCAGGAAGAAAGTCCGGATCGCCATCGCCACCGCCAGCGCCACCAGCAGCACCTCGATGTTCTCACGCCAGCCCGCGTTCGGATACGGTTTAATCCATTTCTCGGCGGCGAACTGCAATTCCTCCGCCTTGATGCGCATCGCGCCGGTGTGACCGCCCGCGATGGCCGCGTCCAAATCCGCCAGCTTCGTAGTCACCGCCGCCTTGGCGTCCGGCGACAGAACATCGCGCTGCGCGGCGAGCAGGCGCGTGTAATGTTTCCGCACTGCGCCGACCTCGCGCACCGTTTTGGAGATGAACCAGCGTAAATTCATGGGACGAATTTCAAATTAGGAATTTCAAGCGTCGAATCACAGACAAGCCCCGCGCGAAAAGGTTCAGGCAAGAATTTGCCATGCGCCCGGCACCGGGGATTGGTCCGGGCGGAAAAATACGCGCAATCCGCTGGAAAGAAAGGAAATTCCCCTACCCTGCCCCACCACAGAGCGCCGGTTTGTGACCGGCTTTGGGTTTTCAACTTGCGATGGAGATTCGCGCCGGTTCAAAACCTCACGGGTGGCTGGACGCCTTAAGGAGTCGGTCTAATTATTCTGCGATGACTGCATCCTTCTCGTTCTCGTCGTCGCCCTCGTCCTCGAAAACCCCGGAATTTCCAAGCCGATTTCACATGCAGTTTCTTAAGAGATTTCGCGCCTTCGGCGTTTGAACTTTCTGGCTTGGGAAAAATCAACCGCTGGCTTGGTCGAAGCAGCTTAAATCCCACTCAGCATGCCACGAAATTGTCGGCGCGCCATGCTTAAATATGATCGGCAACCAGACGTAGCGACCGTCAATGGCATTGGCCGGATTCCAGCGGTCGGCCATGAAAATGAAGGCGTCCGCCCGGCCCGACACCGGCAGGATATAGGTGGATTGTGCGCCAAAGGTCGTGGCGGTCTGCTCGTTCGTGCCCCAAACCGGATTGCCCAGCTCCTCCCACGGGCCGAAAATGTTTTCCGCCACGGAAACGCGCGCCGCATTCGGCGCCCAGCCGGAGCAGTCGGAGGTGATCAGAAAATATTTTCCACCCTGCTTGAACACCGACGGGGCCTCGTGAAAGCGGCCGGGGAAAACGCGCACGAATTTTCCGGCCGGCTTCAGGAAATCATCGCTCAATCTGGAAATATGCAGCGTGCCGTTCGCTTCGGACGCGTGGAAATGATAGGCGCTGCCGTCGTCATCCACAAACAGCGTCATATCACGCGCCATCTGGCCGCCCGCAAAATCGCGGCGGAACAAAAGCTGTTTGGGATAATACGGCACCGGCCCGCCGGGGCAATCGAGCCGGGCGACATAAGCAGCCTCTTCCGGCGACAGTGGGCGCTTGGCCTCGGCGGGAACATTCTCCGGCCAGACACCGGCGTTCGGACGAAAGGCGCTCACAAACTGGAACGGCCCGGTGACGTTGTCCGCCACGGCCACACCGCTCAGCGCGCCGGAATAGTCAAACGCATCCTTCGGCTCCAGATGAAACCACATCACGAATTTTTTGGTGCGCGGATTGAAGACGACCTTGGGGCGCTCGAGGATGCAGCCGCGCGTGATGGGGCTTTGCGGATCATCGCTCACTTTCAGCGCGATGCCTTCGTCCCGCCAGTTGTAAAGGTCGGTGGAGGAATAGACATGCACGCCGACATGCGCGGCATTGCCGGCTTCGCCTGCGATTTTGTGCTCGCCGAACCAGTAATAGACGCCAGCGTAAAACAGCACGCCGCCGCCGTGGGCGTTGAGGTGGACGCCGTGGTTGTCCGGCCAGAGTGCGCCGGGGCGGAAAGATTTATTTGCACCCATATTCATTACAATTTCTAAACCGCCTTTTCCTGATGGCGTTTGGAAATGCGCCGCAACAGCCAGCCCACGCCCAGCACGATGCCGCCGCTGAACAGGAAGCCCAGCCGCTTCAGGCCGTCGTTCGGCACCAGCATCAGCAGCAGCACAAACGCGCCGAAAATCATGCACAAGGTTCCGATCGCGCCGACGACCTTGTGGTTTTCCTTCACCTGTTCCGCCGTCAAATCACCGACCGGCGTTTTTAGGTGCTGAAAAAACTCCTCCACGCGGGCCTTGTATTCCGGCGATGATTTTTCGTAGAACAGCGAAGTGAAGAAGAACCAGCTGATGCACGCGATGCTCACGCCCGCCACCGTGGCAAAGAGATAAAATTGCGTCACTTCCTCCGGCTTGAACGGACCGTGCAAAAACGGAAGCCAGCTGAACATTTCCGGTTTGACGCAAAATTTCATCACAAACGACATCGTCAGGCCGATCAGCACCGTCGTCCAGCTTGACCACGCCGGCGTGCGCTTGTAGAAAAGTCCGAGGCACATGGGGATGGCCAGCGGCAGCCACAAGCTCACGCCCAACTGGTTCACGAGGTCAAACAGCGGCAAGGTCCGCAGTTTGCTCACGATCAATCCAATGCCAATGATGACGATGCCGAACATGGCCGTGCTGCATTTGCTGATAATCAGCAGCTTTTTCTCCGAACACTGCGGATTGATGACCGGCAGATAAAAATTCCGCACCAAAATGCCGACGCCCTGGTTCACGCTGGCGTCCAGGCTGGACAACGTAGCACCAAAAATACCGGCGATGAGCAGGCCCAGCATTCCCTGCGGCAAAACGTCGTGCGCCGTCAGCAGAAATGCGCCTTCCTCCGGATGCTTGCCCAGGTTCGGGAAGATGGCCGCGATCTGTTCCGGGCTGTAAATCACCGACGCCACCAGCGGCGGGATCATCCACATCAGCGGGCCGACCAGCGTGCCCACCAGCGGGAAAATCATCATCTTGCGGGCATGCGCATCGCTGCGCGCCATGAGGTATTTCGTGGACATCTCCATAGTGTTGTTGAAGAAGAGATTGTTGATCAACAACGCCACGAACCAGAGCGTGATGAATTCCGGACGGGCAAATTCCCCCCAATTATAATCATGGGCCGGCAGTTTGTGCACCATGCCGGTGAAGCCGCCCACGCTCGGCTGCGCCAGCGCGAGCGCGGAGATCACCAGCGTGATTGTCACGAT
>Ga0265324_10001345_pt1 | contig 14370 bp, 11 predicted proteins | sample 41419metaG_FD_198634 | JGI IMG/M metagenome (GOLD analysis project Ga0265324, IMG submission 198634) | Rhizosphere microbial communities from Carex aquatilis grown in University of Washington, Seatle, WA, United States - 4-14-19 metaG | ecosystem: Host-associated > Plants > Roots > Rhizosphere...
CCAAATCGTCCGCTTCCTGCTTGGGATCAAGAATGAATTTCACACTGGTCTGCTGATGCGTATGCACAATGGGAACATAATTCCCGGTGGTTGTGGTAAATGAAAAATCGTTTGTATGCGCCAGTATATAGGCTGCAAATTTAGTGCGGGCCTCGTTGGATTCAAAATAGTAACCGTTCGTTCCATGAGCCGGACAGCCGTGCTGTTCAAGTATGTTGTTGGGAATTTTTACAACGGCAAACCTCACCACAAATCGTCCGAACACTTCTGGTTTGCTGGCGGCCGTTTTGGGAGATTGCGGCTTGTCAGGCGAACACCCCACGATTGCGAGCAAAAGAATCAAGGGCAGGAGGAATTTCATGCCGTGAAATTATTCATAACGTGATTCATTGTCTAGCTTTCCACCCGCCCGACTCGCGCCCATCCATTTCCGTGGTTCTACCGTCCCTGACGCGACTTTTATCAACCCTGTGCCAACCACCCAGCCTTGAAAGGCTGGGCAATTCTGTTTTCCGCAGGAAAAGGCCGTGACACAGTTGGTCGCCGACTGGCAGCCATTTCATGCGCTGAATGGATTAGTAACGCACGACTGGGTCACGGCCAAGGCCGTGAGGAACCCACGACGCTTCAAGAATAAGAAAATGATAAAATAAAAAGATATGGGGTGTTCACCCCATGCCACCCGCCCAAAGTGCCAGGGGACGGCGGCGGCCTTCCGCCGCTTTCCGACCGGGAGACTTTCACCGGTTCCCAAGTGCAAACGGGTCCGCCAAAGGCAGCAAACGTTACTACGGGTTTCTCCGTACTTGATTTTTCCGCGCCATTGTCGCAATTTGTCAGCAATTTCCGTTTAGGAAAAAACAATAAAGGATTAAAAACTATGGCCCACGAACTCCCCCCCCTGCCCTATGACAAGGCAGCACTTGAACCCCACTTCGACTCCCTCACGATGGAGATCCATCACGACCGCCATCACAAGGCGTATGTGGACAACCTCAACAAGGCCATCGCCGGCAACGCCGCGCTCGAAGCCAAGTCGCTCGAACAGATCATCAAAGATTTGAGCGTCGTCCCCGACGCCATCCGCGGCCCCGTCCGCAACAACGGCGGCGGCCACTGGAACCATTCTTTCTTCTGGAAGATTCTCGGACCGAACGCCGGCGGCGCGCCCACCGGCAAACTCGCCGACGACATCAAGGCCGCCTTCGGCAGCTTCGATGAGTTCAAGGCCAAGTTCGAGGCCGCCGGCATCGGCCGTTTCGGCAGCGGCTGGGTCTGGCTCGTCAGCAACAATGGCAAGCTTGAGATCGTCTCCACGCCGAACCAGGACAATCCGCTCATGGGCAAAGCCGTCGCCGGCTGCGAAGGCAAGCCCGTCATCGGCTGCGACGTCTGGGAACACGCCTACTATCTCAAATATCAGAACAAGCGCGCCGACTTCCTGAAAGCCTTCTGGAATGTCGTCAACTGGAACGCGGTTCAATACTGATTCCCCCCACCCAACCCACCGACGCGCCGGAACTCGTTTCCGGCGCGTTTTGCCTTTGGGCGACAAAGATAAAAATATTTTAATCCGCCGTTCACCGGCGGTTAATGTGCCTCTGCTATTTTCAACCCCGCTGGCTTCGGACCCGCGAAGCTGGCGGACCTCCAAGTCTTGGAGGCGAAGGACAAAAAAGGTAACGTAGTGTTTAGTTTGCAGTTCTGATCCGCTTGGTTTGTTTGTGGAAAACGCGCCGGAGTGGTTCCCGGCGCGTTTTCTATTTTGTGAAGCGTCGGTCTGTGACCGGCTTTGGGTCTGCACCGTGCGATGGAGATTCGCTGTCATTCTAAACCTCACGGATGGCGGAACGCCTTAAGCCGGCAAGGCTTCCGGCGGCTGGAATCCGGTGGAACGCGTGGCAGCGGTCACAGAGGCGGCGGATGATGATGCGTTGCTGGAGTATCTCTGCCAGCGGCGGGGCGGGACTTTCGTGCGGCATTCGCAACTGCCGGCGCGTCTGCGCCGGTGGGTGGATCAAATCTCGGCGGAGTTGCGGGGGTATTTACCAACCAGAGCTGGGAGCCCGGACAGACGTGGATGCAAACATCGTCTGCCCGGCGGGCGGTGCGGGTTTCAGCGGAACTAGGCGGGCAGCACCCTCCACTCTCAACCCGGCTCGCTAGGCAGCAGCCTTGGATGGCGTCAGCTTATTTCACCAGCGTGCGGCAGAACATGTCCATCCGCTCTCCGGCCCGCCATCGCGGGAGAGAGAGGGACGGGGTGAGGTGAGGTCCAAATGAATGACGATAATCTTTGACAGAAATTCGCAAGTCCGCTTTCATAAGCCCATGATACCAAAAGCCGTCGCCAAAACTACCGTGCACGCATCCGTGCACAGACTGCGGCCGAATACATAGTTAGGCGGCGAGAGCATGAAATCGTTTCAAAAATATTTCGTTCTGGTTTTGACTTTGCCGCTTCTGTTTAGCGGCTGCACTACGATACAGCAGCAACAGAACAAGCCAGCTTCTCACTCATCAAAGACGGCAACGAAGGAGTTTCTAGAGTGGGAACATAAACGGGCTGCTGAAAGTCAGGTAGTGGCTTATGCCACTGTAAATACAAATGATGCACCTACTGTTATTTTAATAGTTTCCGAGTTTTGGAAGGGTGGAGATGACGCTAAGTCGATTGGAATTACCAACGGTATGCAGTTTCCAATGACATGGCCTACCGGCCAGCCTCTGGCGGACGGTGCTGTCATGTTTTTTCCACATGATACTGACCCTTCACAAGCATTTCTTGGTGGTGGAGCAATGTTTGTTCGGCAATGTTATGTCGGTGACATGCCTTTTCAGGATTTTAAGACCGGATTAGGACTGTGAAACCGTTGCCGTTTAGTTTCACATTTGTAGTGCGACAAAAAGGCGGTTTTCAGTAATAGACTTCGTTGGGAGTTTTGAAGCCTAGTCTTAGTGGCCCTCTCCTCCAAGGAGAGGGAGAAACGGTTTCCGCGTCTTGGAAAATCCCGCAACTGGATTGGCACTGGAAACTTTCACCCGATAGAAAACGCGCCCCGCGAAATTTCCGAGGATAGAGGATGGAGGATTGAAGGTGGCCAAGCATTTTTCCTCCTGCCATCGGCCATCCTCCAGCTTCTATCTTCCAGCTCCCGCCCTAGATGCCCCGGGTGTTGACGATCTTGTTGCCCTTGCCGAGGACGATGACGCGGGGCTTCCACTTCCTGGCCTTCTTTTCGCTGACGGCGGCAAAGTTCATGATGGTCAGAACGTCGCCCTTTTTGCCGAGATGCGCCACGGCGCCGTTCATGATGATTTCGCCGGCGCCCTTTTTGCCGCGGATGGCGTAGGTCTCCCAGCGGTTGCCGTTGGCCATGTTGCCGCAGAGGATTTTCTCGTATTCCTGGAGGCCGCACTTGTCCATGAGGTCGCCGGAGATGGTGAGGCTGCCTTCGTAGTTCACGTCGCCGCCGGTGACGGTGGCGCGGTGGATCTTGGATTTGAGCAAATGAATCTGCATGGTCAAAATTTATTTCAGCTTCAAGAAGTTTTGCAGGATGGTGCGTCCGCTCTCGGTCAGGATGCTTTCGGGATGGAACTGCACGCCCCAGATGGGCAGCGTCCGGTGCTTCACACCCATGATTTCGCCCTCGTCGGTCTCGGCGGTGATCTCGAGGCAGGCGGGAATCGTGTCGCGCTTGATGACGAGCGAGTGGTAGCGGGTGGCGAGAAAGGGATTGGGCATGCCGGCGAAGAGGTCTTTGCCGTTGTGCTTAATGGGCGAAACCTTGCCGTGCATCATGCGGTAGTTCACGACGACTTCCGCGCCGAACGTGTGCCCGATGCATTGGTGGCCGAGGCAGACGCCGAAGATGGGGATCCCCTCGGCGGCAAAGGTCTTGATGACGTCGTTGGACAAACCGGCTTCGCGCGGCGAGCACGGCCCGGGCGAGACGAGGATGCGTTCGGGCTTGAGGGCACGGATCTGGTCGAGGGAGATCTCGTCGTTGCGGCGCACCTGCACGTCCGCGCCCAGTTCGCCGAGATACTGGACGAGGTTGTAGGTGAACGAGTCGTAGTTGTCCAAAACGAGAATCATGTCGCGACGGGAAATCTACCCGAAAGCCGGCGGATTGGAAGTTTTTAGAAAATGGAATTATTCTTAATGCCAGGTGCAACAACCAAAACCATCAGCCCGATGCCCATTCACGCCGCGCGCCAGGGCAAACTGGCGCTGGTGGCGGCCAACAGCATCAAAGCAGTTTGCCATTGCCCTGGGGCACGCGCGTCTGATGTTAAGACAGTTAAGTCAATTAGTGGCTCAAGGTATTCCCCCAATCTACCGATATTGAAACGATGAGCGAGCACGCTCCCAGCGCTATTCCCCAGCCCATAAACGGCGAGCAAAAGCCCAATCCGCCGCACCGGCGCGTGCTGGTCATTGATGATGACCCGAAAATGCGCGCTTCCGTGCGAACCCTCCTGTGCCGAAATGGCTTTGACGTCACGGAAACCGAGACAGCGGACGAAGGCCTCCGGCTGGCCCGTCTGACCCTGCCTGACGCGGTGGTGTGCGACTACAGCCTGCCAGACACCAACGGCCTAGAGGCGCTCAAAATCTTGCGGGCCGATCCGGCCACCGCGCTGTTGCCGTTCTTCATGATCACCGGCGACGCGGATGCCACCAAGATCATGCGGCGCGGGATGTCCGGTGGTGCGGATGATTTTCTGCACAAGCCGTTTGCCGTGGAAGAGCTGATCACCGCCATCGAAGAGCGATTAAAACAGCGCACCACCCAGCTTAATCCAACCGAACAGGAAGTGTCCTGCCGTTTGCAGCGCGAACTGTCCGAAACCCTTTCCCAACTAGAGGCGCAGGCACAGGCAGCCCGGCTCCAGTCCACGGCACTCGAAGCCGCCGCCAATGGCATCGTCATTGCCGACCGCACCGGGCGGATACTGTGGGTGAACCCGGCGTTCACCAAACTTACCGGCTACACGCGGGAGGAGGCCATTGGCCACACCCCGGCCGTCTTGAAATCCGGGACGCACCCTCCTGAATTCTACCAAAACCTGTGGCAAACCGTGTTGAGCGGCGATGTCTGGTCCGGCCATCTGGTCAATCAGCGCAAAGATGGCAGCCTGTATGACGAAGACATGACCATCACGCCGGTGCGCGACGAACACGGCACGGTGCAAAATTTCATCGCCATCAAACAGGATGTCACCAAGCGCAAGAAATTTGAGCAGGAGCTGTCGCATGAACGGGATTTACTGCAATCCCTGATGGATAACCTGCCCGACCTGATTTATTTCAAGGACGACCGCAGCCGTTTCACACGCATCAACCGGGCGCTGGCCCGGCATCTGGGTTTGAGCAGCCCGGAGGCGGCCGTGGGCCTGAGCGACGCCGATTATTTTCCACAGTATTTGGCGCGGCAGAAACTCACCGATGAACGGCGGCTCCTGGCTGTCGGGGAACCCATCATCGGGCTGGTCGAAAGATCAGAAACGGACGGAATGGAATGTTGGGTGTCTTCCACCAAAATCCCGCTCCGGGATGTTGCTGGCAACGTCACCGGGTTGGTCGGCATCTCGCGCGACATAACCAAATTCAAACAGGTGGAGGAAGCCTTGCGCGAGGGCCAGGCGCGGTATCACTCCCTGTTTGAAAACATGCTGGAGGGATTTGCGCGCTGCCAGATGTTGTTTGCCGAGGGCCGTCCGAATGACTTCATCTATCTGGAGGTCAACCCGGCGTTTGAAACGCTGACCGGGCTGAAAAACGTCATCGGCAGAAAAGTCAGCGAGGTCATTCCCGGCGTCACCGGCACCAACCCGGAGCTGTTTGAGATATACAGCCGCATGACGCTGGGCGGACGCCCGGAAAAATTTGAAACGCTCCTGAAACCTTTGGGCGTTTGGTTATCCGTCACGGTTTACCGGCAGGAAGAAGAGCGTTTCATCACGATGTTTGACAACATCACCGAGCGCAAGCAGGCGGAGAAGGCCCGGCAGGAAATGGAAATCCAACTGCGCCAAGGACAGAAACTGGAGTCCATCGGCCAGCTCGCCGCCGGCATTGCCCACGAAATCAACACCCCCACGCAATACATCGGCGACAACACGCGCTTTTTGGCGGACGCGTTCAAGGACCTCAATTCGCTGCTCGCCCACCTTGAAAAACTGGCCGCCGCCACCCCGGAAACCACACCGGGAATTCTGGCGGAACTACGCGCCACCGCCGGTCAGGTGGACTGCCAATACTTGTGCGAAGAAATCCCCCGCGCCATCCAGCAGTCATTGGAAGGCGTGGATCGCGTCACCAAGATTGTCCGCGCCATGAAAGAGTTTTCGCATCCCGGCACCACGGAAAAAACCGCCGTGGATCTCAACCACGCCATTGATGTCACCTTGTCCGTTTCGCGCAACGAATGGAAATATATCGCGGAGGTGAAAACGGAGTTTGATGCCACCCTGCCGCTGGTGCCGTGCCTACCCGGTGAATTCAACCAGGTCATCCTGAACCTAATTGTCAACGCTGCCCATGCCATTGCGGATGTGGTGGGGAAAACGGGAACCGCCAAGGGCCTGATCACGGCCAGCACCCGCCGGGACGATGGCTGGGTGGAGGTGCGTATCCAGGACACTGGCACTGGCATTCCCGAAACGGCGCGCCCCCGAATGTTTGAACCCTTCTTCACGACCAAGGGCGTGGGCAAAGGCACCGGTCAGGGACTGGCGATTGCCCATACCGTGATTGTAAAAAAACACGGCGGCACCATTTATTTTGAAACCGAGACCGGCAAGGGAACCACCTTCATCATCCGCCTGCCGCTCACCAGCACCAAACCGGAGGCTCGGCCATGAAACATCGCATCCTGTTCGTAGACGACGATCCGCTGGTGCTGCAAGGGCTGCGCCGGATGCTTTACCCCTTGCGTAATGAATGGGAAATGGAATTTGCCGAGAGCGGCGATAAAGCCCTGAACCTGCTAGCCGCCTCCCAGTTCAAAGTCGTGGTCTCCGACATGCGCATGCCCGGCATGAACGGAGCCGAATTATTAAACCGCGTCATGCAGGCCTACCCCAAAACCATCCGCCTCATCCTTTCCGGCCATGCTGACAGCGATCTGATCATGAAATGTGTCGGGGCCACCCATCAATATCTGGCCAAACCGTGCGACGCCGAAACGCTGAAAACCACCATCAACCGGGCCGCCGCCCTGGAAAACACACTGCAAAATGACGCGTTGCGCCAACTGGCAGCGCACATGGACCACCTGCCCAGTTGTCCCGCGCTCTACACGGAAATCACCGCCAAGCTCCAGTCGCCCGACGTGGGTCTGGACGAGATCGCCGACATCATCGCCCGCGACATCGGCATGACGGCGAAAATTCTTAAGCTGGTGAACTCTGCGTTCTTCGGCATGTCCCGCGAAATTTCTGCGCCCAAGGAAGCCGTGGCCCATCTTGGACTCGACACGATCAAGGCCCTGGTGCTCTCCACCCAGGCGTTTGCCCTGCTCAAATCCCCGGACATCGAAGGCTTTTCGGCCGATGCGCTGTGGGATCACAGCCTGCGCACCGCCACCGCCGCGCGGGCAATTGCACGGGCAGAACACGCCGCCCCCAATATCGTCGAAGAAACCTTCACCGCCGGCCTGTTGCATGACACCGGCAAACTGGTATTCGCCGCCAATTGCGGGAAGCAGTTTGCCACCGCCCTCGAAATGGCCGCGACGGAATCGTTGCCGGTCACGGAGGCTGAGCGCCGAATTTTTGGGGCTTCCCATGCGGAACTCGGCGGCTATCTGTTGAGCCTGTGGGGACTGCCCGTGCCGCTGGTGGAAGCCGTCACTCTCCATCACACGCCGGCTGCCAGTGTGGCGCAGGGTTTTGGCTCGCTCATTGCGGTCCACACCGCCAACGCCTTGGTGCAGGAAGCCAGCCCGACGCCCGACGCCCAACTGGATTTGCCGCACCTCACCACCTTGGGTTTTGCCGAACGCGTGCCCGTCTGGCGCGCGGCGGTGCAGGCCGCATTTGAACCGAAAGAATAACATGAACACCAAAATCCTTTGCTGCGACGACGAGGCCAACATCCTCGCCGGCTTCCAGCGCAATTTGCGCAAGCAGTTCACCCTCACCACCGCCACCAGCGGCAAAGAAGCCCTGCAAATCATCGAACGCGACGGTCCGTTTGCCGTCGTCGTCGCCGACATGCAGATGCCCGTGATGAACGGCATCCAACTCCTGACCAAAATCGAGGAGCGCTGGCCGGACACCGTGCGCGTCATGCTCACCGGCAACGCCGACCAGCACACCGCCGTCGAGGCCGTGAACCAGGGGCACGTCTTCCGCTTTCTCAACAAACCCTGCACAACGGAAACACTCGCGCAAACGCTCGAAGCTGGCATCAAGCAATACCGCCTGATCTGCGCCGAAAAAGAACTGCTCGAACAAACGCTCAACGGAGCCATCCAGATGCTCACCGACATTCTTTTGCTCGTGGATCCGAACGCCTCCGGCCGCGGCCAGGAATTGCGCGACCATATGCGGTCGTTCCTCGCGTCGCTCGAAGTGCCGTGCCACTGGGAATTTGAAATTGCCGCAATGCTTTCTCCCATCGGGTTTGTCACCGTGCCGCAAAGCGTGATGCAGCGGGCTAAAGCCGGGCTCTCGTTGACCAACCAGGAAGCCGACATGCTCGCCCGCGTGCCCGAAACCGGCAGCCGCTTGATTGCCAAAATTCCACGCCTGGAAGCCGTCGCCGAAATCGTTCTCTACCAAAGCAAAAATTTTGATGGCACCGGTCTTCCCCAAGATGGTCGCGCGGGTGAAGACATCCCCGTCGCCTCCCGCATCCTTCACATCCTGGACAACCTCGCCCAGATGGAAGCGAAAGGCATGTCCAAGGCTGAAGCCTTGCTGGCCATGCAGCAGCAAACCGGCTTTTACGACCCGCGCGCGCTCGATGCCGCATTCAAATGCTTCGACGCCTACCTGCCCCACGCCTCGGCAAACGCCACCCTGGCGCGGGCCGTAAAGATATCGGAACTTCATGCCGGACAAACCTTGCGTTCCGACGTCGAGACGAACGACGGCACGTTGCTACTCCTACGCGGCGGCAAACTCACGCCGGTAATCCTGGAAAAAATCCGAAATTTCCATCAGTTGAATGGCATCAAAGAACCAATCTATGTGGCTGAAGAAACTTGAAGGCGGCGGATGCTGTCCGGATCAGTTCCCTTGGAGAAATCCGAAAATTCTGGTTGCCAAGCCGGGCAATCGGCGTAGCCTTGCAACAATTTCCAAAGTTTCCGGGCTTATGAAAACCAACGGCATGCTTACAGACAATCCGCTCAACGGCAGCCTCACCGAGCCGCAACTGCTGAACTCCCTCGCCGACGGCGTTTATATCACCGACCTGGATCGGAAGATTCTCTTCTGGAACCACGCCGCCGAGCGCATCACGGGCTGGACCGCCGCCGAAGTCGTGGGACGCACCTGCCGGGACAACCTGCTTTGTCATGTGGACAAGGACGGCAACTGTCTCTGCGGCCAGGACACCTGCCCGCTCCACCGCAGCATCGTCACCCACCAGCCCAGCACGGAACCGCTGCTCGTCTTCGCCCAGTGCAAGTCGCAACGCCGGATGCCGGTGGAAGTATCCGTCGCCCCACTGACGAACGCCGCCGGCGAGACCATCGGCGGCATCGAGGTATTCCGCGACCTGCGGCACGACTTGCACGATCTGCTGCGCGCCAAGTCCATTCAGGAACAGTCGCTTGCCAGCCATCTGCCCAGCGACAAACGGGTGGAGATCCAGACCCTCTACCAGCCGCGCAGCATCGTCGGCGGCGATTTCTTCCGCATCGAACAATTGAACGCGCACCGCTACGCCTTCCTGGTCGCCGACGCCATCGGCCATGGCATCGCGGCGGCGCTCTACACGATGCAACTGCGGATGCTCTGGGACGATCATCGCGACAAGCTGGCCACGCCCGCGTATTTCATGCGCACCATCAACCAGCGCCTGCACGCGCTGGTGCAGGACGCCGGCTTTTTCGCGACGGCGACGTTCGTGCTATACGACGCCACCTGCGGCCATCTGCGCTGCGTGCGCGCCGGTCATCCCTCACCAGTCATCCTGCGCGGCGACCTGAAGGCGGAGAGCATCGGCCAGTCGCAAAGCGCGCTGGGAATGTGGCCGGAGGCACAATACACGGAGTTCCATGCGCAGCTCGCGCCGGGCGACACGCTGCTGATGTTCACCGACGGTGCGACGGAGATTTTCGACGTGGAAGACAACCAACTGGATCAGGCCGGCCTCGTCCGGCTGGCGCACGAGCAGATGATGCTCACGGATAACCACGAATTGAACCTGCCAAAACTTGCGGAAAAACTTTTGGAATACAGCAACCAGATCCACCTGACCGACGACCTGACGCTGGTCAAGTTCCGGCGGTTGCTCTGAAACTTAAATCACCGCGCCAATCAGTTCGGACGCGACGCGGCAGCCGAACTTCACGCGGCCGATCTTTTCCGCCAGCACAAACTTCACCTCGCCGCCGCTGACCTTCTTGTCGAGGAGCATGGCGGCGAACAGCTTTTTGCGCTGCGCCGCCGTCAGCTTCAGTTTCACCGGCAGGCCGGACTGGCCAAATAGGTTTTCAATCCGCGCCGCCTCGCCGGAGGACAGGCCGAGGACTTTTTGCGACAGCTTCGCCGCCGCGACCTGCCCGATGGCAATCGCCTCACCGTGCAGAAACTTGCCGTAGCCGGAGCTGTTCTCAATCGCGTGGCCGATGGTGTGGCCGAAATTCAGGATGGCACGCAGGCCGCTCTCCGTCTCGTCCTGACCGACGACCTCCGCCTTGATTTCGCAGCAGCGGGCCACGACATCGCGCAAAGTTTTTGCGTCGCGCTGGAGCAGCTTCGGCAGATTGCGTTCGAGTTGGGAAAACAAGACCGCGTCGTAGATGATGCCGTATTTGACGACTTCGCCGAGGCCGGAAACATATTCGCGGCGCGGCAAGGTCTTCAGCGCGTCCAGATCGCACAACACAAGGCGCGGCTGGTAAAACGCGCCGACGAGATTCTTGCCGGACTTCAGGTTCACGCCCGTCTTGCCGCCGACGGAACTGTCCACCTGCGCGAGCAGCGTCGTCGGCACCTGCACGAACGGGATGCCGCGCAGATATGTCGCCGCCACGAAACCCGCGAGGTCGCCCACCACGCCGCCGCCGAGCGCGACGATGAACGATTTTCTTTCCAGCCGGTGTTTGGCGAGCTGGTCGTAGCATTTTTCAACCGTGGCAACGCTTTTGGATTTTTCACCGGCGGGCACAGTGATAAGCACGGGCTGAAAACCGGAAGCCGAAAGCGATTTCAGCGCGGCCGACGCAAACTTTTTGCCGACATTGGAATCCGTGATGACGGCGCAGCGCTGGCCGAGCTTGAGCGCGGCGCACTCCGCGCCGAGACGCGGCAGCAGGCCGCCACTGACTTTGATCTGGTAACTGCGGCTGCCGAGGGAAACTGGAACGATGCGCATGGCGGAAGGATAAACACCGCCGCGCTGGTGTCAAAAATGGAAATTCAGCCGGCGGATTAAAACTTGCCGTGCTTCACGACCTACGCCATTGTCCTCGAGCCAAACCAAAACTTAAACCAGACAAAAGGAGTACTTATGCGAATGCTATTGACCGCCACCCTGCCCCACCACACATTCAACGCCGCCGTAAAAGACGGAACCGCCGGCGCTAAGCTCGGCAAAATTCTCGACTCACTCAAACCGGAGGCGGTTTATTTCACGGAAATTTGCGGCAAGCGCACGGCGGTCGCCGTGGTGGACTTGCCGGATGCCTCAAAAATCCCTGCGCTGGCCGAACCGTGGTTTCTGACCTTCGAGGCCGACGTGCAGATCCACCCCTGCATGACGCCGGACGACTTGCAACGCGCCGGCCTGGACAGCATGGGTAAACAGTGGTGCTGAACCGCTGTCTAATTATTTTCCCAGGCAGAAGCTGCTGAAAATTTTATCGAGCAAATCTTCCGTCGTCGTCTTGCCCACAATTTCACCGACGGCCTTGGCGGCGATGTGCAAATCCATCGCCACGAGTTCCAGCGTGGCGTCGGCGCGCAACGCATCGGTCGCGGCGCGCGCGGAAAAACGGGCGCGGTTCAGCGCATCCTGATGCCGCGAATTGATGGTCACCTGCAACATCTCGGCCTTGAGTTCGCCCGCCCACACGAGCTTTTGAATCGCGTCCTTGAGCGCCTCAATCCCCTGCCCGCCCGTGCAGCAAACGTCCACGATCGGAACGTCGCTCGCCGCCGACAGTTCCAGTTTCACCGGCAAATCGGTTTTATTGCGGACGAGAATCCGTTTCTTGCCGGCGAACTCGGCCAGAGAATTTTCATCGGCGGCGGTCAGCGGTTCGCTCGCGTCGAGGACGTGCAAAATCAATTCCGCCTGCGCCAGCGATTCGCGGCTGCGGCGGATGCCCTCGCGCTCAATCTCGTCATGCGCCTCGCGCAGGCCGGCGGTGTCAATGAACACGACCGGGATGCCGCGGATGTTCGCCGTTTCCTCAATCGTGTCGCGCGTCGTGCCGGGAATGTGCGAGACAATCGCGCGGTCGCGACCGAGCAGCTGGTTCAGCAGGCTGGATTTGCCGGCGTTCGGACGGCCCACAATCGCCGCGCGGATGCCGCGCCGCAAGATCTGCCCCTCGTTCGCCGTGCGCAGCAGTTGATCCATGAAGACAATGCCGGCTTCGAGCCGTTCGAGCAATTTGTCCTTCGTGTCCGGCGCAATGTCCTCGTCGGGAAAATCAATGTGCGCCTCGACATGCGCGAGCGTGAGCATCAGGTCGTCGCGCACCTGGTTAATGCGCTGCGAGAGTTTGCCGGCCAGCTGCTCGTTGGCGGCGGCGAGCGCGAGTTCCGTACGCGAGTGGATCAGATCCGCGACGGCCTCCGCCTGCGCGAGATCAATGCGACCGTTGAGAAAAGCGCGCTTGGTGAATTCGCCCGGCTCGGCCAGCCGTGCGCCGGCGGCGAGCACTGTGTCGAGTACCAGTTTCGCGGGTAGGATGCCGCCGTGGCAGGAAATTTCCACGGTATCCTCGCGCGTGAACGTGCGGGGTGCGCGCAGGACGGCAAGGAGAACTTCATCAATCACGTTTCCGTCGCGGACAATTTTGCCATACTGAATCGTATGCGTCAGCGCGGCGGACGGCTGGACGGAGCTTTTTCCCGCCGGCGAAAAGCATTTGCCGGCGATGGCAAAGGCGTTCGCGCCGGACAGCCGGATGACGGCGAGGCCGCCTTCGCCAATCGGCGTGGCGATGGCGGCGATGGTGTCGTTGGGAAACATTTTAGATTTATGATTTACGATTTACGCATTATGGATTTGCCGCGCGTAAATCGAAAATCGGATATCGTAAGTCAAATATGCCGGCAGTTGCCGATCTGGTTTTCCGCGTCGCGACCTTGCAGGAAAAACCGCGCCTTCTCGTAGCTTTTCTTTTGCAGGTAATGCCGCAGCGTCGCGTCGGTGTCGGACGGAAGTTGCGCGGCCAGTTCGTCAATGTGCGCAAAGAGCAGCAGCAGGCTGGGCTTGGGCTTTGCCGTGGCGAGGGATTTCACGGCTTCGTCCAGTTGCGTCAGCGCGGCGAGCAGTTGCGATTCCACGGGAGAGTTCATTGAAACAAGTCAGGAAACCGGCGCGTCAGCCAAGAGTGGTGAAAATCCACCTGGCCAAGCAGAAACATTGCGGTCAGCAGCCGCGCCATGCCGGAGGTCAGGATGATGACGATGATCGCGGAAAGATACAGCCCGAAGGCGTGCGTCGGGTCCGGCTGCATCACGTGCGGAATGCCCTGGTAAAGCACCCAGATGGTGAGCAGGATGCCGATGGTCCAGGAAGTCCACGGGTTGACCATCTGGCCGGCGTCCAGCAGGTGCGCGAGCAGCAGCGGGCTGCCGCCGTAGGCCACCGTGGTGAACGCCTCGATGAACCGGCCGCGGTTGTGGAACGTCTGGCTGACCCGCAACAATATCAGCGAGCTCAACAGCACCATGACCAGCAGCAGGATGGCCTGAACCGCCTCGAAGCTCACGACGCTGTTCAACGAAAAGTCCCGGAACATCTGGAAGTGCGGCTGCCATTTGCCCCAGCGCGCCAGTCCCCAGCCCTCGACCGCCGACGAGATGAGAATCATCGGCAGCAGGAAAAGGCACAGCACAAACGCGAACCCGCGTTGGGCGCGGACAATCCGCTCCCACGTGGCGCGCGGCTCGAATATCAGGAAGAACACCTTGATCATGCGCCGTGAATCTAATCGCGCGTCCGCC
>Ga0265324_10001353_pt1 | contig 14301 bp, 13 predicted proteins | sample 41419metaG_FD_198634 | JGI IMG/M metagenome (GOLD analysis project Ga0265324, IMG submission 198634) | Rhizosphere microbial communities from Carex aquatilis grown in University of Washington, Seatle, WA, United States - 4-14-19 metaG | ecosystem: Host-associated > Plants > Roots > Rhizosphere...
CGCCGATCATCGCCGCCCTGGATGCACGCAAGAAGCAGATCGCCGACGGACTGGCGGATGCTGAACGCGCCAAGCAGGATCTGGAATTGGCCTCCAAACGCTCCACAGAGATTCTGCGTGAAGCAAAGGAAAAGGCCGGCGAAATCGTGACCAACGGTGAAAAACGTGCCAGCGAGATCGTCGAAGAAGCCAAAGGTCAGGCCAAAGTTGAAGGCGATCGTATCATCGCCGGAGCCAAGGCCGAGATCGACCAGGAAGTGTTCCGCGCCAAAGAGCAACTGCGTACGCAAGTTTCTGCGATCGCATTGGCTGGCGCCGGCAAGATCCTGGGTCGCGAGATCGATGCCAAGGCACATAACGATCTGCTCGACAAACTCGTCGCGGAAATCTAAACGCCATGTCAGAAGCCATAACCACTGCGCGTCCCTATGCCCAAGCGGCATTCGATGAAGCGAAAAAACTGAAAGCCTTGCCGGCATGGTCGGAGGTGCTGTCATCTCTGTCCGAGGCGGTCAATCATCCTGATGTGCGTGCCATTGTCACCAATCCGCGCATTGCCAAGAAACAGGTCGAAGGCTTGATGGAAGCATTGATTGGCAAGGACGCTTCAGCGCAACAGCGCAATTTTGTACGCGTTCTGGCCGACAACCAGCGCCTGCTGGTGCTACCCGAGATCGCAGCACTGTTCGAAGCGCTGAAGGCCGATGAGGAAAAGACCGTAAACGTGGTTGTGGATTCTGCTTTCGAACTGTCTGCTGCACAAAAAGACAAGATCGTTAGCTCGCTGAAGAAGCGCCTGGGTCGCGAGATCAAGCTGGTCTGTCAGATCAACAAGGAATTGCTGGGTGGCGTAGTGATCCGTGCCGGAGACAAAGTCATCGACGGTTCAGCACGCACCCGACTCGGTGAAATGGCGAACGCGCTAGCCTGATAAAGAATTATCAAGAATGAGGAAATCCAGATGAAGCTTAACCCTTCCGAAATTAGCAATTTGATCCGCAGTCGCATCGATAACTTCGAAGCACTGACCCAGGCGCGCACCGAAGGTACGGTGGTCAGCGTGACCGACGGTATCGTTCGCGTACACGGCTTGTCCGATGTGATGCAGGGCGAGATGTTGGAATTCCCCGGCAACACTTTCGGTTTGGCGCTGAACCTTGAGCGCGATTCCGTCGGCGCCGTTATTCTGGGCGAATACGAACACATTACTGAAGGCGACACGGTCAAGTGCACCGGACGCATCCTGGAAGTGCCGGTCGGCCCCGAGCTGCGCGGTCGCGTAGTGAACGCGCTGGGTCAGCCCATCGACGGCAAAGGACCGGTCAACGCCAAGATGACCGACAAGATCGAAAAGGTCGCTCCCGGCGTTATCGCACGTAAGTCAGTTGACCAGCCTGTGCAAACCGGTCTGAAGTCCATCGACGCCATGGTTCCCGTCGGCCGCGGTCAGCGCGAACTGATCATTGGTGACCGTCAGACCGGCAAGACAGCTGTTGCTGTTGATGCCATCATCAACCAGAAGGGTCAGAACATGACTTGTATCTACGTTGCGATCGGCCAGAAGGCTTCGACCGTCGCCAACGTGGTACGCAAACTGGAAGAACACGGGGCGCTGGAATACACGATTGTTGTTGCCGCCACTGCTTCCGACTCCGCCGCGATGCAATTCCTGGCGCCGTATGCCGGCTGCACCATGGGCGAATACTTCCGTGACCGCGGCGAAGATGCACTGATCGTTTACGACGACTTGACCAAGCAAGCTTGGGCGTATCGTCAGATCTCCCTGCTGCTGCGCCGTCCGCCGGGCCGCGAAGCTTATCCTGGCGACGTGTTCTATCTGCACTCCCGTTTGCTGGAGCGCGCAGCGCGCGTGAACGCCGAATTCGTCGAAAAATTCACCAATGGCGCCGTCAAGGGCAAGACTGGTTCGCTGACCGCATTGCCGATCATTGAGACACAAGCCGGTGACGTATCCGCTTTCGTACCGACCAACGTGATCTCCATCACCGATGGCCAGATCTTCCTGGAAGCCGACTTGTTCAACGCCGGTATCCGTCCCGCTATCAACGCCGGTGTATCGGTGTCCCGCGTCGGTGGAGCAGCCCAGACCAAAGTCATCAAGAAGCTGGGTGGCGGTGTGCGTCTGGCACTGGCCCAATATCGTGAACTGGCTGCGTTCGCGCAGTTTGCTTCCGACCTGGACGAATCGACCCGCAAGCAACTGGAGCGCGGCCGCATGGTGACCGAACTGATGAAGCAATTGCAGTATTCGCCGTTGTCTATCTCCAAGATGGCTGCAACCCTGTTCGCCGTGAACAAGGGCTACTTCGACGACGTGCCGGTGACCAAAGCATTGGCGTTTGAATCGGCGCTGCATGCTTATCTAGCGTCGAAGAACAAGGAATTGTTCGACACTATAGAGTCGACCAAGGACCTGTCCGCAGACAATGAAAAACTGCTGGCAACCGCGATCGAGGCCTTCAAGGCAACTGCAGTCTACTAAGTCGAGGTGAGTTATGGCGGGCAGTAAAGAGATCCGCACCAAGATCAAGAGCGTAGAGAATACGCGCAAGATCACGCGTGCGATGGAAATGGTGGCAGCAGCGAAGATGCGCAAAGCGCAGGAACGCATGCGTGCCGCTCGCCCATACGCCGAGAAGATCCGCAATGTCGCTGCACACTTGTCGCGTGCCAACCCGGAATACAAGCATGCATTCCTGGCCAAGCGCGACAGCGTCAAGAACGTCGGTCTGATCGTCGTTACTTCAGACAAAGGACTGTGCGGTGGTTTGAACACCAACATATTGCGTCTGGCAGTGCAGGAAATGAAAACCTGGGAAGGCGAAGGCAAAGGCATCATGGTTTGCCCAATCGGCAACAAGGGTTTCAGCTTCATGAACCGCATCGGTGCCAAGGTCCAATCGCACCTGACAGGTCTGGGCGACACACCGCATATAGAAAAGCTGATTGGTGCCGTGAAGGCCATGCTGGATGCTTATGTCGCAGGCGAAATCGATGCGATTTACCTGAGTTACAACCACTTCGTCAACACGATGAAGCAGGAACCGCGCGTGGAGCAATTGCTGCCGTTGAGCGGCGAGCAATTAGGCTCCGCATCGGGTAGCTGGGATTACATCTACGAGCCGGATGCAAAGAAAGTCATCGATGAACTGTTGTTGCGCTACATCGAGTCTTTGGTCTATCAAGCGGTGGTCGAGAATATGGCCTCCGAGCAAAGTTCGCGCATGGTGGCGATGAAGGCCGCGTCTGATAACGCCAAGAGCGTCATCGGCGAACTCAAACTGGTTTACAACAAAGCGCGTCAGGCAGCGATCACGAAAGAGATTTCAGAGATCGTTGGTGGAGCGGCGGCGATCGGCTAACCGATAAGCTGCAACGAATTCAGAATTAATTTAGACGGGGAATCTTAAAATGAGTCAAGGAAAGATTGTTCAGTGTATCGGCGCGGTGGTAGACATCGAGTTTCCGCGCGACAAAATGCCCAAGGTATATGAAGCCTTGACGCTGGCTGATGCCGGCAACTCCACCGCCGAAGTCGGCCTGACCTTCGAGGTCGAGCAACAACTGGGCGACGGCGTTGTACGTACCATCGCGATGGGTTCTTCCGACGGCTTGCGCCGCGGTATGGCAGTGAATGCAACCGGTAACGCCATCCAGGTTCCGGTCGGAACCGGCACACTGGGCCGCATCATGGACGTGCTGGGCCGCCCGATCGACGAGATCGGCCCGATCCAGTGCACTGAAAAACGTTCCATCCACCAGCCCGCTCCCAAGTTCGACGAACTTTCTCCTTCCGTTGACCTGCTGGAAACCGGCATCAAGGTGATCGACCTGGTTTGCCCGTTCGCCAAGGGCGGTAAAGTCGGCCTGTTCGGCGGCGCAGGTGTGGGCAAGACAGTGAACATGCTGGAACTGATCAACAACATCGCCAAGCAACACGCTGGTCTGTCCGTGTTCGCCGGTGTGGGTGAGCGTACTCGTGAAGGTAACGACTTCTACCACGAGATGACAGAAGCAGGCGTCATCGACAACAAAGACTTCTCCAAGTCCAAAGTGGCGATGGTGTTCGGCCAGATGAACGAGCCGCCCGGCAACCGTCTGCGCGTTGCGTTGTCCGGCTTGACCATGGCTGAAAAATTCCGTGACGAAGGCCGCGACATCCTGTTCTTCGTGGACAACATCTACCGCTACACACTGGCCGGAACCGAAGTGTCCGCGCTGCTGGGCCGTATGCCTTCCGCCGTGGGTTACCAACCGACACTGGCCGAAGAAATGGGCCGTCTGCAAGAGCGTATCACCTCCACCAAGGTTGGCTCGATCACCTCTATCCAGGCCGTTTACGTTCCTGCGGATGACTTGACCGACCCGTCTCCTGCGACCACCTTCTTGCACCTGGACTCCACCGTTGTGTTGAGCCGCGACATCGCCTCGCTGGGTATCTACCCCGCCGTCGATCCGCTGGACTCCACCTCACGCCAACTTGACCCGCTGGTCGTGGGCGAAGAGCACTACAACGTTGCCCGTGGCGTGCAACAGACCCTGCAACGTTACAAGGAATTGCGCGACATCATCGCGATTCTGGGTATGGACGAATTGGCACCGGAAGACAAACTGGCTGTGGCACGCGCGCGCAAGATCCAACGCTTCCTGTCGCAACCGTTCCACGTTGCCGAAGTGTTCACCGGCGCACCCGGCAAATACGTCACCCTGAAAGACACCATCAAGGGCTTCAAGGGCATCGTCAACGGCGAATACGATCACCTGCCGGAGCAGGCGTTCTACATGGTCGGCGGCATCGAAGAAGCGGTCGAAAAAGCCAAGACGCTGCAATAACAAATTAGGAGCCGATTATGGCAATGACCGTACATGTGGACGTGGTGAGCGCCGAAGAGCAGATCTTCTCCGGCCTCGCTGAAGTCGTCGTGGTTCCGGGCGAGATGGGCGAACTGGGTATCTACCCGCGCCACACCGCCCTGATGACCCGCATCAAACCAGGTGCGGTGCGTATCAAACGTCCGGATCAGGAAGTGGAAGAATTGATCTACGTTTCCGGCGGCATGCTCGAAGTACAGCCCAACGTCGTCACCATCCTGGCCGACACCGCGATCCGCGGTGCTGATCTGGACGAAGCACGTGCGCTGGAAGCCAAGCAATCAGCGGAAGAAGCGATGAAGAACCGCGTTTCCGACATCGACTACGCGCAAGCGCAGGCCGAGTTGGCAGAGGCAATCGCGCAACTGCGTGCAATACAGCAACTGCGTAAACACTCCCACTGACGTTCGTTCCGGCACCACACAAAAAGCAGCCTGCGGGCTGCTTTTTATTTGCCCTGACACCGGCAAGGTCACACGCGGCAAGACGTCGCTTTATCCAGTCGATTTACAAAACATATCATTTGCTTTTGAACAATCAATTAGATTGATCGTTGGCGTTTCTCTAGTATCGCTTCCGTCGCATTACACGACAGCGAAGCCACCAACCAAAAGGAGAAAACCATGCAATCGATCATCAACACCGAAGTCAAACCGTTCAATGCCACCGCCTACCACAACGGCAAGTTCGTACCTGTGAGCGAAGCCGACCTGAAAGGCAAATGGTCCGTCGTGTTCTTCTACCCGGCCGACTTCACCTTCGTCTGCCCGACCGAGCTGGGCGACCTGGCCGACAACTATGCCGAATTCAAAAAAGTGGGCGTCGAGATCTACGGCGTATCCACCGACACCCACTTCACGCACAAGGCATGGCACGACACCTCGGACACGATCAAGAAACTCCAGTTTCCGATGGTCGGCGACCCCACCGGCGTCATCACCCGCAACTTCGGCGTGATGATCGAAGAAGCAGGTTTGGCTGAACGCGGCACCTTCGTGATCGACCCGCAAGGCAAGGTCCAGATCGTCGAGATCAACGCCGGCGGCATCGGTCGCGACGCCAAGGAACTGCTGCGCAAGGTCAAAGCTGCCCAGTACGTGGCCACCCACCCGGGCGAAGTCTGCCCGGCCAAGTGGAAAGAAGGCGACGCGACACTCGCACCGTCACTGGATCTGGTCGGCAAGATCTAAACAGCAAAACCGATCCGCTCCCGGCTCACCCGCCGGAAGCCGGATCGCAGCGCCAAGGTGAGTGACAGACGCCTTGCCATTGCGATTCAAACCAGGAGAACACCATGCTTGAAGACAGCATCAAGACCCAACTCGCCGCCTACCTCGAAAAGCTGCAACAGCCCATCGAGCTTGTCGCATCGCCAGATGGCAGCGATGCCTCGCGTCAGATGAGCGAACTGCTCGCCGATATCGCCAAACTCTCGCCAAAAGTGAGCGTGCGCGAAGATGGCAAAGCCGAGCGCCGCCCCTCATTCTCGGTTGGCCGCCCCGGCACAACAGCGCGCATCCACTTCGCCGGGCTGCCGATGGGTCATGAATTCACCTCGCTGGTTCTGGCATTGCTGCAAACCGGCGGCCATCCACCCAAGGCAGACGCCGCGCTGATCGAGCAGATCAAGGGACTCAAAGGCAAGTACCAGTTCGAGACCTTCATCTCGCTGTCCTGCCACAACTGCCCCGATGTCGTGCAGGCTCTCAACCTGATGGCTGTGCTCAATCCTGATGTTGAAAGCGTCATGATCGACGGCTCGCTGCACCAAGAGGAAGTGAACGCCCGCGGCATCATGGCCGTACCCAGCGTGTTCCTCAACGGCGAACCGTTCGGCCAGGGACGCATGACAGTGGAAGAGATCGTCGCCAAGTTGGACACGAATGCAGGCGCACGTGCCGCCGAAGAGATCAACGCCAAAGAAACCTTCGACGTGCTCGTGGTCGGCGGCGGGCCGGCCGGATCGGCTGCAGCCATCTACGCAGCGCGCAAAGGTATCCGCACCGGCGTGGTAGCCGAGCGCTTCGGCGGCCAGGTGCTGGATACACTCGCCATCGAGAACTTCATCTCAGTGAAACACACCGAAGGTCCACAGCTCGCAATCGCACTGGAACAGCACGTCAAGGAATACGGCGTGGACATCATGAACGTACAGCGCGCCGAAGCACTTATCCCCGGCGACAAGGTACACCAGCTGAGACTGGCCAGTGGCGCCACACTCAAGGCCAAAACCATCATCCTCTCCACCGGTGCACGCTGGCGCGAGATGAATGTACCGGGCGAAAAAGAATACAAGGCGAAAGGCGTGTGTTTCTGCCCGCACTGCGATGGCCCGCTGTTCAAGGGCAAACGCGTGTCAGTCATCGGCGGCGGCAATTCAGGCGTCGAGGCAGCCATCGATCTGGCAGGCATCGTCGGCCACGTCACACTGATCGAATTCGACAGCAAACTGCGTGCAGATGCAGTGCTGCAAGACAAACTGCGCAGCCTGCCCAACGTCACCGTCATCATGAGCGCCTTGACCACCGAAGTACTGGGCGACGGTCACAAAGTCACCGGCCTTGTGTACAAGGATCGCACCAGGGACGAACTGCACACAGTCGAACTGGAAGGCATCTTTGTACAGATCGGCCTGCTGCCCAGCACCGACTGGCTCAAAGGCACGCTCAACCTGAGCAAGTTCGGCGAGATCGAGATCGATGCGCGCGGACAGACCTCAGTGCCCGGCGTATTCGCGGCAGGCGATTGCACCACCGTGCCTTACAAGCAGATCATCATCGCCATGGGCGATGGTGCCAAGGCCAGCCTTTCAGCTTTCGACCATCTGATACGCACCAAGGTGGAATGAAACAAAGACCCGAGCAGAAGCAAAGCGGGGCGTGCTTCGGCGCGCCCAGTGTCACACGGCGAAGGATAGGCTCACAATCCCACTACTTGCGAAGGTCTCTGCACTACCTGAATGACAAAACGGCTAAGCCTCAACATAGGAGATCAACACCATATCCGCAGCCTGCAGCCGCAAAGGGATGAGCGCCTGATAGGCCGGAGAAGAATGCCAAGCATTGACCGCCTCGATATCCGGAAAGCGGATAACCACGATATCCGGGTGAGGACTAAAACCCGCCAGCGCAGCAGCCTGATTGCCTCTAAAGACCAACTCCGCACCCCAGGGTGCCAAAGTGCCGGGAACCTGACTGCGGTACTCCGCCCATTTATCGGCGTCCTTCACCGTGAGATGACCAACCACATAAGCATTGCTCATGGCACTGATGTCCAGAATAAAGGGGGCACTAACGTGCAGCTAAGGGGCGCGCCGAAGGGAGCGAACTTGAGCGCAGGGTTAGGTTTCTTCACCGAACTTTGCTAAGCCGTTCAGCCATCCGGGTTTGCCAACCAGGCCCCGTTGCCTTCCAGAGTTCGATCACGTCAGCCGGCAATCTCAGGGAAATCAACTTGCGCGGGTTGGGCGAAAGCGGCCTTCCGCCTTTGCTCACCTTAGCGCGAGCAAGCATTTCTTCGGTAAGTTCCGGCAGGTCTTCATACTCCTCTTTCTTCAAAGTATGAGCATCGACCCGAGCCATGTCAGATTTTAAGGAGTGGCGCGATGCGTTTTTGTTCGCGTTCATTGGCTTTCCTCATGCTGAAAATGTGGCGATCCGCGCCACGCGGTGTGTAGCCTACGCCGATCATCCGGCCATCTAACATTCCGTAGCAGATAACACGCGTTTCGCCGTAGTCTTTTCACGTATCTTCAACCTCCAAAGTGACACCCGCAAAGATCAACGCAGCATCATCAAAATCCAGCCCACGTTCAGCTAACGCCTTGTCGCGCTTGGTTGGGTCGAAAGTAATTCGCATGTAGTTATTGTAGATACATAAACCTACAGATGCAAGGCAGCGTTTTGGCCGAATAGTTCCGGAAACGGACTACGTACGATTTTGAATCTAACGTGTAGCTAAGGGGCGCGCCGAAGGCGCGTCCCAGCGACCAAAGGGAGCGAACTTAAGCGCAGGGTTAGGCGCAGTGCGTAAACTATGAATCATGGTCTTGATTTGTCGGGAGGCCACAATTGCGGCAATGCTTAGGAAAACTTGTCGGTATTACAACCGGCCCTTTCATTTCATAGAGGTATGGTGTGCCACACTTGGGGCATGAGAAGGCAAGATTAAATATGGCATATGCAACAACCGAGACTAGAACCCCCGCGAGCGATAACCCAAAGAGCCAACCATGTTCTGCGAGTATCGCCAAGGATGAAAAAAAGACAATCGCGAACAAAAAGCTAAACAGTGCTTTGTAATGCTTGCGCTTAGGAGAGTTCATCAACCACGTCTGTCGCATATTCTGCTGAGCGCCTAACGTGTAGCTAAGGGGCGCGCCGAAGGCGCGTCCCAGCGACCGGAGAGAGCGAACTTGAGCGTAGGGTTAGGCCTTGGGGAACCATTGAAGCACTTCGATTTCCTGAAGATTGGTTGGGTCGCATGTGTATTCAAACTCTCGCATTTGTAGAGCGCTATGATCATTGGGTCCAGCAAGAATAGCTTCCGCCGGAACATGGGTCTTAAGAAGCACTCCACCGGACTCAAGCGCGTTTAAGCCACGTGCAAAACACTTAGCCACTTCAATATCCGGGCTCCAACAAAACCCAATTTTTTGTTGCTCATAAAGAAACTTACATTCCCCGCGATAGAGAGTCAACCCATTGCCTTGATACCCTGGCATTGTTTTTTTTAGGACTCGCAATATCAATGCGTCGTCCCTTATTTTGTTTCTCAGGTGACCGCCATTTACTGTCCACAGTGTATGGGTCGCTGATTTATCAAAATGTACTGATGTCGCATGCTGGTCAATATATTCAAAAGCGGCTCTCCAAGTACTTCCATCCAGATCGCATACGTACCCGCCTTTGAAGAAGAGTGCGGCTAAAGCTGTGGGGCTTGTCATAGCAACATGTCCGCCTATGAAGGCCTAACGTAAAGTTAAGGGGCGCCGCGCTTGCGCGGCGTCCCGCTTGAACGACGGGTTGGGTGCTACATTTTCAAAATGGAAAATCGTCATGCCTTGTCACTGCCTTGACTTCTATATCTTCACGAAAGACATTTTCCAGGCAGTCCATGACCTTTAATACATTCTTCGACAAGTCTACGTTTCTAAACTTTGACCAAGACCACTTCTTTTCGTTGTGAATAGAAGGAAGGATTGCATATCTTTCAGGATCTTGTTTTGCATCTGGGTCAGAATAAATACAAAGTGCCATCTTGAAATCTTTGTCTTCGACCTCAAGCCACCATCCCCAGTCTTCGGCGCAGAAGGAAGGAACCTTAATACCGGTTTTGGGGAGGTTGTGTTCTAGGTATTTACACAATGCTTTCCCGTACATCTTTTCATTTACGATTTCATCGTCCTCTCCTTCAAGGATAGGAAATTTCTTTGTTTCAATCGCCACGCAAGAACGAGGAATCATATTGTCACCCAACGTAAAGTTAAGGGGCTGCGCTTTAGCGCAGTCCCGCTTGAACGACGGGTTGGGCTTAGATTAATCACAGTTGAAATAAATGACCTTGCCATTTTCATAGTGAGGCCGCCCGCAATCATCGGTGTCGTCATCTATCTGGCAGGTACCGTGATCCACTGGCCCTTCTGTAACCGGTGCGATGCAGTGGCCCATGCAGTCTTTCGAACTCTTGCATATCTTTCCGGCATCAGCGTATGGCAGGACACAAGATGTGTAGCTTCCACTTTCAAACCACACACCATGCTGTTTCTTGCAAAGAGTTTCTGAGTGAATGGTATTGCCTTTCGTTCGCTCATCCTTGGTTGGCACATGATCGACCACTCCGGGAGCAAATCCAGCGTATGCGTACAAAGAGACCATCCACAACAAGAGAAAAAGTAATTTGCGCATAATTAGGCCCAACGTATAGCTAAGGGGCGCGCCGAAGGCGCGTCCCAGCGACCAGAGGGAGCGAACTTGAGCGTTGGGTTAGACAGATTCTTATTCATTTGAGCATTGTATGGTTTGGCTGCTCCAACTGCCACCCTGGTCAAGACAGCGATCCGCCAAAACGAAGCGCCCGATGTAAGGCGCTGCAACCAAAAGCAAGCCAATTGCTAACAACACAAGCGCGCCGCGCCCAACTTTAGGGAAAGTGAGTATGCCGCGAAATAACCCAATGCCAAGAAACAAGGCGGCAGCTGAAAAGAAAAGGTGGCCCAGAGCGCGACGAGACCAACCAATTGGATATGGATTGGGAGGGCCGCCAGATACCCATGCACTATATGCCGCACTATTGAGATACAAATACGCTAGGTATATGAACCCCAGCAACACGCACCATCGAATTACTTGGCGAACATCGGAAGTAGGAGCCATGTGTCTAACGTGAAGCTAAGGGGCGCGCCGAAGGCGCGTCCCAGCGACCAAAGGGAGCGAACTTGAGCGTAGGGTTAGAGCACTTTTTCACTCTTGCGCTCTAATTGAAAGGCAATGCAAGGCAAAAATGGCGCCAACCGCATGACGCCCCCAATGAAAGCGGTGAAGAAATGCCCAATGCCAAAGAGCTTCTGTTGTTTCGCCACGCTCAAACAACAAAAGACCAGCTCGAATGTCTTTGTAGGTATCCAGCAGGTCGTCTCCGATGTCACCCATAACGGACTCGTCGTTCAACGAAGAGTCAGGATTGAAGTATTCACGATAATAGCGACCATTGAAACCTGCGAGGTGTTTCTTCGCGCGCTCCAGCAAAGCCGAAGGAAGTTCGGGCAAGCCCTCAGAGTTTTCCGGCCCGACCTCAGGCAGCGCAAGCGCGGCTGAGTAAAGCTGGCAAAGCCAAGAAGCAGCTTGAGTGTCGGACACTGCCGCGTTTTCACACGAAGTGCAAAACCCGCGTGCAATTTCAGCGAAGGTATTGACGGCGGAATCGTGGGAAGCGCGCATGTGCTCTAACGTGCAGCTAAGGGGCGCGCCGAAGGCGCGTCCCAGCGACCAAAGGGAGCGAACTTGAGCGTAGGGTTAGGTGTTTTCATGCGTTACTTTCGCCAAGATTATGAATACAACAATTGCTTGCACCACAAGAGAAACAACTAGTGATGTTCCGTACCACTGGTTGTAAAAGCCTTCGGGATTGTTCCCCATTACTCCAGTAAATTCGAGTAGTACGAGAGGCCAAGCAGCCAAATAATGTGCAACAGATACATTAGTTAATGCGGCAATAGAAACCACCAGTATTGGAGCCACTATCGATATTAGTAGGTTCCTCATCATCGGCAACACCTAACGTGCAGCTAAGGGGCGCGCCGAAGGCGCGTCCCAGCGACCAGAGGGAGCGAACTTGAGCGCAGGGTTAGAGGTCATTGACGCCTCATCCTTGATGCAGATAACTCGCCGACAAACCCACCCAACGAGCACCAGACAAGTCCAATAACCAAACCGTAGAGAAGCGACGAGGCTGCCACGGCAGACCAAAAACCAGCGGCATAAAGGAACAATGCCATGATTGGGACTGTGAGTGCACCGACGATTGCGCCATGCATTAGACCAGCACGACGTGCAAAGAAACCGGCGAGGAAACCTGGAATAAGATAGAGCGCAAAACCGAAAGCGCACCAAAACCAAGAAGTTGTGATTGTAACGAGCACACTATTAGGCGGCGCTGGATAAAACCACCAATTGATCAGAGCGCTCAAGCCAAACGAACTGAACCAGTAGAGAAGACAAAAGACGCTCACACCCACAAGAAGTGCAAAACTACTGGGCTTTGAAATCAATGATCGAATCATAGCTCGCGGCCTCTAACGTATAGCTAAGGGGCGCGCCGAAGGCGCGTCCCAGCGACCGGAGGGAGCGAACTTGAGCGTAGGGTTAGGCTGCGCTTTATGGTTTAACATTCTCTTCAACAAACTGTAGCCATTTATCTTGCATTTTCTTGTCCCCATCAGTCCTGATGATTAGTTCAAAGCTTTTGATGTGATAGGGTTGGTCGAGAAAGAGAAGATATTTGCTTCCAACGGAGAAAGACGGATGGATTTTACAATCCACGTCGTTCGGCGAACGACCACCTTGCTCCCAGAATTCTGGGGCGCTGTGGTGGTTAAAAGTAGTGTTCGGTTCTTCCCACGGGGAGATATAACTTCTAAGCGTGAATGTTGCTTCTTGCCGCCCAGCCAGGCTGCGTATTTTCTTAAATGTGTACAAAATTTCTTGGTCGCCTACTATTTCCGCCTTGATAGCTTGGGCAAGCACGATATTCTTCGAGCGAGCGATAAGCTCTTTGGGAGAAACTCTTTGCTCTACGGGAGGAACGTAGCAGGCCAAGGCTGAAGTTGCGCCAAGTAAACCGAAAAGAAGGGCAAGAAGTTTCATAGGCCTAACGTATAGCTAAGGGGCGCGCCGAAGGCGCGTCCCAGCGACCAAAGGGAGCGAGCTTGAGCGTAGGGTTATGCATGTACTACCGTAAAACTACGATCACTAGCGCAATAATTGAAACAGCAAAAGCGCCGAAACCAAGATACAGAGACATATTGCTGCGCTTTGATATTTCGGTAAGTCCTGCCGAGACACCTTGCAGTTGTTCCAATAACTGCTTTATAAGGTTTGCTTGCGCTGCCTCAGACTCTTCGAGGTATTGAAGCCGCTCAATTATGGCCTTAAGTTGTTTCTGAGGTTCATCGGTTGGATTTATCGGGGCTGCTTTGGGCTGAGATTTTGTTTTGTCCCACAGGTTTGTGGCTGCATTAACAAGTGCGGGGAGCACTTTAAGGATTTCTTTCCATGGAAGGTTTGCGAGTACTTGAACGGCCATAAAATTCTCCTAGTTGATTTGAAATGCATAACGTTAAATTAAGGGGCGCGCGTAGCGCGTCCCGCTTGAATGACAGGTTAGGGTTATATACACGCAGCGCGTCTTTCGCTTAGTCATCGTGCCCCACAAACGGCGGGTAGTCAGGATGGTTCTCATCCTGTCGGATGAACGCCCGATCTGCCGGTCGTTCCGGCTGACCACCACTAGACAGCACGAAATGAACTAACGCTGCGCCGAGAATCGGAATGAGCCAGATGAGCGCAAACTGAGATAGTTTTTGAACTCGGCTGTATTCCACGGCCTTAGCGAGCCTAAATGTAACCCACACTTGATATGCCCCTACCAACAGCAGGACAGATGCAGCAATGAAGAATGGGAAATTCATGAATACCCTAACGTAAAGTAGACACCCTAAAAAGCGTCTTGAAAGGCACCTTCGAGGTGTACAATCTGGCACTCAGCTTGCAATGCCTTGTTTTCATTTGAGGAGAATTTATGGCAACCCCTAATTCTTCAGATAAAAGCACCACGATCAAACCTCCCAAATTGCTCGATCAAATCCGCGATAAGTTGCGGGTGAAACACTACAGCATCCGCACCGAGCAG
>Ga0265324_10001354_pt1 | contig 14300 bp, 12 predicted proteins | sample 41419metaG_FD_198634 | JGI IMG/M metagenome (GOLD analysis project Ga0265324, IMG submission 198634) | Rhizosphere microbial communities from Carex aquatilis grown in University of Washington, Seatle, WA, United States - 4-14-19 metaG | ecosystem: Host-associated > Plants > Roots > Rhizosphere...
GGCGGCTTCGTTGAGTTGCGCCGTGACCTGCTGGACTTCGGCGAGAAATTGTTTGGTAAAGCTCATGCTAATTTCAAATTACGAATTTCGAATGACGAAGGGAAGCAGAGTTTATTTCGACCGCAAAAGAGTTTCCAGCTCGGCCAGGCCGGCCGGCGAACCCATTTCGTAAAATCGCTCCGGCACTTCGTAGCCGGCCAGTTGCTTTTCGCGAACAAGCTTGCCCATGACTTCGGCGAGGTCGAATTTATCATCCGCTGGATACGCATTAAATACGGATGCTTTGAACAGGCTCAGCCCGTAGTCAATATGTCGCATCTCCGGCAGCTTGGTCTTTTTGTCATAGACGACAATCTCGCCGTCGGCAAACACCACGTTGCTCGCGTCGTAAAGACCTTCGTTGCGATATACCGTCATCAAGCCCAGTTTGCCGCTGCGATGAAAAAACTCCGCGACGGGCGCGTAGGGAATCGGCAGATACGAATCGCCGTAGAGGATGAAAAATTCCTCGCCCAACTTCGGCAACGCACGTTTGATGGCGCCGCCGGTGCCGAGCAATTTCTCACCATCGAAGGAATAGTCCAGCTTGATGCCGTAAGCCTCGCTGCCAAATTCGCGCTGGATCATCTCGCCGAGAAAACCGATGCAGAGAACGGCGTGGCGGATGCCCTGCGCGTGCAGCTTTTCCAATTGATGCGCGAGGATGGGCCGGCCCGCAACCGGCACGAGCGACTTGGGTATTTTTTCCGTGATGGGCCGCAACCGCGTGGCGAGTCCGCCAGCGAGAATGGCGACGGGAATTTTTTCCAGCGACGCGCTCACGAGATGACGAGTTTTGTGCCCTCGAAATCAAACCGGAAGCGCACTTCTTTCAAGCCGCTTTGCCGCATGGCGTGACGCAGCTTGGCCTTGTCTTCCGCGTAAAACATCAGGAAGCCGCCGCCGCCCGCACCAATGAGCTTGCCGCCTAGCGCGCCGTTCGCCAGCGCGAGGTCATACCACTCGTTGATTTTCGGATTGCTCATGCCGCCGCTGCGCTGTTTCTTGCGCTGCCAGTGCACGTCCATCAGCCGCGCGAACTCGTGGAGATTTCCCGACTCCAGCGCGACCTTGCTTTGCAGGCCGAGGTCTTTGACGAAGTGCAGGTTCTCGATCATGGACTTGTCGTCTGATTTCGATTTCACGTCCTGCTCCTTCAAAATCGCCGACGCGCTGCGGGAATAGCCGGTGAAGAAGAGCAACAGATTATCCTCCAGATTATCGCGCGTCTCATCGGAAACTTTCAGCGGCCACGCCTCAACCTTGCCGTCCGGCAAGAAGTTAAAGCACGTCAGACCGCCGTAGGCCGCGATGTATTGATCCTGCTTGCCAATCGGCTCCTTCAGCCGGTTCAGTTCGATGTCACACGCCTGCGCGGCGAGTTCGGCGGGATGCACGAGATTTTTTTTGTGCGCATGCAACGCCTTGAGCAGCGCCGTCGTAAAACTGCCGGACGAACCAAGTCCGGTGCCGGACGGAATGTCCGCCATCGAGGTCAGTTCGAGCGAACGACCGTCCATGTCCAGCGACGCAAACGCCTCGCGAATGATCGGATGTTTCAACTGCGCCGCGTCCGGCACGCGTTCCAGTTCCGAATATTTCACGATCAAATCCGGCACGAACGTCTCGTGCAGCGTCAGATAGACATACTTGTCAATCGCCGCCGCGATGAGGAAGCCGCCGAACTTCTCGTAATACGACGGCAAATCCGTGCCGCCGCCGCCGAGGGAAATCCGCAATGGTGATCTTGCAATAATCATAATTATTTCTGAGTATAAATTTTTTCAACCACCGCCAGTGCAGCCTTCGCTTCTTTCAAGCCCGGCACCGGCGTCCGCTTCAGTTTGATGTCTTCAAAAAATTCTGCCATCTCGATTTTCCACGATTCGTCACCGCGCGGAAATTCATGGATCGTCGTCTCCGGCGGACCCATCTGCGGCAGCATTTTGTAATACGTCAGCCGCTCGATGCCATAGCTGCCGCCAAGTCCTTCCCAATGCAGCTTCGCGTCGCGCCCGTAGATTTCGAGGCTGAAAAGATTTTTCCATTCGCTGCAACTGACGTGCAGCCACGCGGTGTTGCCGGCGGCGTTGCGCAGGCTGAGAAACGCATTGTCATCCACCGGCATCTTCCAGAAATATGTCGTCGCGTGGCCTTCGACTTTCGTGAACTCGCCGAGGAAAATTCCTGCCAGATCAATCAGATGGACACCTTGGTCAATCAATTCGCCGCCGCCAGAAAGTTTTGGGTCCGCGCGCCATTCCTTTTCGTAGCCGATGCGACCGCCCTGACCGTAACGCCCGCGCACAAACATCATCGGCCCCAGCGCGCCGCTGCGGAAAAGCTCCAGCGCCTTCAAACAGGCCGGATGATAGCGGTGATTGTAACCGACGCGGACGAGCGCGCCGGTTTTCTTCGCGGCAGCTTGCAGTTCTTCCAATTCCGTTACGCTGATGCCCGCCGGCTTTTCGACGAGAACGTGTTTGCCATTTTTCACCGCCGCCAGCGCAATCGGCGCAAGCGCGGCATTGATCGTGGCAATCATCACCACGCCCACATTCGGCGAACTGACGGCCTGCTCGAATGATTCGGTGGCAATGCAACCGGGACTTTGCGCCGCAATTTTTTCGGCGCGTTCAAGCTGCGTGTCGCACGCGATTGTGACGCTGCCGGGCGGCAGCAGGTTCAACCGCTTCTGGCCGATGAGGCCACAGCCGATGAGGGCGACGCGCGGAAAAGATTTTTCGTTTTCAGACATGGCGATAAATGAATGACTAAATCCTAATGACGAATGACTAAATAATGTCCAAGCCCCAAGGCCAAACAAGGGCGTTCTCCGACATTCGACATTCGAGATTATTTAGGAGTTCGGATTTAGTCATACGTCATTCCCACTTTTGGCCGCGGTCTTCCGGCACGATGCGGCGCAGGCAATAGATGTCTGACTTCGCCAGTTCGTCGCGGTGTTTCTGCAAATCCTTCCACGGATCCCATTGCGCGCTAATAAGCTTGCCGGTGATGCCGTCGCTCTCCGCACTGGCGAGATAGACCGCAAGACTTGCGCCGAGTTCTAACGGCACCGCGCCTTTTTCCTTCCAGCCTTTGTTCTTCTCAAAAAAAGCCGCGCCGACTTTCTCAGGGCCGGCGGCGAGAACTTCGTCCACCAACCGCGTCGCGAGCGCGCCGGGCGCGATGGCGTTCACGTCCACATGAAACGGTTTCAACTCTTCAGCCAGCGTTTCCATCAGCCGCACGACGGCCGCTTTTGAGGCCGCATAGGAACTGATATTGGGCAGAGGATTCGTCGCTCCGCCGCCGCTCAAGACGACGATTTTGCCGCGTCCAGCCTTTTTGAAATGTGGAATCACCGCGCGGCTCGGCAGCAAAACGCCGAACAAGTTGATATCAATCGCCATGCGCCACTCGTCGAGCGAAACGGATTCCGTCGGCCCCATCGGCCCGTAAATGCCGGCGTTCAACACGAGCGCATCAAGCACACCGAGTTCGTGCAGCGCGAAGGTAACGAGTTCGTTAACCTGCGATTCATTGGAAACGTCGCAAGTCTTGGCCGAAATTTTTTGCGCGGGAAATTTCTTGGCGAGTTCGTCGCGCGTGGCGGACAACTCTTTTTCGCTGCGGGCGCACAGCACAATGTTCGCGCCTTCGCGCAGGAAATGTTCGGCAATAGTTTTGCCGAGCCCCTGGCTGCCTCCGGTGATGAGCGCGTTGAGATTTTTGAGTTTCATGTCAGGCACGACCAACGGAAAGATGCTCGACGCCGGGGATGGTTTTCAATTCCTTTTCCAGAAAACGATTCGCGTCCACGAACACCGGCGAGCGCATCTGCGGAACGATTTTTGCCCAATCCGCCTGCCGGAACTGCGGCCACTCTGTGCAAACCGCCACGGCTTCCGCACCGGCCAAAGCACCCGCAATGTCGGCGGTGAGTTCCGGGAGCGCTGGCATCTTGCCGGCGGATTGGAAAGCCGGCGACTCGCCAGCACGGATGCCGGCGCTCCCGGCAAAAAGTTCGCCGGGCAAAGTTTTCACCGCCGGATCAAAGGCGGAAACCCTCGCGCCAGCGGCCAAAAGTTGCTGGCACAATTCCACGGCGGCACTGCGGCGGAGCGTGTCGGTGTTCGTCGTGTAGGTCAGGCCGAGGACGGAAATCTTTTTGCCGCGCAGATCGCCGAGACGCGATTGCAGGCGACGGAACGCCCAGCCGCGATGTAAATCGTTGCTTTGCTTGATGGCGGGGATGACGGAAATCTTCTCGCCATTGGCTTCGGCTAGTTTTGAGAGCGTGACGACATCGCGCGCGAGCGTACCGCCGGCAAACGGGCCGCCGGGGCCGAGATACGCCTTCGGCCCAATGCGCGCCTCGCTCTTGAGACCGACGGAGACCTCCTTCGCATCCGCGCCGGTGTGTTCGCAGAGGCGCGCGACTTCGTTGATGAAGGTGATGGAGAGAGCGAGAAAGGAATTCAGCGCATGCTTGACCATTTCCGCCGATTCAGTGCGCATGAAAACCGTCTGCACTGCGAACGGCTTGAAAAGCTGTTCCAGCAAGGCTTTCTTCGCGTCGGTGCGGATGCCAACGATGGCGCGCTCGGCCTTCTCAAATGAATCAATCGCCTTGCCCAGCCGCAGGTTTTCCGGCGAGCAGGCAAAATGAAATTGCGGAAATTCCTTTTCCATCTTGGCACAGGTGCCTACGGGCAGTTGCGCGGAAATCAAAACCAGTGCGCCGTCCGGCAGCGATGGCAGGGCGCGACGCAAATTGCCGAGGACAAACTCCACATCCGACTCGTCGCTCTCGTTCACCGGCGTGTCGTAGGTGAGCCAGAGAACCTCCGCGTTGGCGCAGGCGATTTTCGGATCGGTGGTGAACGAAAGTTTTTTTGCGGCGAGACCGGCGGCGAGCAGTTCGTTCAAGCCCGGTTCCAACAGCGGCGCCTGGCCTTGGTTCAGTTTGGCGATGTTAGCCGCGTCGAAATCCAGACCGACCACGTCAAAATGCTTCGCACAGCATGCCGCCGTGACGCTGCCGAGATGCCAGAGGCCGAGGACACAGATGTTCATGCGGCGTTATTTGTGGCTGCGCGTTTCGTAAACCCACTGATTTTGCTGGAGCCATTGGAGCGTGCGAATGATTCCCTGCTCGATTGTCAGCGTGGTTTTCCAGCCGGTGCTCTGGATTTTTTTGGTGTCGAGGAAGATGAACGGGTTGTCGCCCACCCAGCCGCGGCTGCCGCCGGTGTATTCCAGTTCCGGCTTCAGGCCGAGCGCGCCGCCGATGTAGCCGATGGAATTGTTGACCTGCACATATTCATCCGTGCCGAGGTTGTAGATTTCCACGTTGTGCCGGGCGCTTTGGGCGGTGCCCAGATTCATCACATGCAGCATCGCGCCGACGCAGTCCTGCACATAGAGATAACTTTTGCGCTGCGAGCCGTCGCCGAGCACTTTCAGCCGGTCGGGATGCTCGAGCAGTTGTTTGTAGAAATCGAAAACGTGGCCGTGTGTGTAACGTTCGCCGACGATGGAGACAAAACGGAAAATGTAGCCCTCGAATTTGTAACCTTCGCAATACGCGGCGATCATGCCCTCGCCAGCGACCTTGGACGCGGCGTAAAGCGAGGTCTGGATGGGAAACGGCGCGTCCTCCGGCGTGGGAATCTGCTGCGCCTCGCCATAGACCGACCCGGTGGAACTGAAGGCGATGCGCCGGATGCCGTTCGCGCGCATGGCTTCGAGCACATGATAGGTGGCGATGGTGTTTTGCTGGAGATCCTTGCCGGTGTGGTTGAGACCGAAGCGCACGTCGGCGTTGGCGGCGAGATGAAACACCGTGTCGCAACCGGCCATCGCCTTGGTCAACGCGGGCAAATCAAGATTGTCGCCTTCGACAAGCTGGAAATTTTTATCCTTCAGCGCACCCTCGATAAATTTCCGCTGACCGGTGGAAAAATTATCCCAGCCGACGACGGTCTTGCCGTCGGCCAGCAGCCGGTCCACGAGATTGCTCCCGATGAAACCGGCCGCGCCGGTGATGAAAATTTTTTGCATGACAGGCTTAAAATTTAGAGAAACAGCCTTCCGGCGGCGAGTGTTTTTGGCGGAAATCTGGCTTGACGCACCATCCGTCCTCCCACAGCTTGCCTTTATGAAACACCTCCTTTGGGCTCTTGCTGGTATTTTCATCTTGGGCACGCCCGGCCAGGCGGTAGAAACATTGAAACCCGCCAGTCCGCAGCCATACCGCCTCACCGCCGAATTGCGCGATGGTTCGCGCGTGGTGGGCGCGAGCGGGGAGGAATATTTCCACTTTCACTCACCGCTACTCGGCGACTTGAAACTGGCAATCCAAGACATCCGTTCGGTGGAATGTGTTTCCAGCAACGCCGCCAAGCTGGTCACCGCGCAAGGCGACCACCTGATGGTTTCATTTGCGGATTCCAGCCTGCCGCTTAAAACCAGCTTTGGAAAAGTGGATTTGGCAGTGGCGCAAATTCGGAAACTGACCCTTTCCGTAGCTGGCAACGGCAGCGTGCACCGCCCCGGCCTGGTGGCCCTCTGGTCCGGTGAGGGCGACGGGAAAGATTCCGCTGGCAGCAATGACGCCGAATTAACGGATATAACATTTACTGATGGCAAAGTGGGTGCGGCTTTTTCTCTGGAAAATGGCACAATCAAAATTCCGGGGAACAGCTCTTTGAATGTGGGATTGGGCGGTGGCTTCACCATCTGTGCTTGGATAAAACCGACCGATGTATCAAAGAACAATCCCATTTTCGAATGGGTTCAAGACGGCGTCCAAGGCGGGACTCAATTTTATATCTATCCGCCACATGGCGGTCCCGGATCGCTTTATGCAATGATGTCGGACACTGACGGCTATCCACACTACTTTTCCGCCCCCAGGGTGATTGTTCCCAATACGTTTCAACACGTGGCGTTCACCTACGACCGCGCTTCCGGCTTGGGACGGATTTTTTGCAATGGAACCATTGTGGCGCAGCAGCATCTCGGCAATTTCACCGCCCAAACCGCCTGCAACCTGTATCTCGGCAAACGCCCCTTGATCAATGGGGAAACCTTTCAATTCACTGGCCTGTTGGACCAGGCAGCCATTTACAACCACGCCTTATCCTCCGACGAGATTCGCGAAATTTGCACCGAAGAGAACACCGGTGAGCTTCCGTCTGCGCCAACAAGCCCGGCGTCGGCCATGTTTCGCAACACTTTCAACGGCGAATAAAAAATTCCAGTGGACGACCTTCAATTCGTATTTGCCGTCAAGCTCGGCTATGCTGCAAACTTCAGGCCGTTTTTGCATGACTAACATCATCCTCAATAAAATCCAAGCCGCCATGGCACGCTCGCGGCAGGCGGGCATCAACCGCTGCGACGCTTGGGCCGGCCAGCTCGCGGCGAACTCCAGTCCGACAGCTTGCTTGACGTAGGCTGCGGCGACGGCAGCCGGTTGTTCAAGTATCTCACGGCCATTCCCAGCGAGTTTCACGGCGTCGAGGGAGCGCCGGACTTGGAAAAACAAAAGCTCAAAATCAGTTGACTCAAAGAAGCTGTAATTATATAAGATTTGAACAGTAATCTAAACGGGTTCCAGCGTAAAACACTTATGAGAACATTATTTGCACTCCTCACGCTTTGTATTCTTAATTCCCGGCTAAATGCGCAGGTTGCTTTCAGTCTTTCCTCCACATCATCTGTAGGCAGTTCGCCAGTCGTGGTCGCCGTGGCAGATGTGAGCGGGGATGGCAAACCGGATTTGATCAGCGCGAACTACGGGGTCAACACACTCACTGTGCTGACCAACAACGGAACAGGAGGTTTCGCGCTCGCTTCTTCCCCCAGCTTGGCCACCAGCCCCCGCTGGGTCGCTACGGCGGACGTAAATGGAGATGGCAAAATGGATTTGATCAGCGCGAATTTCGGTGGCGGAGGTGGTAATACCCTTTCAGTTTTAACAAACAATGGGAGTGGTGGTTTTGGGTTGGCCGCCTTGCCGGTAGTGACCAACGCACCTTATTCGGTGGTGGCGGTGGACGTGAACGGGGATGGCAAAGTGGATTTGATAAGTGCCAACACCGACAACAAGCTGACGGTGCTCACCAACAATGGAACCGGCGGCTTTGGGCTGGCCGCCTCACCAAGTCTTGGAGGCAACCCACGTTCGATAACGGCGTTCACCAACGTTAATGGCCGGGTCGACATAATCAGTGCAAACCAAAATAATAACAATCTTTCCCTAATGACCAACAATGGGAACGGCGGTTTTGCGTTTGCGGCCTTTCTGTCTGGCGGCAACCAACCTCTCCAAGTCGCCGCCGTTGACGTGAACAGAGACGGGAAAATGGATTTGGTCAGCGCGAATTACGGGAATAATACCCTTTCGGTGTGGACGAATAATGGGAACGGTGGTTTTGCGCTGTCATCGTCGCCAGGGGTCGGAAGCCAGCCTTTTTTTGTCGCGGCGGCGGACGTAAATGGGGATGGCAAACCGGATTTGATCAGCGCAAATTACGGGGACAGCACACTTACGGTGCTGACCAACGATGGCAAAGGCGGATTTGTCTTGGCCATCACATTGACTGGGGCTAACCATCCGGAATCAGTTGCGGCAGCGGATGTTAACGGCGATGGCAAACCGGATTTAATCAGCGCAAACAGCGGCAACGACACCGTTTCAATTTGGCTGAATAGCACGCCATTCCCCGTTTCGCCACAAAATGCAACAGGCACAGCGGTTATTTCCTATGGCTTTGTAGTCAGCGTTAATGTAAATAACGGCGGCTTTGGTTACACCAACACTCCATTGGTGCGATTGATTGGCGGCGGTGGTAGCGGCGCCAGCGCCACCGCAGTGGTCAGCAATGGTGTGGTAGTTGAAATCACGATCACAAGCAACGGTTCTGGTTACACCAATGCACCGGTGGTGTTTATTGATCCACCGTATACCACCAACCCAATGCTAAAAATCGCCCCCATGTCGTTCCTTTCTTTCTCCAATCTCACCGTGGGCGGTGCTTACCAGCTACAGCAGTTGGCAAAGTGGTATTGGACGAATCAGCCGATCAGCTTCACTGCCACGAATACCAGTTTCACACAGATGGTTCCCGGCGTCGTAGGCAGCGGAAATTACCGGCTGGCATTGAGTCCGGTGCCAGCACAGGCGTTTGCCACGGCCGTTGTTTCCTATGGGTTCGTGGTTCACGCCACCATCACCAGCGGCGGTTCCGGCTACGTCACCAGTCCAGCCGTCAGCATCGTTGGCGGTGGCGGCACTAATGCCACGGCAGTTTCTCAGATCTCCGGTGGCGTGGTGACGAACATCCTTATTACGAACACTGGCATGGGCTACTCGGGAACACCCACGATCAAAATTGACCAACCACCTGCAGCCTCATTGTCGCCGACGGTCTCGCCGGTGATGAGGCTGGACGGCTCGCTTTTAGCTCCATATCACAATTATCAGATTCAGTTCAAACCAGACGTAAGCGGAACATGGGAAAATTGGAATGGTGGATTGTTCAGCCCAACTGACGTGACCAATTCACAATACGTTTTCGTCACGAGTGGCTTGGGTTTCTTCCGTTTGCAATATGTGCCGTAAATGTGGCTTTGCCTAGGTTTGGTGGACTATTGCGAAGCGTATGAAACACGGATGCGGTCAATAAGCGCGTTATCACAACCGGAAATTCCGTCGGGAATACGTGCGATCTGCATCGGCTGATAATTGCCGGACATCTCCTTCACCGAGTGTTGCCTTGGACCTAATCATGGCACCGACGTTGCCCAGTGTTTCAAGGCAATTTGACAATTTGCATACTGCTTGGCCTGCGACGTCCGCGCTCTGGCAATATCCGCGTTTGTAAATTGAGTTTGCCTTCGTTCCCCCCCACAATTCACCCATGCTAACCGGTCCAATATATTCGCCCCGCGTCAGCATCATCATGCCTACGCTAAACGCCGGGGCGATTTTGGAAAATTGCCTCGCGTCCGTCGCGCGGCAAAATTATCCGCGCCAGCAAATTGAAATCATCCTTGCCGACGCGCACTCCACCGACCGCACGCGCGACATCGCCAAAAAATTCGGCGCGACCGTCCTCGACGACCACGGCAAAAACATGGAGGAAGGCAAGCGCCTCGCGCTCCAGCACGCCACCGGCGAATACGTCGTCTTCGTGGACGCCGACAACGAGCTCACGCACACGGATTATTTTGCGCTTGCCGTGGACGCGCTCGCCAAGAATCCACAGGCCCTCGGTTTGGAGGCGTATTATTTGGCGTCGCCCAAGATGAGTTCGTTCTGCGCCTATCTCACCGCGCTGCTGCACATCAGCGATCCAGTCTGTTGGCTGATGAGCGCCAATCCGCACCTTGTCGCGCGCGACGGCGAGGTGGAACGCTGGACGCTGCCGGAAAACACTTTTTCCTACCCGCTCGGCGCGAACGGCTTCGTTTTCCGCCGCGCGGATTTGCAAGCCGTGCAGGCGAACGAAAAATTCCAGGACACGCACGTCGCGCTGTTTTTGATGAAAAACGGCCAGCGCGAATGGCTGCGGCTGCGCGGGCGCGGCGTGCATCATTATTACATCCAGACGCTCGGGAAATTCGTGCAAAAGCGCCGCCGTGCCACAGTGCATTTTCTCCGCGTGCAGGAGGAGATGCCGGTGAACTGGATGAAGGAAAAACCGCCGGTGCCGTTGTGGCTGGCGGCGTTTTATTGCGTCACGTTTTTCGGTCCGCTGTGGCACGCGCTGCGCGGGATTTTCCGCGACGGTGATTTCCGCTGGCTCTGGCATCTGCCGGCATGTCCAGCGAGCGTGCTCGGCAACGTCTGGGGAATGTGGACTTACAAGCGCCGCGGTCAGGACAAATCGCTCATCGCCGAACTACAGGTGAAACAATCATTGAAAGGAAAATAATCCGTGCCGCCCAAAATCCATTTTTTTGCCAACGGCGTCTTCACCACCAGTCTGGCGGGCGGGGATTTTCATTTTTTGGAACTGGCCAAGGTCGCCGCCGCCGAGGGTTTTGTGGTGAATTATTTTGGCGGCCACGCGCTCAAGGAAGCTCTCGCGCAACACCAGATTCCCGGCACCGTCACGCTCACCGACGACGCAGCGATCGGCAAGGTGAACCAGGCCTCGCTCGGCGGACAATGGGGAATGTTCCGGGATTTTTACAGGCGCTACCGGCGCACGATGCAGTTGCGTTCGCAGATTGCGCCGGAGGATTTTGTGTATGCCGTGAGCGATTACTGGTTCGACGTGCTACCGGTCGTGCGCTGTGCCGCGCGCCGCAAGCTGATGGTGCTGCACATGCTCGCGCCGACGTTCGGGCAGTGGTTGCGGAATCCGCGCCCGGCGGCGCTGCATTATTTTTTGAGCCAGAACCATTCGCTCAAAACCTTCCGCCGCAGCGGCGGCAAGCTGCTTTACATCCATCCGAACATGAGACGCGGCCTGCGGGAACACGGTTTTTCCGACGCGCAACTGGATTACATTTCCGCCGGCTGCGACGTGCGGGCGGGCGAGGCGGTGCCGCCTCAACCGAAGGAATTTGATGTCGCCTGGATCGGCCGCGTGCATCCGCAAAAAGGAACGGACGACCTGGTGGGCACGCTGGCGTTTCTGGCCGGCAAGGTGCCGGATTTCAAGGCGGTGCTGATCGGTCGGCTCGCGGAATTGAAACCGCGTTTTGAACAATTGGGCATCCTGAAAAACATCACGCTGGTTGACCGCGTTTCGGAGGCGGAAAAATTCCGGTTGCTGAAGTCGGGCCGGATGTTTTTGCTGCCGAGCCGCTACGAAGGCTCCGGCTCGTCGGCAGCCCGCGAGGCGATTGTCAGCGGCCTCGCGGTGGTGGCCTACGAACTGGATGTGTTTCGCCCGGTGTTCGGCGACCTGCTGCGGTATGTGCCACCGTTTGACCTCGCGGCGTTTCAAACCGCCGCGCTCGACACGCTGGTGCAGGTTCGTTCGGGGAAATTCCAGCCGGACGCGGCGGGCGTGACAGCACTAAAACAGACGTGCGCCTGGGATGCGGTGGGAAAACGGTTTGTCCAAATCCTGCGGACGCTGCCGGAATAAATTTCCCCGGCAGAAATCACTTCAGTTTTTCACGGCAGCGTTCCAACAATTCCATGCTCGCGAGCGCCTCGCGACCGCTGCATGGACGGATCAAATCTTTCACGTCACCGAACAACAGCGCCTCGGTCTCCTTTGTAAATACGTCTTCGCCGTCGGTGTCCACGACGGTTTCCTCGGTGTCACGCTGCCCCGCACCGGCCATCCAGCCCCAGCGTTGGCCGCGCAGGTATTTTTGCCGGCCATAGCTGCGGCCCCGGCCCTCGATGATGCCGTAGCCGTCCTCGCCGTTGATTTCGATGCGGAACGTGCTGCGCCATTTGACGACGGAGAGCTGAAGATTCACGATGCTGTCGCCGCTGCGCATCAAGGCGTGAGCCTCCTCCTCGATGCCGGTCTGCCAGAAACCGCGCCAGCCGAAAGCGCTGCCAACTTCAAGACCGCCGGGAAAAATGCACTGGCACAAATCCAAAAGATGAATGCCGGGGTCAATCAGAACGCCGCCGCCGGCCTTTTGCGGATCAAGCTTCCAGCCTTCCTTGTCCTTGGGATTTCCGCCGTGGCCGAGCAACATGCTGACGGAGATGACGCGGCCAAATTTCTTTTGCGCCAGGTCGCGCAGCGCGGCGGAGATGCCATCGTAAAACCGGTAGTTGCAGCCGATGTAGAGCTGATCCTGGCGCACTTGGCTGGCGGCGATGACCTCCGCTTCGCGCAGGTTCCGTCCCATCGGTTTTTCCACGAGCACGTTAAAACCCTTGGCCAGAGCGAGCTTCGTCAAGCGCGCCGCCTCGTCGTGCGGCGTGGAAATAAAAACCCAGTCCGGCGCGAGTGAAAAAACCTCCTCCATCGAGGCGGCAAAACGCAAATCCCGCAACGCATCCGGCTTGATTTTCAGGAACGGATCATGCACCGCACACAGCTCGACATTGCGCCCGGCCTGCGCCAGTTGCTGCACGGCCTTGATGCGCTCGCGACCAATAAGGCCGGCGCCAATCTGGCAGATTTTCAGGTTTCGATTCTTCGGAGTTTCCATTTTTTGTCGTCCACTTTGGGGCCGTTCAAAAAGTCCCGCCAGTTGTCGCGGACATGAACAAAAGCCCCCGCGAAGCCGCAGCTTTCGCAGGTGAGAAATTCCCGCACAAAAGTGACCGGCTCGCTGATGGCCACCGTGGTTTTCACCTCGGCTCCGGCGGCGCGAATCTGCTTGAGCATGGCCGTGTCGTTCGCGCCAGGCGCGAGGCAGACCGCCGCGAAATCGCCCTTGCCATTCAAGTCTTCCTGAATGTTTTCAATGGCCCGGACCGTCGCCACCTTGGACGCCGCATACGCCGGAAACAGCGGGTAAGCGTAGGCCGCGCCGCCGCCGCCGAAGGCCACGATGCGGGTGAATTTATTGGCGAGCAGCACAGGCAACAGCCCGGAATAGACCGCCAGATTGCCGAGCAAGTTGATGCGGTAACATTCTTCCCAGCCCGCGAGATCCTGATAATTTTGCGGCCCCAGACAACCCGCCGCGAGCACCAGCCCGATGCGCCGGAAATTATTTTTTTGAGACCATTCCTCCATGCGCGTTTTGACGGCTTCCAACTGGCCGACATCGGCAATGATGCTCTCGGCACTGCCGCCGGCTTGCATGATTTCAGCGGCGGTCTTTTGAGCGTTGTCGGATCTTGAAAGACAGACAACGTGCGTTCCGCGCACGCCTAAATCCAGGGCGACAGCCTTGCCAATCCCCTGCCCGGCTCCGGTGACGACGACGCAGTCTAGCTTGTGCATTTCAGGAAATTTTGGGCGCGAGCTTCGCGTCCGCCGGCAGGCGCAGGCCGGCGGCGGCGGCGGGATGTTCCGCGAGCCAGTGCAGGATGCGGTTGATGGCCAGACGCACCGCCTCGTCGGAAGATCGCGGCATCGGGAACCCAGCTTGGGCGAGCTTGGAGGAATCCATCCGCGACTGCGGCACGTCGCCGGGCCAGCCCTGGGCGGATTCGCCGTAATGGATTTTTGTGCGGCCGGATAAGCCGAGCTGCGCGACCAGTTCGTTTGCGATGAAGCGCACGTTCGTCGCGCCGCCGGGCGCGAGGTTAAACACATCGAACTGCGAGGCGGCCAGCGCCGCGCATTTTTTCTGGCCGAACATTAGGC
>Ga0265324_10001357_pt1 | contig 14251 bp, 11 predicted proteins | sample 41419metaG_FD_198634 | JGI IMG/M metagenome (GOLD analysis project Ga0265324, IMG submission 198634) | Rhizosphere microbial communities from Carex aquatilis grown in University of Washington, Seatle, WA, United States - 4-14-19 metaG | ecosystem: Host-associated > Plants > Roots > Rhizosphere...
CATAATTTTAGATTTATTCTCTTATCTCCGGAAACTGCAATTTGCCATCGCGGCCGAGTTCGGTGGCGGCGGCCCAGATCCGCGCTTCCGCGGATTTTGTGCCGACATTCCCTTCCACCTGGCCGGGTTCGGCCGGTTCCGCCTGTTGTTTCTGTTCGCCTGTATTGCTGGATTTATTGTCTTGGGACATGATTGTGATTCCCTTGGTTTAAGCCGATTTTTTGGCCGGCAGGCATATTTTCAAATTATTTCCTGGCTCTCCCGGAGCCGCTCTTTTTGCCGCCGCCATCAAGTTTGTTGACGGTTGCCCAAGCACGGGCTTCCGCATTTTTCACGCCGACACCTTTTTTCTCGTAGCCGGCCTCGATGTGTGCCGCCTGACGTTTCTGCTTGTCAGTGTAACTGGATTTATCGCCTTGAGGCATTGGTGGTTCTTTCTTTTGAGCGGGAGGCCATAGGTCCAGTTCGCCACGCCTCTTCGCCTTTTTTCTCATAATCGTCGAAGGCTTTGACCAAGCCGGTGAGCACTTCCGCCGAAGTCTCAAATAACGCCTGAGCTTTTGGTTCTGTGACTTTGCCGACGTCTTTGCGCAGATGCTCGATAAGTTGTCGCATTCGGGCTTTGATTTTGATAGTGTTGCGAACGGGGTTATTCTTGGAAGAGGGTTTCATACAAGTGGCGCAATCCTTGAGGCGTGGCCATTCTTCATGTGGTTTCGGCCATTTGCCCGGCCGGCCGGCTTTATTGCGGGAGGCACGTTGATGTCCAGCGCGGCGCTCAAATCAATTTCATGCTCCTGCTCCTGCACGATGATGGCGCGCAGGGTCTCGCTTAACGCAAATTCCCCCATCGCCTCGGCCTGGCGGATGCGCTCGCGATAGCGCCCCACGGTTGTCCGTTCGTTCTCCAAATCCGCGCGGAGCATGGCCACCGGGTCGTTGGAAGTCTTGACCGGCTTGGGCGTCACCCCCGGCATCCCGCCCAGATAATCAATCTGCCTGGCAATCTTGATGGCGTGCTGCAATTCTTCGCCGGCGTGCAGTTCCAATTCCCGCGCGATGTCCGTGTAAGCGGCACCTTTCAGCACCTGGCTATACACCGTGTAGGCAATGATCGCCTGATATTCTCCGGCCAGATCCTCATTCAATAACTGGATCATCTGTTCGCGGGTGATGTTTAATGTGGGTTCTTTTGTCATATCGGTTTAATAATATTTTACCGCGTCCACGTCGGCCTATGTTCCGTCTTTCACGGCGAAGCCGGCTTTGAGTCGGTCACCGGCCAGTGAGCCGCTGCCAAACCAAAACGGGCTAGTAAACACCGGCGTAAAAATAATAGCGGCCTAGCGCAGGTTTCTTTTTGGGCAATCCACACTTTCCCGCCAATTTATTGACCTACTTTAAGCGGCACCCGGTGCCATTCCTATGGGGTATAACCCGACCGCCAAGCGAGCCTTCCCAGCCACTGGGACAAACGCTCATCGTCACCGCCGGCGGCGGACGCGCGCAACGCGAGGGCGGACCGATTGAAGAAATTCGGCCCGGCGACATCATTTGGGTTCCGCCGGGGGAGAAACATTGGCACGGGGCCGCGCCCACCACGTCCCTGACGCACATCGCCATTCAGGAAGCGCGCGACGGCAAGGCAGGTTTCCTTTTCCTCGCAAAAGCATCACCGCTTTTTGTGACGTTTTTTTCCTAGAAAAAGGTCAGCGACGACCAATGCCAAGGCCGTTAAAGGTTCAACGAGGCGTCTCCAAGGTCAACTGTTGCGCCACCCGTATGCGAACCGGACCGATCAAACCGGATGGCAGCAACGGATCGCCCGCCTTGTAGGGCGCGACGCTGGCCCAGGTGATGCGCTGTTGTTCCGGCAATTTCTGGTCGCCGATCATACGGTTGGGCCAGAGGTTCACCACCTGAATCTCCAGTTCGTTGGCGCCCGGTTTGACCGCGGCGGTGATGTCCACCCGGAACGGCTCTTTCCACAAGGTTCCCAGCGATTTTCCGTTCACGGACACGGTGGCAAGATTTTTCACCGTGCCGAGATCCAGGAAAACTTTCTTTTCCACGCCAAAATCTTCGGCGGATATCTCCACGGTTTTGCGATAGGCCGCCGTGCCGGAAAAATACCTCACCCCCTCATCCGCCGATTCCGTCCACGACATCAAATGTTCGAAAGTCGCTGATGCGGGCGCGCCGAGCTTCGGGGGAAAACCCAATTGCCAAGCCCCTTCAACCGACAATGCGGGTGGCAATTCCGGCACCGTTGCCGAAAGTTTTTTACCGGATGCCAGCGTGACCTCGTAATTGCCAGGATTGAAAGCCTGGAGATTGATCGAGCCATCGGCTTGCCGCCAAAGCGTCGCATTGTCGGGAGTTTGACCCGAGGGTTCCGTCAGATCCACATTCTCGCCTTCCAGCGCGGAAGCCGTCCGGGCGCGTGCGCCAATCGCATAATCCACCGTGAGAGTTTTCACCACGCCGCGAGCCGGATCGCCGCCCCGGGTGAAATCAGCGACCGGCAATAAGTCTTCCCCGGCGGCGACGAGTTGCCGGACCTCCGCCGTCACGTCACGGGATTTGGCGGCGTCGCCGGGAATGCCGAAGATTGCCTTCCTGATTTCAAGCCCCGGCTTCGATGCGGCCGGGTCAAACAAGGGCTGGCCGTCGCGAGCGATGGCAACAACATGGTCCGCTGACGCGGGTTTGCGGAAAACCACAAACACCGAGCCGACGGGATCAAACGGGATCGGGACCGTCGTGCCGCCGTTCGTCGCGCCGTAAAGCGCGACGGTTTCCATCTGACCGGAGTCGGGATGCCAGAGTTCGGGGACTTTCCCGCTCACGCGAAACGTGCAATCCACCGTGCGCGCGGTCTTCCGCTGGTTGGACACAAAATAGATTTCCGCATCACCCGCACGGCGGTGGATGAACTTCATGCCTGATTGTGACGCGCTAAAATCCGGCGCGGACGGCAGCGCGCCGGCCAGCGGCCCGCCCCAAAGCACGCGGCCTTTGCCGTATTGATGGGAAGTGACTTTCACGCCGTCGCAATCACCCCAGATTTCCACCGCCAGTTTTTGAACCGCACCGTCGCGGTCCGCGAGGCTTGGCGATTGGACCGGTTTTGGGCCATAGACCGTCGCACCGGCACGCACCAGCGATTGGATTTTCTGGAGCAGTGACAGCGTCATGCGGTTGTTGTCCGGCAACACGAGCACGCGATAACGCATTCCGCTTTCCAAAACGATTTCGCCCTGCTTGACCGCAGTCTGGTTCAGCAAAATCTCGGCGTTGCAAACGTCGTAGTCGTAACCGGCGGGCACGGACGGTTTTAAATCCCGATGTGCGACCCCGGCAGTCGCACCCTCGCCGTAAAAATAAAGCAGGTCGGCCATGAAGCGGCCCTGCTGGAGCATGGCCTGGCAGCGGGCGAGATAATCCATCCACGCCGCCCCCTGCTTCCACCACGTGTTCGAGCGCTCAAAGTTGATGCCCCACGGCCCCATGCTCATGCCGGGTTGACGGTCGTTCCACGGCTGGTGCGCGTAGCGGTGAAAAACGAACCGGTTCACGCCGAGACAAAACTCGAAGTCGCCGAGCTGCTTCAAGCCGTAAGGATCGTTCGCCCACGAGGCGACGTTGGCGGTGGCGGTGAACGATTCCGCCGCCACAACCGGCTTTCCGTAAATGTGCGCGGCGGACGCAGCCTCCTTCGGGTCGTCAATGTTGTCGTCCATCGAGCGGTTCAGCCAGAACTCGCCCATCGGGATATCCGTGCGGCCCTTGCACGCAAGATTGTCGGCCACCGTCGGCAGGCCGATGCCCGGCGCCTCGGCATACAACCCCAGGTGATGTTCCTTTGCGAATTCCCGCGCCAAACCATAATGATTTTCCGTCAGCAGATCGGCGATGGTGCGGCGAAAATCCCAGAGGAACCTTTGCGTCGAATCGGCGTCCTGCACCACGCGCCCGGTGAACACCGGCAGCCAGCGCGTGATTTCATAACCGCGCCGTTGGGAAAATTCCCGCGGCATCAGCGGCGTCCAGTTCGCGCAGCCGCACTCCCAGCTATCGAGCAAAATATAACGCAGCGCCCGGCCGGCCGCATTCGGCGAGTCCGCCAGGATCGGCCCAAACATGTGCTCGAAATGATAGCGCACGGCCGCGCGGCTCAGCTTGTCGCACTCCAATCCCGGCGTCGTGGATGGATGCGTCGTGGCGCCGGTGCCGGTGTGGCCGACGCGAACCAGCGTCCAACGCCCCGGTGGCGCGACCCATTCCGTCTTGCCGGTCAGGTCCACAATTTTTGCCGGATCAATCGCCCCATCCGCAGGCAACGCCATCTCGGAGAACGGAATGTCCCGCTTCGGCTGCATTCCAATGCGGGCCTGAAGTTGGTCCAGGCGCACACTGGTCATCGGAAACGCCAGCAACGCGATGTCCCGGTAAAACCCGCCGGTCGCCGGCGGCTGCGGCAGGTCGAGCGAAATATTTCCGCCGCCCGTCGCGTTTGTTTCCGTCCACACGACGTGTTGCATTCCTTGCGCCGGCTGGATCCATGGCCCGCCGGATTCGCTCCAGCCGTCGCAGCCTTCAATGGAAACCTCCAATCCCAGTTTGTCCGCCTCACTGAGCGCCTGTTTGACGAAGCCGCGCCATTCCAAGCTCATGAATTTCACCGGCCCGTGCACCTTGCTCTGGTCCACCGTGAAAAGCTGGCAGCCGCCCAGGCCAACCTCCTTCATCGCCTGCAAATCCGCCGTGATGCCCTCGGCCGAAACGTTGCCGCTGACCCAATGCCACCACGTCCGCGGCCGGGCCGAATCCGGCGGCGCTTGAAACTGCTTTGCCAAATCGGCTTCGGCTGCGCTGACTGACAAAACGCAACCAGCTAAAAAAGCGAAACAAAACATTTTAAGAAAAATGGGGCGCATGGCGGAATTTTGTCTGCGGTCTTTTATAATTGCGAGGGAAAATCCGAACGACATCGTCTGGTTCCCGCCGGGGGAGAAACATTGGCACGGGGCCGCGCCCACCACGGCCCTGACGCACATCGCCATTCAGGAAGCGCGCGACGGCAAGGCAGGTTTCCTTTTCCTCGCAAAAGCGTCACCGCTTTTTGTGACGCTTTTTTCCTAGAAAAAGGTCAGCGACGAGCAGTATCAGGGCTAATCAGGACGGCTTGCGCGCGGGGAAGGGAAGCGTCATTTTCGATCGGCTGGCTCAACTTGATTGTCGGTTCAGGTCACTATAAAATCCGGTTCACACCCCAACAATTGCCAAGCCAATGATTGCCCAACGCCCGCTGCTCACGCTCGTCGCCGCGCTCATCACCACCGCGCTCATGTTCAATGCCCCGGCGGCCGGGATCGGACCCAAGCTGCTCCCGATCGTCAAAGACATTTCGCCGCTGCCCGGCGTCCAAGCACCGGACGACAAGAATCTCCAGGCGTATCTGCTCGTTTACTTCAAGGATGAGACTCACTCGATTTATTTCGCCACCTCGACCAACGGCTATACGTTCACGGACGTCAATGCCGCCAACCCCATCCTCCTGGGACAGGACCTCGCCGAGCAAAAGGGCGTCCGCGATCCCCACATCATGCGCGGTCCCGACAACGCCTTCTATCTTTCCATGACCGACCTGCACATTTACGGCCAGCAGGCCGGCTATCGCACGAACCAGTGGGAGCGCCCGGCCAGCCAATACGAATGGGGCAACAACCGGGCCTTGATCTTCATGAAGTCCTATGACCTCGTTCACTGGACCCATGCCATCGTACGCGTGGACAAGCTCTTTCCCGAATTCGGCGACATCGGTTGTGCCTGGGCACCGGAAACCATCTTCGACCCGGAACATCGCAAGCTGATGGTTTACTTCACCACCCGGATCAAGACCGGTCCCAACTTCCTGGTTTATGCCTACGCCAACGACGCTTTTACCACCTTGGAAACCGCACCGAAACAGCTCTTCACCTATCCCAAGGCCAAGGTGAACACCATTGACGGGGACATCACCAGAATCGGCGACAAATACCACCTCTTCTACGTCGCGCATGATCGTCCCGGCGGCCTCCGGCATGCGGTCTCCGACAAAATCAACGCAGGTTACATTTACGAACCCCAGAAAGTTGATCCTGAGACAGTGAGCTGCGAAGCCCCCAACCTCTGGCGGCGCAACGGAACCGACACCTACGTCCTCATGTATGACGTCTTCGGCACCCGCCCCCATAACATGGGTTTTGCCGAAACCAGCGACTTTGTCCACTACACCAACCTCGGGCGCTTCAATGAGACGAACTCCCCGATGAAAGCCGCCAATTTCTCCGGGCCCAAACACGGCGCCGTCATGTCCATCACCCGCGACGAACTGCGCCGTCTCACCGCCTACTTCGCGGACGACAAATAACAGCAATTCACCTTTGGCCCGGAATGGTTCCATGCCATCAGCCGTTGGTTGGGCCACTGATTCTGGTTGAGTGAGATGAAGCGGAGCATGGTGGAAATGGTGAGAGGCCAGGGCGAGGCCAATCCAAGCCATTGCGCAATTTGCCGGGAAAAGACGGTGGCCTGACTGAATGTGCAAAATCGGCTCGCGGAAATTTAACTGTGCGGCGGCGTAAATTAAAAATGCGGAGGCAAATTATGGGCAACCAGTTTGCCGATGGCGCTGGATTTGATTGGACAAAAGGCTGTTTCTCCCCAAAAACTGGTTCCGTTCCCAACACAACCATCAGCAAAAGGATTGGATATGAAAACATCGTCAGGGTTTGGAGTGCTTGTTCTTGCGGCCAGCTTGATGCTCACCGCCACCGCCGAAGCCAAATTGACCATCGGCGATCCGGCTCCCCCATTGCAGCCGGGCAAATGGATTCAGGGCGACGCCGTGCCGGGATTCGACACCAATCATATTTATATCGTGGAATTTTGGGCGACGTGGTGCGGGCCATGCCGCGCCGCCATCCCGCACCTCAACGAGCTTTACGAAAAATTCAAGGATCACGGCCTCATCGCCATTGGGCAGGATGTCTCGGAACAAAATGAAGACGGCGTGGCGCCATTCGTGAACAAGATGGGCACCAACATGACTTACCGCGTGGCGCTGGATGACAAGAGCCAGAATCCCAAGGGCGCCATGGCCACGACCTGGATGGAGGCCGCCGATCAGCACGGCATCCCCACCGCCTTCATCGTCAACCGGCACGGCGTCATCGCCTGGATCGGGCACCCGATGGGATTGACCGAACCGGTGATCGGACAAATCCTGGCGGACAAATTCGACACGGACAGTTTTGCCAAAAAATATGAAAAGGATCAGCTGGTGGCCAAACAGCGCAATGCGCTTTACCAGAAGCTGCGCACCGCCATGAAGTCAAAGGACTGGGACGCCGCCGACGCCGCGCTGGCGGAAATGGAAAAGGCCGAGCCCGAAAACGCGAGCCGCCAATGGGGCCCCATGCGCCTGCAAATCCTGCTGGGCCGGAAAGATTACGCCGGCGCCTACAAGCTGGCTGAATCATTGAGCGACGAGGGCGTCGCTGGCTTGCAAAATGAGCTGGCTTGGACGCTTGCCACCACGAAAGGCGTGGACCAGCGCGGCCTGATCCTGGCTGAAAAAATAGCGAATCACGCGAACCAAGCTGCCAATGAGCAGCAACCGCAATATCTGGATACCGTCGCCCGCCTCCAGTTCATGAATGGACGCACCAACGAAGCCGTCGCCACCGAGCAAAAAGCCGTGGATCTGGCACCAGCCGAAATGAAGAATTATCTGAATAAGTTCCTGACCGACTACCAGCAGGGCAAGCTGCCAGACATGAATGAATAGCGGTCAGGTGCGACATATCTGTAGAGAATGTTCCCGGAAATATTCAAGCTCCGTAGGAGCGGTATATTTGTAGATTGTTGACCGCCAGAGCAGTTGTGGCACAGTCCCGTCATGCCGACGAATGTTTTAGGCGGAGAATTACAAGGTTGCTGTCAATCGCCCGTGACCGGGTTTTATCGCGATGGCTATTGCCGCACCGGTCCGGAGGATCGCGGGCTGCACACCATCTGCTGCCAGGTCACCCAGCCCTTTCTCGAATATCTGGCGCAGCAAGGCAACGACCTCATCACGCCGCGCCCCGAATATGATTTCTCCGGCCTGACGCCCGGCGACCGCTGGTGCGTCTGCGTGCGGAGCTGGGCGCAAGCGTTCGAAGCCGGCCACGCCTGTCCCGTCGTGCTGGAAGCGAGTCACATCTCCGTGCTGGAATTCGTGGATCTGGAATCGCTGAAAGCCCACGCGGTGAAAGACTGAACTGTCACCGAGACAAATAGAGGAATTTTTGAGGAAATATTCTCATTGTTGAAAGACTCAGGTCTTCTGGAGAAAATCATCAAGCATGAAAGCAACTGGATATATAATCATAAAAGCACAATCACTTGCCGTCTGGAAAAAGAAGTGAACGAGAGAATTTAGCGGGGCAATGAATGGCAAATCATCAGCGCGCCGTTCTACCACAAAGAAACAAGTAAAGGAACTTGGCATCAGGTAATGGTCAAACTGGATGATTGGGAACTTAAATAGTTAATTTGTGTCAGCCGTTCACTTCCGCTGGAACTTTAATTCATCGCCATCGGCGGTGATTTTGATCCTGTCCCCCGGCTTGAATTCGCCCGCCAGCAGTTTCGTCGCGAGCGGGTCGAGCAGGTGTTCTTGAATCGCGCGCTTGAGCGGACGCGCGCCGAATTGCGGGTCGTAGCCTTCGCTAGCGAGCAGCTTCTTCGCGTCGGCATTCACATCGAGCGTGAGGTTCTGCTGCGCGAGGCGTTTTTCCAAGTTGCCCAGTTGGATGTCCACGATGCGGGTCAGCTCGCTTTCGTCGAGGCTTTGGAAGATGATCACGTCGTCCACGCGGTTCAGGAATTCCGGGCGGAAATGTTTTTTTAACTCGGCCAGCACCGCCTTTTCCATTTCCGATTTACGATTTGCGATTTGCGATTTTTTGCCATCTTCCAGCTTCGATCTTCCATCTTCGTTTTGGAAAAACTCCTGGATGATGGGTGAACCGAGGTTGCTGGTCATGATGACGATGGTGTTCTTGAAATCCACCGTCCGCCCCTGCCCGTCCGTGAGCCGGCCGTCGTCGAGCACTTGCAGCAGCACGTTGAACACGTCGTGATGCGCCTTCTCGATCTCGTCGAACAGGATCACGGAGTAAGGCTTGCGGCGCACGGCTTCGCTGAGCTGGCCGCCTTCCTCATAACCGACGTAGCCGGGCGGCGCGCCGATGAGCCGCGCGACCGTGTGTTTCTCCATGTATTCGCTCATGTCTATGCGGATCATGGCGCTCTCGTCGTCGAAGAGAAATTCCGCCAGCGCGCGTGCCGTCTCGGTTTTGCCCACGCCGGTCGGGCCGAGGAAAATGAACGAGCCGATGGGCCGGTTCGGATCCTGCAAGCCGCTCCGCGCGCGGCGCACGGCATTGGACACGGCGGTGATCGCCGCCTTCTGGCCGATGACGCGCTGCCCCAAACGCTCCTCCATCTTGAGCAATTTCTCGCGCTCGCCTTCCAGCATCCGCGACACGGGAATGTGCGTCCATGACGCCACGACGCGGGCGATGTCCTCGTCGGTGACTTCCTGGCGAAGGAGCAAGCTGCTCCTGCCACCTGCGGGCGAGTCTGCGGATTGCTTTTCAATCTTCGCCAGCTTGGCTTCCAGATCGGGAATCTTGCCGTATTGAATCTCCGCCGACTTCGTGAGGTCGCCCACGCGCTGCGCCTTTTCCAATTCAATCTTCGCCTGTTCCAGTTGCGCCTGCACAATGCTGACGGCATTGACGGCGGTTTTCTCATTCTGCCACTGCGCGGTGAGCGCCTTGGATTTGTCCTTCAAGTTGGCGACTTGTTTATCAATGATCTTGAGCCGTTCCTTGCTCGCCGCGTCCTTTTCCTTCGCGAGCGAGGTGCGTTCAATTTCCAACTGCAAAATCTGCCGGTCAAGCTGGTCCAGTTCCGTGGGCTTGGAATCCAGTTCCATCTTGATGCGCGACGCCGCTTCGTCAACGAGATCAATCGCCTTGTCCGGCAAAAACCGATCCGTGATGTAGCGATGCGAGAGAGTGGCGGCGGCCACAAGCGCGGCATCTTGAATCCGCACGCCGTGATGCACTTCGTAACGCTCCTTCAGCCCGCGCAGAATCGCGATGGTCGCCTCGACCGTCGGCTCGTTCACCTGCACCGGCTGGAAGCGGCGTTCGAGCGCGGGGTCTTTCTCGATGTGTTTGCGGTATTCGTCGAGCGTCGTTGCGCCGACACAGCGCAGTTCCCCGCGCGCGAGCTGCGGTTTCATGATGTTCGCCGCATCAGTCGCGCCTTCCGCCGCGCCCGCACCGACGATGGTGTGCAACTCGTCTATGAATAAAATAATTTTGCCTTCGCTCGCGGTGATCTCCTTGAGAAACGCCTTGAGCCGATCCTCGAATTCGCCGCGATATTTCGCGCCGGCGATCATCGCGCTCAAATCCATCGCCACGAGCCGCTTGTTTTTCAGCGATTCGGGAACATCGCCGCTGACGATGCGCCGCGCAAGACCTTCGGCGATGGCCGTCTTGCCCACGCCCGGCTCGCCGATGAGCACGGGATTGTTTTTCGTGCGACGCGTCAGCACCTGCATCACGCGGCGAATTTCCTCGTCACGGCCGATGACCGGATCAATTTTTCCCTGCCGCGCGAGCGCGGTCAGATCGCGACCGTATTTGTCGAGCGCCTGAAATTTTGCCTCCGGTGCCTGATCCGTCACGCGCTGGTTGCCGCGCAATTCCGCAAGCGCCTTGAGCACCGCGTCGCGCTTGAGGCCGTGCGCAGTGAAGATTTTCTTAAGCGACGGGCTGGCTTCGTCGAGCAGGCCGAGCAGCAGATGTTCGGTGCTGACGTAATCGTCCTTGAGTTTGTTCGCCTCGGACTGCGCGGCGTCGAGCGCCTTTTGCAGATCCCGCCCGGCGTAAGGATCGGCGCCGCCCTCGACCTTGTGCCGGCGGTTGAGTTCCTTGTCCAAATCCGGCTGGAGTTTGGCGGGCGGCACGCCAAGGCGCGCGAGCAATTCCGGCACAAGGCTCTCGGCCTGGCCGAGCAACGCGAGCAGCAGATGCTCGCCGTCCATTTCCTGATGCGATTGTTCCCGCGCGAGCCGTTGCGCCTCCTGCAACGCCTCCTGTGACTTGAGGGTGAGCTTGTCGAGTTGCATATAGCTAATCAATGAGACCGAAAGCCCGCCGCGTCAAGTCTGGGAATTTTTCAGCCACCGAAGGACACGGTTGAACCACAGATGCTGCCGGGCGAGTTTCCCGGCCAGCCGCAAAATGATTTCGACCGCGAACCGCGCGAAAATATTTTAACGCAAAGGTGCGAAGGCGCAAAGAAACGAAAATTCAACCACGGCTTGCCGTGATGACTTATGGCATGGAAGCGTTGCGGAAACGGAAGCAAAGCGAAGGCCGCGGGAAGACGGATATTTTTCGCGCAGCAACCCATTCATCATTGCTGCTCATGGCGGCTCCTTGTAGATTTTCGCCACATCACCAGCCCAATCGCAACTTTTGTAACGAACATGAGCCGCAAATCAGCCAATCATTCCCGCACCCGCATCTTCATTGCCTTGGCCCTCGTGGCCGGCATCAGCCCCGCGTTCACCCAGGACACCAACCAGGTTGCCGGCGAGACCCATGCCCCCGCCGGGCCAGCCGTTGTCCACACCAACCAGATGCTGGTTCTGGACGGCACCGGTCCGGGGAAATTATTTGAAGGCGTAGGTGCCGTGAGCGGTGGCGGCGCCACCTCGGTGCTGCTCAAGGATTATCCCAATAAGCAGCGCAGCGAGATTCTCGACATTTTGTTCAAGCCGAACTTCGCCGCCTCGATGCAGACCCTTTACATCGAGGTCGGGAGCGACGGCAACTCCACGCAGGGCACCGAGCCGACGCACATGCGCACGCGCGACGACCAGAATTACAGCCGCGGCTACGAATGGTGGCTCATGACCGAGGCCAAGAAACGCAATCCCGCCCTCACGCTCGACGCCTGCGCCTGGGGTTGTCCGGGCTGGATCGGCAACGGAAATTTCTGGTCGCAGGACATGTGCGATTACTACGTCAACTGGATCAAGGGTCTGAAATCCAATTACGGCCTGACCCTCGACGCCATCGGCTGCCGCAACGAGCGCGGCTCGGTCACGTCGTGGGTGCCGATGTTCCGCAAGACACTGAATGACGCCGGCCTGAACCGCGTGCGCATTCATGCCTTCGACAGCCCCAGCTACCCGCAGATGTGGGATTGGATTCACCAGTTCGACACCGACACCAACCTGCAAGCCGCCGTGGATATCATCGGCAACCATTGCCTGCAAAACGTCACGCCGCAGCCCGCGTTTGTGGGCGAAATCGCCACGCGCCTCAACAAACCGATCTGGAACACGGAACAGCACGTCTATAACGAGGCCGGGAACCGCTTCGACACCGAATTTGACGCCGCCTTGGGCTGCGTCCATTTCTTCAATGTTAATTACATCGAGCAGGGCGCGACGAAAATCGTCAATTGGTATCTCTGCGGCTCCACCTATCCCATCGAACCGTATTACGACCAGCCGCCGGCGATGTGGGCGAGCAGTCCGTGGAGCGGCCATTACACGCTCAAGCCGATCATCTGGTCCTACGCGCATTACGGCCAGTTCACCAAAATCGGCTGGCACTACGTCAACAGCGGCTGCACCACGCTGGCTTACGGCGGCAGCGCCGTGACGCTCAAATCCGACAGCGGCGATTACAGTGTGATTGTGGAAACCACCCGCGCCGCCGGTCCGCAAACCGTCCATTTCAAGCCGAGCGGCCTGTCCTCGCGCCCGCTTTGCGTCTGGAAAACCACGCGCGACGCGCAGTTCATCAAACAAGCCGACATCCAGCCGCACCCGGACGGCTCGTTCGCCTGCACGTTCGAGCCGAACGCGATTTACACCCTCTCGACCACGCGGGGCCAGCAGAAGGGCACGTTCGCGGATGTCCCGGCGGAAAAGCCGTTCCCGTTCCCCTACTTCGAGAATTTCGACCATTACACCAATCCCAAGCAATGGGGTTATCTGCCGCACTACACCGCCGACATCAGCGGCGTGTTTGAAGTGGTTGACCGGCCCGACAAAAAAGGCAAATGCCTCCGCCAGGTCGTTGATAAAAAAACGCAAAGCTGGGCGCCCGAATGGAAACCCTACACCATCATCGGCGACGAACATTGGACCGATTACGAAGTGAGCGCCGACATCTCCTTCGACAACGGCGGCTGGGCCGGCGTCATGGGACGCATCAATGCCACCGGCAACGGCTGGGACGGCGACCCCAACGGCTATTACGCCCGGCTGGACGCCGACGGCACCGGCGCCATCTACATCGCCAACCAGCAATTTTCATCGCGCGGTTCGCGTGATAAAGCGCTCGCGACGAATTCCATCACCGGCTGGAAGGCCGCCGGCTGGCACAACGTCAAGCTCCGGTTCCAAAGCTCCAAGCTCACCCTGCTCGTGGACGGCCAAGTCGTCGTCACCGCCGAGGACGCCACGTTTGGCCGCGGTATGGCCGGCTTGATCACCGGTGGCCAAGGCAACGCGCGGAATTCGGCGCTATTCGACAACGTGCTCATCAACACGGTCAACGGCGGGGCGGTCAAGCCCACCGTTTTCGCCCAGGACCGTCAGTCGCTCTATAAAAAGTGACCGGCGGCGCAGCGCGAGCAGCCGATGCCCGACATCATCTCCGGCACCGCGAACCACGCGAAATTTTTTAAACGCAAAGGCGCCACGGTGCAACACTGGGAAATTGCAACCACCGCCTGGAGGCGAGGGCAAATTATCTTTCCTTCAATCCACTTGGGGTTATTTTTATTTCGGTGAAAATCATCGCTGATCATATGATGAAGCAATTGAGCCGGGGCGTTCTTATCTTGGGATCGTTATCAACACTGTGGCTGGTTTCGTGTTCCCCCCGGCGGCCAGCCACGCGCGAGGATGTCCTGAAGTGGAATCTAGCCGCCTTGACGAACAGTTACGACGCAGCCGGCCACAAAAACCCGCAGTGGGACAAGGATGCGAGGGAAGCCATGACGGAATTTGCCCGGACAAAAACCACCTCCGACGATGAACTGGAGGTGCTTTTTGACCTGACCGGTGACGCGGCGGGTAATGCGGTGAACGCGGGTTGCGATGATCCCATGGTCA
>Ga0265324_10001373_pt1 | contig 14108 bp, 14 predicted proteins | sample 41419metaG_FD_198634 | JGI IMG/M metagenome (GOLD analysis project Ga0265324, IMG submission 198634) | Rhizosphere microbial communities from Carex aquatilis grown in University of Washington, Seatle, WA, United States - 4-14-19 metaG | ecosystem: Host-associated > Plants > Roots > Rhizosphere...
CGCTGACGCTCAAATCATTTTCGATGCGCCCGGCCAGGGCACCCGCTCTTTGTCCGGTCGCGATGAAATCCGGGAGGCCGCCCTCGGCGGATTCGCCGGCCTGACCACGTTGAAAGTCCAGTTCCTCGACGTGACTGTCCGCATCGGCCCTGACCAGCAGACCGCCGACGTGAGTTGCACCGCCAAGGTCAACGCCGGCGACAGCAAGGATTTTGGCGTGCAGGAAATGCACTTCCAGTTAAAGAAAATTGACGGCAACTGGCTCATCACCCGCGCGGAAACCGTGAAGACGCTCTCTTAGAGCATTGACAGAAATGATGTGGCGCGGCGGAGCGGGGATTTTTGGTTGTGGGCGAGGCTTTGGCGCAGGCGCCGGTTTGAACCCCCTGCCACTGAGCCGTAACGAAGCCAAAAACCAAAAAGACCGCTGCCACGGATCGGCTTCCGCTACGCTACAGGATTTATGGAAATAATCTAAACCTGCCCGTTTGAATTTTTTGCCAGCCAGACCAGCCGCAGACCTTCCAGCGTCAAATCCGGGTCCACGGCGGAAATTTCCGGCAACTTCGCCGCGATGAGTTTTGCGTAGCCGCCCGTCGCCACCACCGGCAGTTTTTTCGCGCGCAACTCGCGCTTCAGTTCCGCAATCAGCTCGCGCACCAAGCCGCGATAGCCATGCACCGCGCCGACGAGCATCGCGTGCTCGGTGCTTTTGCCAATGGCGGATTTGATTTCGCGGATTTCAATCTTCGGCAGCAGCGCCGTTTTTTCGTGCAAATAATTCGTCATCGCCGCCAGCCCCGGCGCAATGATACCGCCGACGTAATTACCGCGCGCATCAACCACGTCAAACGTCACCGCCGTGCCGAAATCCACCACCACCACCGGCGCGCCAAAGCGCTGGCGCGCGGCCACCGCATTCGCCAGCCGGTCGGGGCCGATGGAATTGGGCTTCGGATAATCAATGCCTACGCCGCGAATGGTTTTGGCGTTCAGCTCAATCAACGGAACGCCGGGCACCGTTCCGGCTCGATGAAGCGCTTTTATTGTCCGCGCCGGGACGGTGCCCGGCATTCCAAGCCGGGTAACAAATTTTCTGACCAGCGGGGTGGCGCGCGGCACCACGCTGCACAGGACCGCGCCTTCGATTATATTTTTGCCGGTGAATTTTTTCACCTGCGCCGCCGCGCCGCCACCAAACCACGTCAGCGTCGGGATGTCAGTTTGCTTCAGCACACGCCGTTCGTCCGCCAGGCCGAGGTGCGTGTGCGTGTTGCCGATGTCGAATAGGAGAATCATTTTTCCAAAGTCACGTCGCCGCCGATGATGCGTTCCAGATGGCCGTGCTCCGTGCGGACGAGCAAAGCGCCGTCGTCGTCCAGCGCCTCGGCAACGCCGCGGACGAGCCGCGCGCCCATCTGAACCGAGACTTTTTTACCAATCGTGGCGCAGCCGATCTCCCATTCATCCGCCAACTGCGGGAATTTGCCGCCGCAAATCCGCGCGTAATCGAAATCCAGTTCGCGCAAAATCTCCACCGCCAGTTCCGCGCGGCAGATTTCCTCGCCGGACTCGTTTTTCAGCGACGTGGCGATGGCGCGCAATTCCGGTGGAAACTCGGCCTGGTTCACGTCCACGCCGATGCCGAGAATGACGTGGCGCACGCGATCCACTTCCGCGCTCATCTCGGTCAGGATGCCGACGACTTTTTTGCCGCCGATGAGCAAATCGTTCGGCCACTTGATGTCCGCCGACAGGCCGGTGACGGTTTTGATGGCACGGCGCAGCGCGATGGCCGAGGCCACGGTCAATTGCGTGGTTTCCTGCGGACTCAACTTTGGCCGGAGCAAAACGGAAAACCAAAGTCCCTTATGCGTCGGCGACATCCATTTCCGGCCGAGCCGTCCCCTGCCCTTCGTTTGCGATTCGGCAAACACCACGACGCCTTCCTTAACGCCGTCGCGCGCGAGTTTTTCCATCACGTCGTTCGTGGAAGTCGTCTCCTCGAAGACGCGGATGTCGCGGCCGATGATTATCGGTGGGGCGGGCGTCCCCGCGAGCCGTTCAGTCGAAACGGAGCGCGGCTCGCGAGGACGCTCGCCCCACCGCGCGTGCAACCGCGCGAACAAATCATCCGCGTGGAGCGCATCGGGCGAATTGACCAGGCGATAACCAAAGTGCGGCCCGGCCTCGATTTCGTAGCCGGCCTGGCGCAATTCATCCATGCGCGCCCAAACCGCCGCGCGGCTGATGGCGAGCTGTTCCGCCAGCTGCGCGCCCGAGATGCCGTCAGCATTGGCGCGCAAGGCAGAAAGAATTTTGGCGTCGGTGGTCATTGGCATTTCGTCCTCGTCGTCGTCCTCGTAATCGAATTGGTTTTCGCGGACGAGGAGGATAAAATCATGTTTGAAAATCCAAGCCGATGTCCACGGCGCGCGCCGAGTGCGTAATGCCGCCGACGGAAATGAAATCCACGCCGGTCTGCGCGATGGCGCGGACGGTCTTCAAATTCACGCCACCGCTCGCCTCGGTCTGCGCGCGGCCACGGACTATTTTCACCGCCGACCGCAACTGCGCCGGCGGCATGTTGTCGAGCAGGATGATGTCCGCACCGGCGTCCGCAGCCTGCCCCACTTGTTCCAAAGTGTCAGCTTCAACCTCCACTTTCAGCTTCGGATATTTTTTGCGCGCGCGAACGACGGCGGCGGCGATGGCGTTCGGCTTATCGTTCCGCAGCGCGACGAGATGGTTGTCCTTGATGAGCACCATGTCGAACAGGCCGATGCGATGGTTTTTGCCGCCGCCGCATTTTACGGCGTATTTTTCAAATCGCCGCCAGCCGGGCGTGGTCTTGCGCGTGTCGAGAATGCGGGCGCGCGTGCCCTTGACCAAGCCGGCAAACTGCGCCGTGGCCGTGGCGACGCCGCTCAACCGCTGGGCGAAATTCAGCGCCACGCGCTCGGCGCTCAAGATGGCGCGGCTGGAACCGGAGATTTTCAGCAGCGGCGCGCCGGCCTTCACCCGCTGGCCGTCGCGCGCGAATTTTTTGATTTGGATTTTCGGCGACAGCTCGCGGAAGGCGAGTTCGGCAAATTGGATTCCCGCGACGGTGAGCGGCTCGCGGGCGTTCATCAGCGCAACGGATTTGGCGCTGGCCGGCACGGTGGCCAGCGTGGTCGCGTCGCCGCTGCCAAGGTCTTCGGCCAGTGCGGCGCGGACGGCGCGGCGGATTTCAGCGGCATTGAGCTTCACACGGACAAGGTGAAGGCAAAACGAAACCGGGAAAAGAAAAAACGCGCGGCGCGGACGCGATTACAAAATGCGCCGGAATTTGTAATGGCCTGCCGCCCGGGTTTGGTTTAGAAATGCGGCGTGATTTTCCACGCCCATTCCGATTTTCCGATCGCGCCGTTGATCGCGGTGCTCGTGGTCGGACTCATTCTGGCCGGGGTCATTTTCAATTTCATTCTGGAACGCAAGCGGCGTGCGGCGCTGGCGGAACTGGCGCTGCGGCTGAACCTGGATTTTGATGCCAGCGAGGATGATGGCATTCCGGGGCGATTTGGTTTTCTCAAGCAGCTCGACCAGGGCGAAAACCGCTATGCGACCAACGTGATTTCCGGGATTTACCAGCAATACAACGTGCTGGCGTTCGATTATCACTACCAGACATACTCGACGGATTCCAAGGGCCACCGCACAACACAGCACCATTGGTTTTCGTTTTTCATTTTGACGCTGCCGGCCACCTTTCCCGAACTGACCATCCGGCGGGAAAGTTTTTTCACGAAGGTCGCCGAGGTGTTCGGCTACCAGGACATCAATTTTGAATCCGCCGAATTTTCCAAGGCCTTCAACGTCCGTTCGCCGGACAAGAAATTCGCCTACGACGTGTGCAACGCGCCGATGATGGAATACCTGCTGGCCAACCGCGACTTGAGCGTGGAAATCGAAAACGAGGTCGTCGCGCTCGCGTTCACCTCGCGGCTCGCGGCGGCGGAATTTGAGCACAATCTCCGGCGGCTCGCCGAAATCCGCGCGCGGCTGCCGGAATATCTTTTCACACAAAATACATGATGACCGGAATCGCAGCCCACGGTGGAGCCTTCGTCCCGATCCTGGTGTTTGGCACGGTAATCACGGTGTTCCTTGTGTCGCAAATCGCCAAGGCACGCGCCGAACAGAAACGGGTGATGGAATTGCGGCTGCTGGCGCGGCGATTGGGGTTTGATAATTTCAACCCGATGCGCGACGAACAGTTCGCCGTGGGCTGGGGATTTCTGAACCGGCTTGCGCAAGGTTCGGATCGCTATGCCTACAACATCCTTCGCGGAAGTCATCGCGAGGAGCAGTTATTTGTCTTCGATTTTCATTTCCAAACCGGCTCCGGCAAAAGCCGGCAGGAACACAACTGCACGTTGCTCATGATCGTGTGCCGGGAGGTTTTCCCCCGATTGACCATCGGACCGGAAAGCCTGGGGGTAAGAATCACAGCGGCCCTCGGTTTGGGCGACGCCATCAAATTCGAGTCCGCCGAATTTTCGCGCCAATTCTGCGTGCGATCGCCGGACAAGAAATTCGCCTACGACGTTTGCAATCCGCAGATGATTGATTACCTGCTGAAGAATCCCGGCCTGCAAATGGAAATCCAAGGCCCGGCGCTGCTGCTGACATTCGAGCCGCGCTTGCCGGCCGGCAAAATCGAATTCAACTTGCAACGGCTGGCCCAAATTCGTTCATTTCTGCCGGAATATCTGTTCTCCCAAAACGCATGAGCCTGATTTCCTTCCTCATTGCCGGCGCGGCTCTCCTGCTCCCGCTCATTTTTGTCATCGCGCAATTCAACGCGCTCGTCGGCCTGCGCAATTACATCCGCGAATCGTGGAGCAACGTGGACACGGAGTTGAAGCGCCGCTACGACCTGATTCCCAATCTCGTCGCCGCCGTCAAGGGCTACGCCGCGCACGAACGCGCGGTGCTGGAGCGCGTGACGGAGCTGCGCAACCGCTGCGCCGCCAACAACGGCCCGGTGGCCGACCAGTCGCGCGACGAGGTGCAGCTCGTGGACGCGCTGAAGCAACTGCTCGTCGTGGTGGAAAATTATCCGCAGCTCAAGGCCGACCAGAATTTTCTGCAACTGCAAAAGGAACTCGTCAACACCGAGGACCGCATTCAGGCGGCGCGGCGGTTTTACAACGGCAACGTCCGCGACTACCGCAACAAGTGCGAAAGTTTTCCCAGCAATCTGGTGGCGAATGTGTTCGGCTTCAAATCCGAGGGGGATTTTTTCAGCGTGCCGCCGTCCGTGCGCGACGTGCCGAACGTGGATTTTGCGGCGTGAGTGGAGGCGGCGCGGGCTTCACTTCGCCGAGAACGCGAGAAATCTTTCCGAGAGCTGGTCAAGGCTGTGCGCGGCCTCGGTTTCGGGGCTGACCAGCAGCATCAGCAGCCATTGGTCCGGCCGCGCGACGAAGCGAAGGTGGCCGTATTCAAACGCCCACGTCGTCCAGCGCGGGGAAAAATCCGCCGCCGCCAGCGGTTCGTGCAGCTCGGCGAACTGCTTGAGCAGCTCCCCGATTTTTTCCGCCGGAAATTTTTTCTCGTCGCTGAAACCGCCCCATTTGCCGTTCGGCTGGCGCACGCCGCAGGCGATCACGCCCGGCACGGCGGGCAGGCTGGCAAACCAGTTTTTGAAATCATGCTTCATGGCATCACGGCGGAGGCGGCGACCCGCGCAAAAATCAGCCGGTCGGCGCGCGGCTGGAGGATGGCACGGCTGTCGGCCAGTTGGATTTCCAGCCGGTCGAACTTTCCCAGCTGGAGTTCGGAAATCAACGTCTCCGCGTGCCGGGCGACAGTTTTCAGCAGGCCCAGCCGCGCGGCAACGGCGGGGCATTGCCACTGGTAAAGCATTTCGCCGGTGCCGGCGCAGATAAGCAGTTCCAAGGCTTTCCCCGCCGGCTCGGTGGAAACGGCCCCGGTGCCGGCCAGGCCCCCGCCGGCGCGGGCGCGGAGGCCGGACAATTCCCGGTGGCGCGCGGCCTCGCCCAAAAGATATTCCCAGGTGCGGTTGAGCGTGCGTTCCGGCGGCGGCTCAAAATCGCGCAGCTCAAACGTGCCGCCGGCGAGCCCGAGCAGCTTTTGAAAGGCCACCTCGCCGGCCAGCTCGCCGCAGACGGCGTGGATGATCTGGCCCTGCTCGAGATAAATCCGCCCCAGCGAGTGCTCGCGGAAAATTTCGAGGAGCGAGGAGTTGCCCGCCAGACATTCCATCTGGATGAGGTCGGTGAGGCCGACGCCGCGCCGGGTTTCCGCGTTCGGCGGCGGCACCACCCAGCCCAGCAGTTCGCAAAAATTTTGAAAGACCGCCTTCAAGCCTTCGGGCGACACCGGCTTTTCGAGGAACAAATCCGCGCCAGCGGCGAGGCTCGCGGCGCGTTTTTCATCGGTGGCCGTGCCGGCCATGACGACAATTTTCAGTTTCGGCTGCTTGACGCGCAACTGACCGATCAGTTCCGCAACTTCGCCGCCCGACGGCTGGTCATCCAGCACGGCCAGTTTAATCTTTTCCGCCGCGACCGCCGCCAGCGCCGCCAGCGCGCCGGTCGCGGTGTGGATCCGCCAGGTGTTTTCGCTCAACCCATGAAAAGCGTCGCCCGCCGCCACGAGATAGTCGTGGTCGGCATCCACGATCAGGACGTGGTGCCGGGGTTCGGTTTTCGTTTTTGCTTCTTTGGTCACAAAAATCAGTTCATCGCCGCCAGCGCGGCCTGCGCCGCGTGCTGCACCGCGTGGTCGGCGTCGCGCGCGGCGGCGGCGAGGACGGTCGCCGCGCCGCGTTCGCGCAGACGCGCCAGCGCCTCGGCGGCGGCCACGCGCAGATCCCGGTCGCGGTCAAACAACAGATCCGCCAGGAACGGCAGCGCGACGTGCGGCGGCGCGGTTTCCACCTTGGGCGTCGGCGCGGCGCTCAACGTCTCCGTGAAGCGGTCCGCGTCAATCTTCAGTTGTTCCAGCAAAACCGTGGCGCTGTGGCGCACCCAATAATCCGGATGGCTCAACGCCGCCTGGATGGCCGGCACCGCCTCCGCTACGTGCGGCGACTGCTCCCAGTCGGTTTTCATTTTCCGCAACGTCGCGTGCGCCAGGCTGCGCACCGTCCGCTCCACATCCAGCAACGCCGTCATCAGCGGCACCAGCGCGCGCAAATCATTGATCTGCCCCAGCGCCGCGATGCCCGCCTCACGCACATCGCGATCCGGATCCTGGATCAAGTAGCACAGTCCCGGCACGGCGGAATTTTCGCCGATGAAACCCAGCGCCTTCGCCGCCGCGCGCCGGACTTCCCACGACGTGTCCTTCAAGGCGGCCAATAAAACCGCCACCGCGCGCTGCCCGCCGCAGCGCGTGGCCGCATCCACGGCGGCGCTGCGCACGCTGGCGCTGTTATCCTTGAGCAATTTCTCCACCTCGGGATAAGTCGCCGGATCTGCGACGCGCTCCAAAACTTCCAGCGCGGCGATGCGCACGGCGGGGCTGTCCTTTTTCAGCGCTTCCAGCATCGTGCGCACGAGGCGCGGGTCCTTGATCTGACCCAGGGTTTTGACGGCGGAAAGCTGTTTGTTCGGCGGACCGTAGCGCATCAGCTCCAAAAGCGGCTCCACCGCCTCCGGCCCCATCGTGAGCAGTTGCTGCAAATTTCCGAGCGCGAGTATCTGGTGGATTTTTTGGGAATCGGAGGCAGGCCGCCAGCCCAGCCGGTGCAAAGTGCGCGCCGCGACCGCGCGGACAATCGGGTCCTGATCGCGCAACAGCGGCACCAGCCGGTCAATCGCCGCCGGATCACCGAGATGGCCGAGCGCCTCCGACGCGGCGGCTCGCGCGAGCGGCACCGTGTCCTTGAGCATCTCAATCAGCGGCCCGACGGCGCGCCGGTCTTGGAATTTTACGAGCGCCTTGGCCGCCGCGCAACGCACGTCAGCCACCTTGTCCTTCAAGGCGAGCATGAGGGGCGCGATGGATTTTTCCTCGCCTTCATGGGCGAGTTTTTCCACCACGGCCAGCCGGGTCTGCGGGTTCCGGGCGCGCAACTGTTGATGAGTCCACCAGAGCATCGTCTTCTGAACTTCTGAATGAAAGAAGCGGCTGTCCACCTCTAATCGTCAGAGTGTGCGTACAACAGCGGAGATTATCCAGCAGGAAATCTCATTATTACCTGAAGCAATGCACCTTCCGTTGCTGTGGACAACCCCATATTGGGGAGGGCCGGGGTGAGGTGTTTCTCCTACCATCTGGTTCATGAAAAGAATTCTCCCAAACCAAATTCGCGGCTTGCCCCCCCCTGAACCAAGTTCCCGGGAGCGCCGGCATCCTGCCGGCGGGTTCCAGTATTGGGATCCTACACACAGGCTGCCGCTGCCTACTTGGCCATTTCCCATTCGCCATTCGTCATTTGCGCCTTTTTGCGGCCAAGCCTTTGCCTTGATGGGGCAATCCCGCCTTCAGCTCAGCAGCTTTTCAAACCGCGCCGCCGCCGCGTCCCACTGCTCCGCGTCCTGCGGCGTGAAGGTTTTCAGCTCGAAAGAATTCCGCACAATCTCCCGCGCCGCCGCGTGCGATTCCACATGCCCGAGCGCGATGGCCTGGATGAGGATGTTGCCGAGCGCGGCACATTCCGTCGGGCCGGCCAGAACGGGAATCTTCAGCGCGTTCGCCGTGAACTGGTTCAGCGTGGCGTCCTTGCTGCCGCCGCCGACGATGTGCAGTCGCTCGATCTTTTTGCCGGTGAGCCGCTCGGTGCGGCGCAGCGTGACGCGGTAGAACAGCGCCAGGCTCTCGTAGATGCAGCGCACGCACGCGCCGACATCCGCCGGCACGGGCTGGCCGGTTTCGCGGCAGTAATCGGCAATCTTCCCGGGCATGTTGTCGGGGCTCAAGAAGCGCGCGTCGTCGGGATTGATGAGCGAGGCGAACGGCGCGGCGTCGATGGCCAGTTGTTCCAGCTCGGCAAATTCATATTTCTTCACGCCCTTGTTCCAATGGCGGCGCGATTCCTGGATGAGCCAGAGGCCGACAATGTTTTTGAGCAGCCGCGTGGTGCCGCCGTAGCCGATTTCATTGGTGAATCCGAGGCTGCGGCTCTGGTCGTTGATGACTGGCTTGGATTGTTCAACTCCCATCAGCGACCACGTGCCAGAACTCAAATACGCCCAATCCTCGCCGCTGCCCGGCACCGCCGCGACCGCCGCGCCGGTGTCGTGCGAGCAACTGGCCACGACTTCGATCAGCGGCAGGCCGACTTCCGTGGCGAGATTTTTTTTCATCGGTCCGAGCTTCGTGCCGGACGGACAGACGGGCGCGAACAGGTTTTCCCGCAGCCCGAGCGCGCCAAAAAGTTTTGGGGACCAGTCCTGCTGGACGGGGTTGTATAGCTGCGTGGTGCTGGCGAGCGAAACCTCGTTGCGCGCCACGCCGGAGCAGAAATAATTGAACGCATCGGCGATGAGCAAAATATGCTTCGCCTGCGCAAGCCGTTCCGCCGGCTCGGTGGCGATCTGGTAAAGCGTGTTCAGCGCCATGAACTGGATGCCGGTCTCGGCGAAAACCGCCGGCCACGCGATCCGGCCATTGACCTTCGCGACGCCCTCCGCCGTGCGCGCATCGCGGTAGCACCACACCGGCGACAACACCAGGCCGCGCTCGTCGTAAAGCACATAGTCCACGCCCCACGAATCGGTGCTGATGCTGGCGATGGGCAGGTTTTTGGCGGCGGCTTTTTTCAGGCCGGTCTTCAATTCGTTCAGCAGCCGGTCAAACTCCCAATGCAGCGCACCGGAAACCTTCGTCGCGCCGGTGGGAAAACGGTGGATTTCTTCGAGGGAAATTTTGCCATGGTCAAGCGTGCCGAGAATCAGCCGGCCGCTGTCCGCGCCGAGGTCGCAGGCGAGATAATGTGTGGGCATAAATATTTTAGCAATTCTACGCGGCCGGAGAGCGGTGTCAAAAGGTTCCCGTCACTCCACGCCGGCAATTCTGGCGGGGCGCGTCTCGCGGCCCAGCTTCAGCGAAAACGTGTCGCCGGATTTTTTGCCGGCCAGCTGCTCGCCCAGCGGCGACTGCGGGGTGATGACGAGTATCTCCTTTCGGTCATGCTCGATTTCCGTGCCGCCGGCGCGCGGGCCGAGGAAGTAAAAATCCCGGCCGCCGCCCTGCTCCAGTTCCACGAGCGCCCCCACGCCGATGGCGTCCGTGGCGGAAAACTTTTTCACACCGAGCTTTTCAAATTCCGCGATGGCGGCCTCCAGTTCCGCCAGTTGCTTGGACTGGCCGCGCGCGAGGTAGGAGGCCTCGAGACCGCGCGTGTCGTATTTGTTCTCGGCCTTGTTGGATTCGTGCGTGGCCTCGGCGCGGGAAAACTGCGCGGCGCGGAAATACACTTCCAATTCGCCGGCGAGCTTCGCGGTGATTTTGTTGAGGATGGCGCGTTTGTTCATGGCAGAGGCGAAAAAACAACAGAGGATGAAAGCAACGAAGCGGGAAATGTCTGGCTGAATTTGGTTTCTTGGTTTCTTGGTTGTTCAAAGACTTTGCGGTCGTTCACAGATATTTCTCCAAAATGGGTTTCAATTCAGCCACGGTTTTCTTCGGCCAGAATTTTTTGTCGGTGAGAAATGCGTTCTTCAAGGCGGCGTGCGCCTTCCAGTTCGGTTCCGCCGGAATCTGCGCGATGGCGGCGGCGACAATTTTTTTCGCCGTGTCGGCGTTGCGGTTGAGATTGGCGATGATCATTTCCAGCGAAACGTGTTCCTCTTCTTTCCAGCAGTCGTAGTCCGTCGCCATCGCCAGCGTGGCGTAGGCGATCTCGGCCTCGCGGGCGCACTTGGCCTCGCCGAGGTTCGTCATGCCGATGACATCGTAGCCGGCGCGGTGGTTGGCGAGCGATTCGGCGCGCGTGCTGAACGCCGGGCCTTCCATGTTCACATAGGTGCCGCCGTCGTGGACGCGCGCCTTGGCCGCCCTGGCGGTGCGGACGAGGATCTGCCGGAGTTCTTCGGCCATCGGCTCGGCAAACGCGACGTGCGCCACGATGCCGCGCCCGAAAAATGTGTGGTTGAGCGATTGCTTGGTGCGGTCAACAAACTGGTCAATCACCACGATGTCGCACGGCCGGTATTTTGCCTGCAACGAGCCGACGGCGCTGACGCTGATGATCCATTGCACGCCGAGTTTTTTCAGCGCCCAGAGGTTGGCGCGGTGGTTCAGTTCGGTCGGCAAAATGCGGTGGCCGCGTCCGTGGCGTGGCAGGAAAACCACGTCGCGCCCGGCGAGTTTGCCGGTGAGCACATCGTCGGACGGCGGACCGAACGGCGTCTTGACCTTCACCCACTTCTGCTGGGTGAAGCCTTCAATGTTGTAGAGGCCGGTGCCGCCGATGATGCCGATCTTGTGCTTGGACATGGCCGGACTTTTTACCACGAAACGCATGAAAGACACGAAAATAAAATTTTGCGGCGAGGAAAATTTCATTAAGCTGGCGGCATGGAACTTTTTAACAAAATTCTCAAGGCCGCCGTGGACGGCGGCGCGTCGGACATCCATATCAAGGTCAGCACGCCGGTCATTTTCCGCATCAGCCGCGAGCTGATCTCGATTGACTGCCCCATCCCCACCGAGCAATGGCTCAACAATGTAGTGGACAAGATGACGCCGGCGCACATGAAGAAAAAACTCGACGAGGACCGCGAGGTGGATTTTTCCTACAACGTCCCCGGCATGGGCCGCTTCCGCACGAACGTCTTCCAGCAGCGCGGCAGTTGGGCGCTGGCCATGCGCCATGTGAAATCCACCGTGCCGAGCTTTGAACAGCTCGGCCTCCTCGAACAGATCAAGAGCCTCGCGGAAACGCCGCGCGGCATCGTGATCGTCGCCGGCTCCACCGGTTCCGGCAAATCCACGACGCTCGCCGCGATGATCGAGCACATCAACGCCAATTTCAAAAAACACATCGTCACGCTCGAAGACCCGATTGAATACGTCTTTGAAGACAACCAGTCCGTCATCGAGCAGCGCGAAGTCGGCTTGGACACCGTGAGCTTTCATGGCGCGCTGAAACACGTGCTCCGGCAGGACCCGGACATCATCATGCTCGGCGAAATGCGCGACGCCATCACGGTGACGGCCGCGATGAGCGCCGCCGACACGGGACACCTGGTTTTTTCCACGCTGCACACGACCACGGCGGCGCAGTCCGTCACGCGCATCATGGACTTCTTCAAATCGGACGACCGCGAACAGATCCGCCGCCAGCTCGCCGGCTGTTTGCGTGGCGTCATTTGCCAGCGCATGGTGCCAACGATCGACGGCAAGATGACTCCCGCGCTGGAAATCCTGACCAATTCCCCGCTGGTCAAAAAAATGCTGGAAGATAACCGGCTTGAAAAACTCACCGCCGCCATCGAGACCGGCGGCGACGACGGCATGATTACGTTCAACCAATCCCTGTTCAACTTGGTGAAAGACAAACGCATCACCGAGAAGGAAGCCCTGGCCAAGGCCAGCAACCCGCAGGCGTTGGAGATGAATTTCAAGGGCATCTTCCTCAACGAAGGCGGTCGCATTGTCAGTTAATATATATCATCTCCAAAATTACCCGGTTGACTAATCCTCAACCGGGCTTATCGTTTTTAACCATGCGAGTTTCCAAACGCACCGACTACGCCTTGCGGGCGTTGTTCACGCTGGTTGACCACTACGGCGGCCAGCCGATCCCCATCCGCGAACTCGCCCGGCGCAATGACGTGCCGAAGCGCTTTCTCGAACAAATCATGCTCGCGCTGAAGTCGCAGGGCTGGGTGGACAGCTCGGCGGGGATTCGCGGCGGCTATTTTCTGGCCCGGAACCCCGAAAAAATCACCATGGGCGAAGTGGTGCGGCACTTCGACGGAATCCTTGCGCCCATTGACTGCGTTTCGGTCACCGGCTACCAGCGCTGCTCGCAGGAATCGGTCTGCCGTTTCCGCCGGGTGTTTTATGAGGCGCGCAATTACGTCGCCAACCTGATGGATCGCACGACGCTGGCGGAGGTCGCCAAGGGCCGCCCGCTTTCCCTGCACGAAGTTTCCACGGGATTCATCGGCGGCGAAGGCATCTGAAATTATTTTCCAAAAGTCTGTTGACATTTTCGGCGTCAGCGACATAATAACGACAAGTTAAGTCGTCTTGTTAATAAAGTGATCGGACGCCTTAATTTAACAGTTCGCCAGACAATGCCTGTATAGCGGCGGATTTTTATTTAGACAAAACAACGACTCAATAAGTCGCAATTAAAAAAACAAGCCAAACGGAAAACCGTCAGCAACATGAAAACAAACAAACAACTCAAGCATCTTGTCATCGCCACCGTCACCGGGGCGCAATTCGCCTTCCCCGCCTTCGCGGCGGAGAACGCGGCCACCGGCACGAATGGAGCCGTGGAAATTCCCGCCTTTGCCGCTGATGGCGGCAATTCGACGGAGGCCGCCGAAATCAAGGCGTTGAAACTCCAAATTGACTCGCTGGTCAAAAAGGTCAGCGCGCTCGAACAGCAGCGCGGCCCCACGGAATCGGCGGCGACCATCCAGAATCTCGACCAGCAGGTCCGCATCTTGCAGCGGCAGCGCGAACTGGACCAGGACGCCGCCGTGGCCAAGGCCGCGACCGCGCCGAAAATCACCCTGGGACAGAACGGCTTCAGCTTCAGTTCGGCGGACTCGAATTTCGTGACGCAGATCCACGGCCTGGTGCAGGCGGATAGCCGGACGTTTTTTCATGACGGCAACCTCAACGGCAACGACGGCTTCCTGCTGCGCCGCGCGCGCCCGATTTTCACCGGCACGGTGTTCAAGAACTTTGACTACAATTTCACGCCGGACTTCGGCGGCAGCACGGTGCAGATTCAGGACGCTTATCTGAACTACCGCTACGCGCCGGAATTCCAGGTGCAGGCGGGCAAATTCAAGTCGCCCGTCGGGCTGGAGCAGTTGCAATCCGATCCCGCTACCGCGTTCAACGAGCGTTCGCTCGTCACCGACCTGGTGCCGAACCGCGACTTGGGCATCGCGCTGAAAGGT
>Ga0265324_10001379_pt1 | contig 14059 bp, 24 predicted proteins | sample 41419metaG_FD_198634 | JGI IMG/M metagenome (GOLD analysis project Ga0265324, IMG submission 198634) | Rhizosphere microbial communities from Carex aquatilis grown in University of Washington, Seatle, WA, United States - 4-14-19 metaG | ecosystem: Host-associated > Plants > Roots > Rhizosphere...
CTGTTTGGGGCTTGTTGACTCTGATGACAAGACTTCTATAATGTATGGTAGCTTACTTGACAGACCTACTTGTTTTAGCCCAGAAGATATCAAGCTATTAGAAACCCTTATTAATCTTTAAGTTATGCATTACCCCGTCCAACCTTGTAATGAGGAAGTTTCTGGTGCCATTTTGGTGAATGACGTCAGGGAGCGGGTAAGGAGACTAGAGGACGAGAACATCGAGTTTAAGCAGGAGTACCTTCCGTTTTTTGGTAGGATGGAAGAAATGACAAGCAGCATTAACGAATCCCTGGTCAGCATCAAGGGTGATCTCAAAGAGGTCAAGACGGAGGTTCGTCAGCTTGCGGACAGTCACCAGCAGATGTCTCTTGACTTCACAGGTTTTTGTAGTCGGGTGGATAGCTTGGAGGTTATTGAGAAAAAGCGCGAGACACGCAAGGCTCTTTACTTGAAAGTTACTGCCACCGCTGTTGGCAGTATTGCTGCAGCTATTGTTATTTGGTTTTTCGGCTTGAAGTAGCTAACCGTCATAAGTTTCAACAAAGCCATCCTTCAAGGGGTGGCTTTTTCTTTTGGTGCAATCTTTGTTCTATGACGAACCAAGAGAAGTTTGATGAGACAGTAAGGATTGCTAAACAGTTCGCCCCTAACTACTCGACCACTCTTAAAAGCCAATCTCGGCTCCATAGAGCCGTAGGGTGGCTCCTTTCAAAACTTGGCAATCCCAGCTATATGGACAGCTTCTGGACGACTCTCGGTAGTTGGACAGCAAGACCTACTAGTTGTGACCAAGGTGCGGTCTATAACGAGTGGCAGGTTATCCTACATGAAGTCCAGCACGCCAAAGATGCGAAGGCTATTGGCTCAGTTACTTTTGGACTCATTTACCTGTTCCCTCAAATCATTGGAATCCTAGGTGTCCTGTTTGGGTTGAGCCTGTGTATTGCCATCCCCTTAGGCGCGCCTTTATGGCTGCTGTGGGGCCTATTCTCTTTAGTCTTCCTGGCCCCTATCCCAGCCATTGGGCGCGCTATTCTAGAGTCAAGGGGCTACTTAGTCTCCATGGCTGTAGCCTTCTGGTCTGGCGACATTGACGACGAAGAGAGCTATCTCGCCTATATGGACGACATGTTCAATGGCCCATCCTACTACTACATGCTTCCTTTCAAGAAAATCAGCAGGTGGTACTTCGCAGGAAAGCTCAAGGAACTAAAGACCAACACCCTGACTCTAGACGCCTATCTGATGACTTGCAAGACCCTCTGTTCGAAATTCCGCGACAACCAGTAATCTTAAATACATGAACATTCCGGCGAATCAGATTGCCTATAGGAAGAGGATTGGCCATATTGGCTCCAAATCCGTTATCGAGATTGGCCTAGAAGGTGGTCTGCGGATTGTAGGGTCTCAAGCGAGTACTGGCAAGATCACTATTCTAGGCGCTGGTTCTCACAGGGCGATTGCAAGGCTCCTGGCTAAGAAGGCTGAGCCAACGCTGCAGATTGATGATTTAGAGAAATCCGAAGAGATTAATCCTAATGATATTCAGGACTTGCTACCTTTCTGGCAGGAAGTTACGAACAAGGTAAAGGCTCTTGGCTGGTAGTAGTAACAGACCTACCGACGTCAAAGAAATGGAGTTCTCCGCTGGGGAATCCGTTGCCTTTGACCTTGATGCCTTTGAAGACAACGTCCGGGCACATGGCCCAAGATTCATACATTATAGGGCCATCCCCGATCCGATTGGGTTGATTTCAAAAGACGACTCAAGGCGCCCTGACTACACTCCTAATGCCAACGTCTCCAACGGCTATTACTACATCAAGGCTGGGCTCTTCCATGCTCTAATCAGTGGCAACACAAGGGAAGTCAAAGCCACCACGGGTGGTGTAGTAGACCCTTCTATTGCTCAACTCACTCCTTCTTGCTTCTATGAGTGCGAACTCAATGGCGAACCCAACAGAGTCTATATTGCTCCTTTGGACAGACTCTATCTGGATGATGACAATATTCTAGTTACCCACACTGACCTACAAGAGACTTCACTTCAAGGAGTAGACACCCTAAAGTTCCCTGTAGTGAAGGTTCAAGACCTAGTAGACGCCGAAGGCAGCACTTACGGCTATCAAGACTTTGATGTCCTAGACGGCAAGATTTGTTGGAAACAGGGCCGCAAACGGCCCGGATACAACATTGAGGCGGGTAGAGGAATGGTGTATTCGATTAGGTTCCTCTACAAACCATTTTGGTACATCCACCGAATGGTACATGAGATTCGAGTTGTCCAGCAGGCACAGACCGATGGCAGCCTTACAATGCTCCAGGCTCCTCAATCGGCCATTGTGGCCAGGGAGTTCGTGCACCGCGACCAAATTGCCGACATGAGAGCAAAACCGACAGACCGCACTGCGGAGCAACCAGCACAGTAATGGAGGCTTTACTAACAACCCTTCTTGGTAAAGAAGGAACTCAAGCCCTAGAGAGCCTACTAAAGAGTGAGGACCTAGCCAGCTTTATCATTCCTAAAGCCATTGTTTCCTGGCTGCAAAAAGCCGAATACGGCTCACTGAGCCTTAACGGCTTTGACAGCCTACAAAAGACTGGCTATGGGTATTCTGGTACTACTACAGTCGGCAACCTTGATTACGTGTTCGATAAGGTCACTGAGCAGCAGGTAGCGGCTATTGTGTCAGTAAGACTTGAAAAGACTATGTCTCCTTTGGTGAAAGAGATTGATTTGGCTCGCTTGTCCAAGACTATTGACCTACTTATCAAGGCCCAAAAGCCGGCCAAGATAGAGCCTGTGGAGGCTAAAGTGGCCGTAGATGGGCCTAAGAAGCCTGAAGCTCCAATGCCGCCAGTTGCTCCCAATGAGACTGTTTATAGGAACAACAGTGTCAAGAAGAGCTTTATGGTGTCCGAGAAGGATACTAAGACCAAGTGTAAGCTGTGTGGGAAGAGTCAGTTCAAGGATGGGAAGTTTAGTGGGTGTGTCTGTGTCCGAAGCCTTGCCAAGAGCGTGGATACAAAACTTGTAGGCGTGAGGTACAGACTGACCTTTGGTAGCGATCTAGGTGAAGACGAGATTCTTACTATCTATAGCTTATTTTAACCAGAGGCAATCTTTTAGTTATGGCTCAGTTCCAAGCTGTCAATAATGATTCGGTTACGTCGGTCCCCGGCGATATTGTCAAAAACTCAGGCCAGTCTTACGGTGTATTGCCTGCAATCGCCAGTACGGGCAACCTCGCCCTACTGGGCGTCTGGCAGACCGCTACCACCGTAGGTGGGTCGGGCGTTGTTAAAGATGATTTGGTTGAAGTCAACTGTGCCGTTACTGTAGCCATTGGCGACAAGCTTTATTTGTCGGCCGATACGGCCGGGAAGGCGACGAACGTCGCCCCGGCCAACCCTTACTTTGTTGGTGTGGTTGTTTCTGCAAGAGTGGTTAGCACTGTTCAGAAAGCTACTATTAACTTTGTACATAGTACGGTGGGTTCAGATATTGCGGTCGCCACCTCCAACACGCCAGGAGTGATGACGGCGGCGCAGAACAATCAGCTCGCCGCGTACGCGCCGCCAGGCTGGGGGGACTTGCAACGTCAACGGATGGTGGCGCGACTTTCTGGCTCTCCGGTAATCAATAATTTCTGGGCTATGCCCGTGACGCTACTGAGTCTGACCAATTCGACCCCGGTCAATGTCGATGGTGGTGGCATCACAATGCCGAATTACGCCTCCACGAGTTGGTGGTACGGCACTCAGTCACTCTTGGCCACACCGCAGGCGACCCGCTGGGGACTGGCGTTCCGAGCCAAGTGGAACGGCGGCGCGGGTAGCAGAACATCGATGCTCGGCATCAATGACGGAACTACTTGGGCAATGTTGGCGTTCTACCCCGCACAACAGGCATACGGTCTTTGGGCCGGCAGCGGTGGTAGCAGTACCGCGAGTGGCACAGCCACCGACGCCAACTGGCACGATGTAATGATCACCTGTGATGCGACAAATCTCTATCTGGATGTGGACGGAGTTTTGATTCAGACAATGTCTGGCCTCACCCATATACCTGCGTCAAGTGGGCGAATGGCCGGAGGGACCAATGGCGGAACGAGTGATTTGACCATCACCGATGCAGCATTTGGGTGCGTGAGATGATAGCGGTGCGAGGCGCGCTGTCTGGGGTTGCTGGCACAGTTGTCCCAGCGGCAACTGACTTTTCCGACTCGCTCGACGCCACCGTTCTGACAGTCAACGGGTACAGCACAATCCGCTCGAATGCGCTTTCGTCGCTGCGGCTACAGCTACAACCTGGGTGCTCAGTCCTTACGGCGGCGATCAACAACAACTTGACGTCAGGCGACCTATCGATCGGAGTGACGATTGACGGAGCGTTCTCCACGATCACGCCAACATCCGTTAGCGGCCTGCAACTGCTCAAGGTCGCTATTGACCCAAGCTCAGCCCACGTCGTGGAGATAACGCACGGATGGCTCGCCTACGGCACGGGGGGCAGCTGGATTTACGCTGTCTCGACCGACGGTGGTGCGCCAGTTGTGTTGCCGAATCCTGTCGTGTCTCGACGGTTGGTTGTTCTAGGCGACTCTATCGCCACTGGCTCGACGGCGAGTCCGCTGGTGCAGTACGGATGGATTCAGCGTTTGCGGCGAACCTACGCGGGGCGTATTTCCATGCAGGGATGGGGCGGGGCGACGGCCGGCGATTGGAACGGATTTGCGTCCGCTGCGCTCCTGGCCGCACGATTGGTTGGGCTCTGCTTCGGAGCATCCACGAGAGAGATATGGGACGAGCTTGGGTACAATGACTGGGCCGGAAGTTGGGCGATGGCCAGTGTTACGTCGCAACTGGGGGTGCTCTACGATGCGATCCACGCCGCTGACCCCGGTGTGCGGATTTGGGTGCAGACTCCACTCCTAACTGGAGCCGAGGCCGCCACCGACAGCAACGGGAAAACAATCGCGCAATTTCGCACGGCAAAAGCGGCAGCGGCGTCTGGTAGATCGTGGTGCACGGTGGTCGATGGCCCCACAATACTGCCGGGCAATGCGGCGGTTCACCCGAACACAGCCGGACACGCAACACTCGCAACCAACATCGCAGCAATCCTAGGATAGTCCGTGACCACCGCGCCTAGATTGAGCACCAATTGACAGCAGGAGCACCTGAAACGCCATGGGACCAGAGGCACTGAAAACGCTGAGCGGCACAGGCACACTAGGGGCCGTGATGGCGCCTATCCTTGGGCTGCTCGGCTTGGTGATCGGCGTGCTCGTAGCGCGTGCTTTGGAGTGGAGCAGCAGGGAAATGGAACCGTCATTCTCACGGCCCGCCGCCCTCCGCACACTGAGCAGCTCGGGGACCACCGCCTAAAATGCCAAATAAACCTCAACCAAAACCCTGGCTTAACAAGTACCCAGTCCTTGATGATGCCGATCACAACTCTTTAGAGGCCGATGCGGCCATTAATGAGTTCAAACTCGGCATGCCCAAGGATCAGGCAGAATCAAGCGCCCACAAGGACTATCTAAAGCAACACGCACTAAAGGTAGCTGCGCATCATTTGCAGGGTATTAGAACAGCCAACGCAAGTAACGCTGAGGAAGCCGCCAAGATGCACGGTAAGGCATTTGAGGCGGCAATGAAGCATGCTGGCCTATCAACTGACAAAGTACCACCAGAGGTCCAGGCATTAGTCGACAGCGGCAAGCCTCTCTACAACTACAAGTCTCACCCTGCAGACGCTTTCTTCTTGCCTAAGGACGATGAAGGCAAACCCAATACCAAGCCCGAAGAGCCCCACGCTGATAATGCAAGGATCAAGGCTGTGATTGATGGGCTGGGGAAGTTAAAGGACCTGTTGAGCTAGAAGCCTTCTGGGTTGCAAATTACTTTATAGGCCAACACCTCTTCTACTCTAATAGGGGTATCGTATATTTTGCAATCAAAACACCCAAAGCCATCTGGTGTTAGGTTCCCGATTAGCATGGTCGTGATCTTTGATGGACTTGTTGAAGAGCAGTAGTCAATATGGCGTGCTTATCCAGTTGACGCCCTATCGACACCAAAGAACCAGAGCAGCAATTGCAACACTCAAGATGAACACAACGGGGATAGCTACCAAGTCCACATAATCGCATGTAATTATGTAATTCCCAACTGACAATAATCCGACTTTCTTGGACATTTGGTTCTCCTGTCGAGATGGTGGAGTGTGTAAACCGGATAAGCATACAATATGGCTTCGTACCCAAACAAGAGTCCCAGGCTTGTTTAAGTGTTCAAACTCAAACTCCTCGAAACTTTTGTTGTAAGGGATGGCGTCTTCATCAATTTTTGTGTCCATAATTTGATCATACAGTACACAGTTAGAGTTGTCAACTAAGAGTCTGATAATCTATCTTCTAGTTGCTCAACAAGTTCCGTCAAGTTCTGATTCTCGTAGCGAAGCCCATTGATTTGGTTTTTGAGATGGGAAACGTCCTCACCGTTCGCAAACTGGGTAAACTTGAGTCTTTGAGAAAGGGTCTCTAAGATAAGTCCAACAAATTTCCCGCGCTGGGTCTTAATCAAACTCCTCAAGCTCCCAGGCAACTGAGTAAGGCCGTACTTTTCGATCTCATCCGCCATCTCGGCTAGGATCCTAAGGTTTGTTTCGGATTGGGTGGGCACCCTAGTTCTCCAGTCTCTTAACCATCCTGCCAATCTCAATATCCGTCTGGACATTTAGCTTCTTGAGGTATGAGATTCCATCACGCAATGCTTCTACAACAAGGATCTTAATGGCCGGGCTGCCGATAGGCGAAACCAGGCTGTTGATGTTGGCCAGAGTCTCTCGAATCTTGCTGCAGTTAATGTCCAGAGTCTTCCTAACAACCTCCGGACTATTAGGCAGCTCCGCAACCATAAACGGGCTAACCTCTTCCTGGAACCTGTCCAAACGCGCCTCTAGCCGCTCGTTGTAGCTAGTAATCCCCTCAATAGCAATTCGCTTGTAGGCCTCATGGTATTGGCTTTTAATTTTTCCCATGTCCTCGGCTACGTCTCGTTGAATCAGTTGTTTGGTCTTTTCAGATAATGCCATGTGAATATCCTATCTCATTTCTTTAATAAGTCAAGGCGTTACTAAGAATTACTCTTCGCTTTTTCGCAAAGCTTTTCCAATTGGGAACCGAGGAATACCATCAAGGGTTAGATCCTGATAAAGAACAGTAAGATACCAACCCTGCCACTGCTCAGGGTGCTCAAACAACTCCTTTCGCCGTTCGTACGTGGCCTTTAGGCGACACCTAAATTGCTTGCGGTCCTTTGTCTCACATAGAAATGCCCCAACAGTCCCAGCATCCTTACCCCGCCCCTCTTCGGCGTCTAGGATCTTGAATTCGTCATCTTTGCGACCTTTCAGTTTCTGCAGGAAATAGGAGCGTTTGCCCCCTTCGTACTTGCCGGTATTGCTACGAACCATGGTTCCTTCGTAACCGGCAGCTACGTTCTTAATGTGCTGGGACAAAACAGCTTCGTGATCGCCACAAATAAAGGTAGGGACGCATACAATAGGAAGGTGTGCCGGCTTGAGGTACTGCAGTCTGTAGGTATCTCTGTCTCGCTGAATGAAGTGCCCGAGTGATGGCAAATCGTAGATGTAGTAATGGATCTCTTCTGACTCAGGGCTTGGGTAATCTTTGCGAATAACAGACATCAACCCCTCAAAGCCATTTTGCTTGGCATACTCAAAGTTGTAAGCCTCGCCGTCATAGATGGCGTCTCCAAACTTCCCAAGCTGATCCTCTACGGCCTTAGCAATGTGGGGCAACGAATGAATCTGCTTGCGAGTCCTAGACCACAGCGTGCACTTGCCATCCTTTAGAATCGCAATAAGGCGGCTACCATCAAGCTTGGGCTGGGTCAGCACCGGCCAGGTAAGCTTACTAGCAAAGATGGGGTAGATCTTGCTGGGGGCGAGCATGGGACTTAGGCCACCTTCGATTACTTCGTCAACTTCGCCATTGGCCGCATCGGCCATATTTTCAACATAACGCTTCTTTTTCTGCTTTTCCCACTTGGCTTTGGCCTCAGTTTGACATTGTTGAATAACCGTAGTCTCATTTGCCTTGCCGAGGTTCTTCCCCTCTTTGATTGTATCCGAAGTCGTCTGGAGCTTGCCATCCACTTGGCCATACATGGTCCAAATGATGTTGTCTGTCGTCCAAATAGACCACTGTTGCAGGGCTCCAGTATTGGTCTTTTTATAGAGAGTGGGGAACTTCATCATCTCGCTCATAGTGCAAATCCAACCTTTCGCTTGTTAGTCTTCATAGAAACTTCCTCCCCAACCTTCCCTCCCTTAGCCAAAGCGTAGACATCGCTCAGAGGAATAAACTTTTTTTCCTTCCAGTCGATCTCTTCCTTCCCTCCAAGGCGCTTGTAGATTCCTTCCGCCTGAGTAGGCTCCAGCTTGCCAACCTCAACCCGCTGGGAGAGTCGGCCCTTCCTCAAAATGGCTTCGTCGATATTTTCGATTTCTGCGTTTGTGGTGGCTACAATCCTAAGATCTAGCAGGTTCCCGATTATCCCGTCTGAGAGGTTTAAAAGAGAACTGACCGACGATATATTGTCACTTCCGCGCGTCGAGAGACATGAATCCGCGTCCTCGATGATCAAGACGAGGGGTTTCTTCCTCCCCGGCTTGGTTGTACCCACGGGATCACTGTCAGGTGTTGCCTTAAATGCATCAAAGGACACAGGGGGCAAACACTCTTCCTCATCATCCGAATCTGAAGCATCAATGAGGGCGGCCAAAAGATCCGGCCCCGAAAGGTTAGAAACCATATTGGAGGGCAAGATCATAAACTTCAGGTTGGGCAGGTCGCTCAATAGAGCCCTAATCAAATACGTCTTGCCGGTTCCGGGACAACCGTCAAATATCGAAAGTCGCCCCAAAGGATTCTCTGCCTGTAGGTCTTTAACCACCTCGTCATACCCGCTCAAAACATCCGCCCTGTAGTTGTCCCGAATAAGAGGAATGGCTCCTACTCCAATAGACTGAGCGTTCAGGCCGTGTGATGTAGGCAGTAGAACGAAAACCTTTCCTTCGGGGTCGGGTTCGTTGTTGATGTACTTGGTTTGGATCTCGCACAGCTTCAGGAACAGCTCAGGGTCAGTCGACTGAACGAAGAGGCTGGCGCTGGCGCTGCTCTTGTTGTGATCGAATTCAATGAACGTTGTCTCGGTACAGTAGGACTGGCTGTTAGTACGGTACAAAAAGCACTGTAGGCCGAGTTCAAGGAATGCCTTGTGAACGGCCTCTGAGGCGCCGTCGTCTTTGATAAGCTGACCATCACGGAACTTGCACATAAGGGTGTACCCAAACTGAAGGCTCTGCGCAATCAAGGCCTTGTTGGCAACACTGTTACACCAAGATCCACTATCTGTTCCAACGTAAGTCCACCAAGGAACCGCATTCGCCGCAGGCTTATTAAAGCATTGAGCGTTAAAATCAGCCGCCTTGTCAGACTGGGGGAGCTTCGGGCGAGAGATTCTACCAGGCAGGCAGTCGTGGAACTTGTTTGTTTTCATTGTTTTACCAGTGAGTCTTTTCGAGTTTGATTGACTTGCTGTAGCCTTTATCGACTAAATCGTTCTTAACTTCGGTCTTCGAAAATGATGCGTCATAAAGGACGGTGTCAATAATCTGTCTAGCAAGAAATACGTTCCAGGTAGTAAGCTTGTCGTCCATGGGTAAAGTATATGATCCGGGGTTGTTACTGTCTAGTTAAAAGTTGAGTTTTTTGTAACCTTTTGTGTTTAGTAAGATTGAGCTACCTCCTTACTTTCGGGCCGTTTGCGGCCCGGTGGGCGTCTAAATGAGCCGAAGTGTTCATAGCGCCTACCCTTGAGGTATGGCAGTTTGTACTTCTTGACAATGTCACGAAAGACAGCTTCCATGGTCTCACCCTCGCACGGAACGCCATAGCAGTCATCTCCGTTAAATGTAGGCGACAGACACAGGCCTACACCTACGACATTAGAAAGGTTCAAGTCGGTACTAAAGTCGAACTTTTGCGCCCTGTAGGCGCTTTGAGTTACCTTCCAGTCGGTGTTATTATTCCATGGAAGCTCACAGTTGTTGCAATTTCCAAGTTCGCTAGTAGGATTGCTCCGATACCAGATATAGTTCCCTTCTTTCCTCCATCGGACATAGCTGACCCAAGTACCACAGTTGAAGTCGTTGATGTTTGTGTGAGTAATGTCGGAGTGGGTGTCAATATTAATAAGAGTCCTAGCGTCGCTCTGGCTAACAAACCACTCCATCTGTTGGTGGTTCATTACGGCGATCTTGCTAACATCTCTATGGAGCCTGGAGAAGATCTTGTTGAGGGATTCCCGAGCAACGTCGGGCTTCCTCCAGAAGTCAATGTCAATAGAAAGGTAGATCTTGTTGTTCATTCCATTCCTTCCGTAAGCTGTAATAGTTAATCAGTAGTTAGTCTCCAAGACAGGATTCGAACCTGCAAATTCCGGTTTAGAAATCCGGTTCTCGTTCCATTCGAGAATCTTGGAGAGGGTTAGTGGTTACGCAATAGCCGCCAGAAGATCCAGCTGGACAGGCTCTTCTGCGGTGTTGTTTGTGTTGGCTGGAGTAATCGCATCGGTAGGGGTAATAACTACCTGTTGGTTTGCAACAATCCTAGCCCGGATTTCAGAGACTCGCTTAACGGCCATCTTCTTGTTAAGGCCAAAGACAGGCTGATTAACAAGCTTTGTGTTCGCCGCATCAAGAGTGCATCTCGGATCCTGCTGGAAGATAGAGGTAATAAAGGTTTCTCGGTCAGCAACGATGGAATTAGAAAGTCTGGACATTGTATGGTTCCTTTCGTGTAACGGTCAGTGAGTGATATTCGCAACTCGTTGAAAGAATAGTAACGGTTTTACATTAAGAAGTCAAGTATTGTTACCTCTTTTTAGCAAGAATATTTGCTTTAATTTTACAGAGCCGGTTCAAGGAAAGCTTCTTGTTGAGGCCAAACCCTGGTTGGACCGACAGCGCCGCATTTGCCCTTGCAATAGTGTAGTAAGTAGGGTCTAGAAGGAATAGACCTTTAACAAAGGCTTCTCTGGAAACAATAACTGAATCACAAAGTCTTGACATTTGAGGACTCCATCTTAAGCCGTCTTAATCCAGATGCGGTGGCCGCAATCTCCAAAGTTGTACAGCTCTTCCAGGACGCCGTCATACTCGTCAACCAGTTTTTCTTGTGGTGTTTGGACGTCCTCGGCAATGCTCTCTAGCTCGTCAATAACATCCAGGATGGTGAAGAAGATGTTGGGGCCGTCCTTTGCATACTTGTTAAGCTTGAGGCGCGCGGCAACTCCTGCGGCTACCTGCTGAATGGTAAGCTCGCCAGCCCTGCGGCCTTCATGTAGGTCCTTGATGTTAAGTGTAGTCTTCCAGTTAGGCATTTCGTAACTCCTTTCTAATGGGCTACTATATGGCACTCGGCGGTAACATGTCAAGTAAATGAAAACTGTCACGCAAATAAAAGTTGCAACCATCTGTGATCGGGAGCATCTTAGTAAGTGCAGGTAAGACACTTAATCGTGGAAACACATAGCTCAGACCAAAAAGGGGAACAAAATGGGAACACGCATCGAGGCTCGCGAAGTTGAGAAGAAGATTGCGGATTTTTCTGAGAAACTGATTTTCTGGCAGCGCGTTAGGGAGGAGATCGAGACTGAGTCAACTACCAAGAGCGCCAGTAGTGCCAGCGAAGGAGTAATTGCCCATCACCGGCCGGGTCGGCCGACAAAGAACCCCAAGACCGAAGGTTGGATTGATATGCTGCCTAAGGTCATGGCTAAAGGAGCGCTGACGATTCGGGAAATCGAGGCAAACCTGGATCGCGAGGGCTACCCGGTTATCTACCAGACCATTTATGGCGCGCTGAATCGCGGTATTATGCGAGGTGAGGTGAAAAAGGTTGGAGCAAAGTTTCAGTTGCGCAGTCAGTCGTAAGCTGTAGTCCATGGCACTAATACAGGCCCGGTTCTTGTAATGAGGACCGGGCCTTTTAGCGTGTAGCATAAGGTAAGAGAAAGAGTAGGCTGATTACTTGTCGGCCTACTCTTTCTCTAATCAACTATTTGTCAGCAAATCCCTTACTCGTGCAATTTCCGCATCTGTGTGTGGTGTGCCTCCTGTGTTCAATTCTAGGTACCAGCGCAAAACATCTGCCTTGGTTGGCAGATCGTTTACGCAGACTCGAAAGGAAGCTTTCAGTGGGTTTAGTCGGTCGGTAAAATTACTTCGCTTTGATCCTCCGAAAATAGCTAAGTCATTGCGAAGGAATCGACGGACAGCTTCAAGCCGCTGCTTTCCATCTACTAGCGTGATTGATCCCCAGTCGCCGCCACCATTCCAGTTGCAGCAGTTGAACAGGATGTTTCTCGACGCCCATCCGCCCCTAAGAATGTGCTCTACATATGCCCGTTGCTGTTCTTCGGTCCAGACGTGTTCTCTCTGGAAGTCCGGATCCAAGTCAATACCAGCCGGATACTTAGCCCAGTTAGCAAGATGCTTTTCTAAATAATGCCAATCAACATCCACGCCATATCCGGCGGCCTGTGTGTACTGCGGAATATCCTTAAACCGTGTAATCATACGATTACTCTACATCCATACGTTACGTAATGTCAACAAAGAAAAAGGGCGCCAGAGGTTTCCCTTCTAGCGCCCTGAATTGAGTTGTTTGTTGTTAATCAGCGTTCGTGTTAGCGAAGTTTTCCTCCTCATGCTGTCTTCGTAGCTTGTTCAGTTGAATCAGGAGACTTGCGAGCGTAGCGTCGGTATTATTCCCAGGGTGCTGGACTGCAGTCAAGAGACTGGAGACAATAGAGCCCGCTCGATACACTCTAACCTGTCCGTCTTGATCGATTGCGTCTAGGATCTCCGGGTGGCAGATAAATCCGACATCCCGCAAGGTGTCCTCAAACTTTTCCGGATCAAGGCTTTCATTGGACAGCTTAATTGGCTCGCCCGTAACATTGGAAACAATCTCATCAAGCTCTGCAAGGGAGAAGGTCTTAAATGCCAGGCGTGAATCGTTCATCATTTGTGCAATCATGCTAGATACCGCGAGATAGTGATTGTAGGTTGTCTTGGTAGCACTCTTCATAGCAATCGTTGTGGTGGTGTTCATCTTGGTTTTCCTTTGGATTTTCTTCTATTCTTTACTCCGTATTTCAAAAGCCATTCTTGGTCAGGTCGTTATCCCTAGGTGGTCTTGTGTGGGATGTTTCTTACTATACTCTCGGAATTTCTTTTGTCAATACCAAACATCTATCCTTTTTAGTCGGAAGCTTCCTTCCTTGTGTTCTTCGCGGGCAAAAGCTAGCTCTACCATCCCTTCCTCGAAGCTGTTGACTTCCTTGTAGAAGTCCGTCCAATAGCTGTTGTTATACTTTCCCTCCTGTACAACATACCGGGTTTCGCTGTCATCAAATTTGTCGTGTGGCATCTTACTTTCCTTCCTCGCGAACATATCCTAGATCTCGCAAGAAGCATTGCCCTATGGGTGAGCCAAGCCATTGCATAGTAGTAGCGGCCACGACTTCATCCCTCTCACTAATGGAGGGAGGTGTCCGGCATCCCCCTTGTGACATGCTAGGTGCTAGCAAGTAACGAAGGCTCCCTTCGGCAAACTTGGCCCAAGCCTTTGCAATCCTTCCCTCCTCTGGATTTTGCTTGAACCGATAGGTATGAAGTCCTTCGTGTGACATGTTCTTTTTCCTTCCCTCCTACTCCGATTTTCTGGCAGCGCCGTATTCATCCAACTTCCAACCACCCGGCAGAGTATAGTTATAGGCGCTGCGAAGGTTGGCGCCGTAAAGGTTGGCGCTGCGAAGGTTGGCGCCGGAAAGGTTGGCGCCGGAAAGGTCGGCGCCGGAAAGGTTGGCGCTGCGAAGGTTGGCGCCGGAAAGGTCGGCGCTGCGAAGGTCGGCGCCGTAAAGGTTGGCGCCGGAAAGGTCGGCGCGGCGCAGG
>Ga0265324_10001385_pt1 | contig 14020 bp, 23 predicted proteins | sample 41419metaG_FD_198634 | JGI IMG/M metagenome (GOLD analysis project Ga0265324, IMG submission 198634) | Rhizosphere microbial communities from Carex aquatilis grown in University of Washington, Seatle, WA, United States - 4-14-19 metaG | ecosystem: Host-associated > Plants > Roots > Rhizosphere...
GGAAACTGTTGCTCATCATTTAAGGTCTTACGGGAGAAAAAAAGAACATCAGGGCGTTAAGGTTTCTATTGATAAAAAAGAAGGAAGAGGAAAGAATCTAATTGTTGTTGGAGATATATCCAAGAAAGAGATAGAATTAGTTCTTCAGAAGTCTAATGAAAGAAACAATTTTAAGTACGAGATAAACACAAATCCTTTTATCTGCCATTAATTTTAGACACCTTAAATTAATAAATCCTCATTCTATTTACCTTAATGCCTGAAAAACTTAATTATTCTGAATTAGGATTAAAATGTGGGTTGGAAGTTCATCAGCAGCTTAATACCAAAAAACTATTCTGCGAATGTCCCTCTATTCTTAGAAGTGAAGAACCGGATTTTATTGTAAAAAGAAAATTACATGCCGTGGCTGGAGAGGGTGGCGAAGTGGATATTGCTGCAAAATATCAAGCAGGTTTGAACAAGCATTTTGTTTATCAAGGTTATGAAGACACTACCTGTTTAATTGAACTTGATGAATCTCCTCCTAGAGAAATTAATTCTGATTCTTTAAAGATTGCAACGCAGGTTGCCTTATTGCTTAATTGCAAAATGATTCCTATAACTCAGATAATGAGAAAAACAGTCATTAATGGTAGCAATACTTCAGGATTTCAAAGAACTGTTTTGATTGCACAGAGGGGACATGTTGATACTGCCTATGGAAGAATTGGAATTGATACTATCTGCCTTGAAGAAGATTCTGCACGAGAAATCAAGAGCGAAGGAAACGAAGTAATTTACCGACTTGACAGACTTGGAATTCCCCTCATAGAAATCGCAACATCTCCCGATATTTCAAATCCCGAGCAAGCAAAAGAAGTTGCTTTGCATATTGGAGATATTTTGAGGAGCTGTGATGTAAAAAGAGGAATTGGGACAATCAGACAGGATGTTAATATGTCTATCAAGGAAACTGGTTGGACAAGAGTTGAAATTAAAGGCGTTCAGGAACCAGCACTCATAATCAAGACAATAAATTCCGAGATTGAGAGAGAAAGAGAATTAATCAGAAAAAAAGAAAAAATGGAACCGCAAGTAAGAAATGCTCTTCCAGATGGTTCAACTAAATTTCTGAGACCAATGCCTGGCGCTTCGCGAATGTATCCTGAGACAGATTTGCCTTTGCTAAGAATCAAGAAAAATTTTATCGATGATGTAAAAAGAACCTTGCCAAAACTTTCTTCCGAATTATCAAGTGAGCTGAAAAAATACAATCTCCATGAAGAACTAATAAGCTTGATCTTAAAAGACAAAAAAGTTGAAGAATTTAGAGAATTGACACAGGTAATTAAAAATCCAGAGCTGGTAGCTAAGATTTTAGTCCTTTATCCCAGAGAACTTGCATCTAAGAATGATTTAACTGAAGAAAAAATTAATCAAATTCTCAATAAAGATATTGTTGTTGGAATTTTGGAAGCTGTCCAGAAGAAAAAAATAACAGATAGGCAAGTCAAGGAAACAATGGAGAGGATTATCCAAGGAATTGAATTTGCAGATGCATTGAAATTCGAAGAGCATGATTCCGGAAAAGTTGAAGAAAGAATCATAAATTTGATAAAAGAAAAGCCGGGACTTTCAGACAATGCTTATATGGGTTTGCTCATGAAAGAATTCCATGGAAAGATTGATGCTAAGAGTCTCATGGAGATTATCAAAAAGTACAAGTAATTATCTGAACTCTTTATTATACCTCTCTTGAGCTTTTTTTACATCCTTGAATGCTTCTTCTTTTCCAAGAACTTCCAGCACCTTGCAAGTTTTTCCTTGAAGAGTTTTATAAGTCTCAAAAAAATGTCTTAATTCTTCTATTGTATGGGTAGGAATGTCTTTAATATTTTGAAACTCCTTGAATCTAGGGTCTCCCTCATATACAGCAATTATCTTATCATCTTTCTCGTTGTTGTCAATCATTCTCAAAACACCAATTACTCTTACTTTTGCAAGAGTCATTGGATAAACCGGCTTTCCTGTTAGGATAATTACGTCCAGAGGGTCATTATCTTCCCATAATGTTTGCGGAATAAATCCGTAATCTCCTGGATAATGAACTGAAGAATAGAGAAAACGGTCCAATTTCAATAACCCTGTTTTCTTATCGAATTCATATTTTAACTGAGACTCTTTTGGAATTTCAATTATAGCGTTAATTATTTCGGGGCTCTTTTCTCCTACTTCAACATCATGCCAAGCATTTTTCATTTCCATCAAATCCTTTAAAGAAGTTTGTTTAAAAATTTAATCATAATTAATTTTAAATATAGTTCTTATCTTTAATTTGAATGGATTTGGAGAAACTAGAAAAGGAAATCAGTCCTATCGGAGATATTTTCAAGAAGAGTTCTAAGGAAGTCTCATGTGCCGGTTGGGTTAGCAACACAAGAGAATTAGGAAAGATAAAATTCCTCTTGCTTAGAGATATTAGTGGGGTTGTTCAGGTTACTGCTGTAAAGGAAAAGACTGATGCAAAAATCTTTGAGATGATTGATAAAATCTCAAGAGAATCTGTTATCTACGTCAAGGGAACTGTTAAAGAATCTAAGCAAGCTCCAGGGGGAAAAGAAATTATCCCTGAAAAAATTGAAGTTCTTAATTCTGCAGACAATCTGCCAATTGATGTTTCTGATTTTTCAAAAACAGAAATTTCAAAAAGATTGGATTACCGATTTTTGGATTTTCATAGAAAAAGAGTTCAGTCAATTTTTAGAATACAAAATGTAATTGCAAATTCTTTCAGAGAACATTTTTACAACAAAGGATTCTTGGAAATGCAGCCTCCTTGCATAATCTCTGCCGCTTCCGAAGGCGGAACAGAATTATTCCCTGTTCAATATTTTGAAAAGAAAGCTTATCTTGCACAATCCCCGCAATTATACAAACAGATGATTGCATGTTCCATGGAGAAGACATTCATGATTACCCCTGTATGGAGGGCTGAAAAGCATAACACTCCGAGACATATTAATGAAATAAGACAAATGGATATTGAAGTTGCATTCAGAGATCAAATGGGCATTATGAAAGAGCTTGAAGAGGTTGTTGAGTTTATTGTAAAAAAAGTCCTAGAAAAATGCAAAGATGAGTTAAAAGAGCTTGATGTCAAAGATTTGAGAGTCCCAAAAGGAATTTATCTTAGCTATGAAGATGCAATAAAAAAAGCCGGCGGAAAAGTCGGAGAGGATTTCACACCAGAAGAAGAAAGAAAGCTTTGTGCTATGTACAAGGGAGATATTGTCTTCACATATTCATGGCCTTCTTCATTAAAGCCATTTTATATCATGCCTAAAGATGAAAAAGCAGATTCAAAGACAAGCGAGGGTTTTGATGCCCTTTATCTTGGAGTTGAAATTTCTTCTGGAGGACAAAGAATTCATCTTCCTGAATTGCTGACAAAGAGAATAAAGACAAAAGGTCTAAATCCGAGCAATTTCAAGGATTATATTGACAGTTTCAGATATGGTGCGCCCCCTCATGCAGGATGGAGCATTGGTTTGGAAAGACTGACTCAGCAAATTTGCGGGCTTGATAACGTCAAGGAAGCGACGATGTTCCCTCGTGATCGTGATAGATTAACACCATAAAAAAATTTAAAAAGGACGGGAATTAGTAGCATTATCCTTAAAGGAGGAGGATTCGCAATGAAAAACAACAAAAAAATTGAAGAAGATGAAGCTGTAAGTGATGACGCAGAAGAAGAAACAGATGAAAATGAAGATACGAGTGATGATGAAGTAGAAGAAGATACTTCTGACGACAGCACTGAAGGCGACGATTACGGATATTAATTCTTTATTTTATTTTAGCAGGTGGGGTTTTTTCTTTTTTATTTTATTATAATTAATTTTAAATAGAGGTGATTTTTTCTGGAATTTATGATTAGCCTGGAAAGAATAGAAGAGTTGGGAAAGGATTCGGCCTGCGATAGTGAATGGTGTTTTTTCAAGGAATTAGTTTCCCACATGGGTGAAAGGAATGTTATTCAGGCGAGATTGATTATGGAATACCGATTTATGGAATCAAGAAGATTAGGGGTGAAGATCGAACCAAAAAGAGCAGAAGAAGAATTTATTGCAAAATTTGGAGCAAAATATGGCGAACTTTATGACAAGAATAACGCGAGCAGTTTAAGTTATGATGAGATATTTTTAAGGGTCTTTAACGCGCCTAAAGTGTATGAAGAATCTTTGCCTCTCTCTAAATAATCTTATAAATATCAATAACATAAAATCATAATGAAAAATCTTCAATTTTTCAGGATACAAAATGTCGCAAATAGGAGTTTGTTAATATTCAGCAAAGCTGAATGGAGGAGTTTTGCATAATGGAAGATTTTTTATTTCATAATATCTCTGAAGAAGAAAAAGAACGGATAAGAAAGGAAGCCAAGAAGCTGATTGATTCTTTTTCAGATAAAATATCTAGAGTAAAAGTTTCTGAAGAAGAACCTAATGTAAGACGAAAAGAATTTGAGAGAATTGAAGGTAAGGGGGAGGAATGCGATAATGATTTCAAGAAGATAATATTTGAGAATGCACCAAATAAAAGCGGAGATTTCATTTTAGCGGAGAAGAAGAAATGGGAATAACAACGGAAAGAGTGTTGGTCTCTGGTCCTGTAATAATTGAAGATGGAAAATTATTGCTAATTAAAGATGATGATAATTTATATAAGATTCTCGGTGGAAAAGTTGAATTTGGGGAGAGTTTGGAAGATGCTTGTAATAGAGAAGTAAAAGAAGAAATTAATGGTGAAATTATTTTATTAAAGAAATTGTCTACTTTAACTATTGATAGGCCAGATAAATTTTTGACAATAGAATTACATCATTTTTTGGCTAAATTAAAAAATAAAGACCTAAAGCCTGGGTATGAAGTAGACGAAATAAAATGGTTAAATATTGATGATATAAGAGAAGGTAAGTATGAAGTTACACCAAATATAAAATCCCTAATTGAAAGGGGAGAAATAAAATGACAACAGTATCAAAATTGCTTGGGTACCTCGATGAAATAAAACAGAATGACAAGCAAGGCAAGAAAATCAATGCTTTCATTCATGTTCGAGATGAAAAACAACTTTTGAAGGAAGCTGAAGAAGTTGACAGAAAAATAAAATCTGGAAAGGCAGGTAAACTTGCGGGAAAGATTATTGCAGTAAAATCTTGTATTAACGTCAAGGGCGAAATTACTTCATGCGGTTCCAAGACTCTTGAGAATTATCGTGCTCCTTATGATGCAACTGCGATTGAAAAAATTAGAAACGAAGATGGAATTATAATAGGGATGACTAATATGGATGAATTCGCATCGGGAAGCAGTGGTGAGACTAGTGCATTCGGACCTACAAGAAATCCAAGACAATTAGAGTTAATTCCGGGCGGCTCTTCAAGTGGAAGTGCTGTTTCTGTTGCAGCTGGATTTTGCGACATGGCCTTGGGAACGGATACGGGAGGAAGTATAAGGAATCCTGCTTCACATTGTGGTGTTGTTGGAATCAAGCCAACTTACTCTTCTGTTTCAAGATATGGCCTGATTGATTTGTCGATGAGCTTAGATCAAATCGGAACTCTTGCAAATAGTGTTGAAGATGCAGGATTGTTGTTAAGCGTGATTAAAGGAAGAGATGAAAAAGATTCAATTTCACAGCATTCAGAAGAAATAAAGATGAATGAAATTCAAAAATCTCCAAAGAACTTTGTTATTGGAATTTTGGATTTTGAAATTCAAAATAAAGAAATACAAAATTTGATAAAAAAGAAAATTGATGAGATTGCTAAAAAATATAACCTGAAAACTGAAAATATAAAAGTCAAGAACATTGATTTGGCAATTGAAACTTATTATCCCCTTGTTTATGTTGAATTTTTTTCAGGCACAAGAAAATTGGACGGAAGAAGATTTGGAAAAAGAATTGAAGATGCGGCAGGCGCGGAAGTTTTAAGGAGAATTCTTGGAGGAAGTGAAATTTCGAGAGCAGAACACGGAGGAAGATATTATCATCAGGCATTGAAAATAAAAAATCTTATTGAAAAAGAATTCTCAGAGATTTTCAAGAAAGTGGACTGCATAGTTTCCGCAACTGTTCCAAAATTGCCGCATAAAATTGGCACCCAGATTTCTGTAAAAGAAATGTATGAATATGATGCTCTTACAGCTCCGTCAAACCTTGCAGGCAATTGTTCTATCAGCGTTCCCGTCGGTAAAATCAGTGGAATTCCTGTGGGAATACAAATCATGTGCGACAAATTTCAAGAACAGAAAATGCTTCAAATTGCACATGCCTTCGAAATGTAGAACCTCCTGCAGGTCCTTACAAGTTCCAGCATCCCAATAGGAAATTGAATATAATAATTTTATAATAATCTTTAAAAATAACCACTTGTTTTTTCAGAAATGAATATTGGGAAAATAATTTTGAAGTGGCTTGGCCATGCCAGTTTTATGATAAAGAGTTCTGATGAAAAAGTAATTTACATTGACCCTTATTCTTTGAATGGAGAAAATTTGGAAAAAGCTGATTTGATTTTAATAACGCACAGTCATCCGGATCATTGCAATCTTGAAGACATAAACAAAATTGTAAAACCAAATACAAGGATTGTTATTACTGCTGATTGCCAGAGCAAAATTGTCCGAGTTAACGTCCCGATTAAAATTGAAATTATAGAACCATGGAAAGAATTTGATTTTGGAAATATAAGAGTCTCTGCTGTTCCGGCTTATAATATCGATAAATCTTTTCATCCCAAAGAGGAGGGCTGGGTAGGATATGTAATAAAAGTTGATGACGTTATAATCTATCATTCAGGGGACACGGATGTTATCCCTGAAATGCAAAAGCTTACTGGACACAAGAAACAAGGGACGGAATTCATCGCTTTAATCCCTGTTGGGGGGAAATATACAATGAATCCTGAAGAAGCTTTGGAAGCAGTAAAGATAATAAAACCAAATCTTGCAATTCCTATGCATTATGGCGGCTTAATTGGCTCAAAGGCCGACGCTGAAGAGTTTGTAAGACTCTGCGAAGAAGAAGGAATTAATGCGAAGATTATCGAACCATTTACTTAATTGATTTAATTTAAATAAAAGATAATAATAGATATTCTATGATTATTAGAGCAAACGAAGATGATATACCGATTATTGTTTCGTTAAATAGTTTATTTCACATTGATATGCCAAAATTTAAGTGGGATACAGAATCCTAGATAAAAAAACATCTCTATAATTATTTTATTCTTAGAGAAAAGGGCAAAATAATTGGGGCTATTTGTATAATGTTGAAAGAGAACCGTCAATGTGCTATAGAAACTATTTCTGTAGACTTAAATAATCAACACAAGGGTTTTGGTAAAGAATTAATTGAATTTGCAAAAGGTTATGCTATTAAGAATCAATGTAAAAAACTAATCGTAAATTCTTTTCATAAATATAATCTTTTGAGATTTTATGAGGGATTAGGATTTTCAAAGAAAAATAAAGAAGGGATTTACAAAGGGCATAAATATTACGAATTTTATGTGAATTTGTAGAAAAATTACAGAAGAATTTAAAAATAAGGAGTGCCTCATTTCTTTAATTTAATTCAAACATCAAGTAGATTGAATTAGATTATTTTGTGAGGCGCTCTTTTTCTATAAATAGCTAGAAATATGCGAAATATATAAACTTTTCGCAAAAAACTAGCAAAAACAATTATTGAAAGGAGGACAAAAAAAGAAAAATGGTTTTAGATTTTGCAAAAGAAGCAATAGAGAATTCAGCTACTCACTCTATTAACTTTGATGAATTAAAGGCTGGAAAGGCTAACATTAAAGTTATTGGAGTTGGCGGATGTGGTTGTAACGCAGTAACATGGCTTTTTAACAAAGGAATTAATGGAGCAACAGTTTACGGGGCTAATACTGATGCTTTGCACCTTAGTGTTACGAAAGCTGATGAAAAAGTTCTTATCGGTAAGGAATTAACGAGGGGACTTGGTGCTGGCGGTATGCCTGCAAAAGCAAGAGAAGCTGCAAAAGAAGCTATTGTTGATTTGAAGAAAGCCGTTTCAGGAGCAGACATGGTGTTCATTCTTGCAGGAATGGGCGGTGGTACGGGAACAGGTGCTGCACCAGTTGTTGCACAGCTTGCTAAAGAAACAGGGGCAGTTGTTATTGGGGTAGTTACAATGCCTTTTGAAGCAGAAAAAGCAAGAATTGACAAAGCTGAATTTGGTCTGCAGGAACTTAGAGAATGCACTGACACGACAATTGTTCTTGATAACAACAGACTTGTAGACATTGCAGGACAGCTTCCAATTGAAGCTGCTTTCGCAGTTGCTAACGAGCTTGTAAGTACAATGGTAAAGGGAATTGTTGAAACAATTACTCTTCCAAGCTTAATCAACCTTGACTATGCAGATGTTTCCGCTATTATGAAAAACGGCGGAGTTGCAGTTATTGGTATTGGTGAAAGCGATTCTTCATCTCACAGAGTTACAGAAGCTGTTCAGCAAGCACTTACGAATCCTCTACTTGATGTGGATTACAAAGGAGCTACCGGAGCATTGATTCACGTAACCTGCGGGCCTGATTTGAAATTGGAAGAATTCGATACCATTGGTAGAACTGTTTCAGAGAACCTGAACGCAGATGCAAATGTTATCATCGGAGCAAGAATCAACAAGGAATTCCAAGGAAAAGTAAGAGTCATTACAATTATGACTGGTGTTAAATCACCTTACGTACTTGGAAGGGACAATGAAGAAAGAGAATCAGTCCCAGCTTCTAAAGAGATGTCTGATTTAGGCATTGAAGTTTGGAGATAAAAGCTCAAAAGTTTTAGAAAACTTATTTTAAATCCTCCGGAGAAATCCGGAGATTTTTTATTTTTACTGAGGTGTCTTTGGCGTATTCATCTTCTTCTTGCCATGTTCATTGAAATAAAGAATGCTATCAAGATTTATTCTGTTTCTTTTTGCTGTTTTGCCGAATTCATAACCCACGGGGAACAAGGCTTCAATTTCCATTTTTGGAGGAATCTTTAATTCTTTTTTTATCATGTTTTCATCAAAATGTCCTACCCAACAGGTTGAAAGTCCTTTATCTTCTATCGCTAACAAGAAGTTTTCCATTGCAGCGCCTGCCTGCTGTCTTGAATATGTTTTTCCTTTATTCTCGAATAAAGAAATTAAACGGGAAGGATCAGAATAAATCACCACAACATATTGGGCTTCTGCAATAAATGATTGTTCAGCCGCATTTGCAATTTTTTGTATCTTAGCTTTATCATTTACGAGAATTATTTTCAGCGTGAAATTTTTCCCCGCTGATGGAGAAAACCGTACTTTGTCAATGCAATCAATGATATCTCTCCAATCTGGTTTCTTGTCCTTGAAACCTCTCACACTCTTTCTTGACTTTATTGCCGAGTCTACATCCATTATATTAATAAAAAATTGAAGTTTATAATAATTACTCTTTAGAAACTTATAACTCCCCCTCCGAGAACTTCTGTGCCTTTGTACAATACAATTGCCTGTCCTTCTGAAACTCCTGTAATTGCTTTATTCAAAATGACCTCAAATCTTTTCTTGCTTTTATCGTAAAATAGTTTGGAAGGAATTAACTCCCCAACTTGTCGAATTCTTGAAAAGACCTTCATTTCACTTTTCTTTATTGGATTTATCCAATGAGGTTCTTCAATGATAATATCTTTTCTATAAAGCAATGGATGTCCTTCTGGTGCTGCAATAATGATATTCTTCTTTGCATCTTTTCTTGCAACATACCATCTTTTTACTTCGCCGCTCTCTCCACGATTTACATCAAAGCCATACCTTGGACCAAGACGTTGTCCGATTGTATAATAATAAATTCCGTCATGCTCGCCTATAATGTTTCCTTCAGAATCAAGGATTTTTCCTTTCTTTGCTTTCAATTTCTTTTGCAAGAAATCTTTCAAGTTGACTTTTCCTATAAAACAAATTCCGACTGTTGATTTTTTGTTGAAGTTGGGGAAATGAGCTTTTTTTGCAATTTCCCTTACTTCTTTTTTAGTATATTCTCCAATGGGAAATAATGTGTGCTTTAGTTCATCTTGGTTTATTCTGTAAAGAAAATAAGACTGGTCTTTTGTTTCATCTTTCGCTCGAAGAAGCTCATATCCTGATTTTGTTTTCTTTATTCTTGAATAATGTCCGGTTACAATAAAATCGCAACCAAGCTTTTTGGCTTCTTGTATTAATTTAGGAAACTTTATTTTTTGATTGCAGTCAACATCTGGATTTGGAGTTATTCCTTTCTTGTATTTCTTGAACATTTCATCAACAACATCTTTTCGGTATTCTTTTTCATAATCCAGTGTTATCAAGGGAATATCTAATGAAGAAGCAATTTGCAAAGCCATCTTTCTTTCATCTCTCCATGAACACTCGCCAAATTCATTTTTTGTATCAGACCAATTCTTCATGAAAGCACCAATAACTTCATAGCCTTTGTTTTTCATCATGAGCGCGGCTACGCTTGAATCAACTCCGCCTGACATTGCAACAAGAACTTTTAGCTTTTTCATAAGAAGACAAAATTGAAATTGGTTAAAAAGGTTTTCCGCCTATTATTAAGAACAGGAGATAACTCATTATAAGAATTATTGAAAGGGCAGCCAGAAGATAGAAAACACCTATTACATATACCAAAAAGCTATTTTTTATTATATCTCCTCTTATCATTATTGCATGATTCCTAAAAGATTTGATTACATAAACTAATATCAGAATTGAAATAATTAACAAGATAGATACATTGATAACACTTAATATTAGACTTTTGAATTGGAAAGCAACATTAAGCAATACCAATAAAATTGTAGTTAACAAAGAAGCAGCGATTACCCATCTCTTGGATTTATTACTTTTTTCTATTTGATCGTCCATTGAATATAAGCGTCCCGGAGAGGACTCGGACCTCTGACCCCATGATTAACAGTCATGTGCTCTACCAACTGAGCTACCGAGACATATGATTTTAGAATAAGGATGATATTTAAAAATGTTTATTTTAAGCCCAAATCAATAACTGGCTTGATTTGATGCTTTTCCAGAAATTTATAGACGTTTGCCTGTTTTGAGCCTCTAATTAGGTTCACTACTGCTTCCTGTGCTACTTTCATTCTTTCAGGATGTCCTATTATTCCAACTTCGTTATTATGAACTTCAAAGAAGCAATCAGTCAACTGTTCAAGAGTTCTCAGTGTTTTTCCTTCTGTTCCTATAATTCTTGCCTTAATTACAGACATGTCTTTTCTTTTTGTGTAATTTTTTATACTGAGAACATTAAATGATAGCTCTTTTTCTTTGATTAAAAGAGCGATATCCATTTTGAATCCGAAATTTACAGCATTAATAACCTGTTCTGCTTCATATTCGTCCAGAGGATCTCCTTCAAGATGAAATTCTTTTCCTCTGTTTGAGATTCTCAAATGGAGGGCTTCTTCTAATCTAGTCTTTTCTTTCACGAGATGCCCGATTTTTTCTGCTAGTATTTTTTTCATTTTAAGATTCCCTCATTTTCCAAAATTTCTTTATGATTATATGCAAGTTTCATGTCTTTTATTTCCTTCGGTTTGAACCATCTGACTTCAGAAGTTTCATCTTCTGGTTTTGGCTCTCCTAGGATTTTGCAATAGACTGTGACACTTAAACTTTGAGCAGGAACATCTTTTGTCGGCAAATTCATGAGCGGCTTGCCATATTTGATAAATTCAGAATCAACGCCTAATTCTTCATGCAATTCCCGTTTAATTGCCTGTTCAACGGTCTCCCCATATTCAATTAATCCTCCCGGCAAACCCCAGAAATCAGGATAAGTGAAAGAATCTTTTCTTCTTTTTCCCAAGAGTATTTCCCCTTTAGAATTTCTTATTATTGCAGGCACACCTGGAACCACACGTTTACCGAAAAGAATATTCATTCCTAGCTTTAAAATTCCTTTTGACATTTTAGAATTCAGATTGCTCGTCTTTTAGATAACCTTCCCTTCTTAACCAAGCAATTTGATTTGGACGATATTTCAATAGAACATCTGCTTTGTCTTTGTCGAATTCCCATGGCTTCACAATTACAACATCTCCAGGACGAAGCCAAAGCTCTCTTTTCAGCCTTCCGGGAACTCTGCAGTTTCTTGTTTTTCCATCAAGACAATTAACAAGCATTTTGTTTCCGCCAAGTCTTTGTTCTATAATTCCGATTATCTCATCGCCTTTAGGCAGGGGCGCACGTACAACACTTTCCTGCTCTCCTTCCTGTGGCTTCTGATGTCCATATTTCTTTTTCTGCATGTCAAATAAAAAACGGGGTGATTTATAAAATGTTTGAGACGAAGAAGACTTTTAAAGAAGGCTTCATTCAATTATCTATGAGAAGAACTACTGGAATGTATAAATTTGGAATTGGATTTTGGTCGGGAGCTTTAGTTTATAGCATCATAAATTTGATTATGAATTCTACGGGTTATCTTCAAAGCAAAATTCTTACTTATAATTATATAATCTCTGGAGCAGCAATTGTAGGTTTTATTTTGAACTTAATCTTATTAAAAAGAAAGAAAAATTAATTATAATAAAACCATAGCAAAAGGTATATTTTGAATACGCTGTATGCCCTCCTCAGGAATTAAGCCGAGTTCTATCGCAAGGGAAATAGATTTATCCCCCACGATATTAAAAGTAGAATCTTCCACGGACATTCTTTTTATTATTTTCGCCATTTCTTCCTCTTCGGCTTCCTGTCCTTTGTAGAAACTCTCTTTAACATCTAACTGGAACATTCCTTCCTCAAAATACCTACCCACAAGCTCAGAATCGCAAATAGCAACAACTATTCTGTATGACTTGTGTATTTTAAAAAACATTTACTAAAGGATTTCATTTATTTTTTGCTGCGAAATCTTTGGAAACTACTCGCCAGCATTCGTAACTACCTGTTTTAGACTTTGTTACTGCAAAATTCCTTCCACCTTTGGTAACAATTCTGAATTCCTTGGTTTTGAATTTGCTCTTTGTCTTAACATCAAAAAATTCAAGCTCTTCTTTCATTGTTTTACCTCCTTTAGTTTAATTATAAGCATAGAATATTGAATAAAACCCTCTTTTAAAACTTTTAGATTTCAAATTTTGTTTACAGGATGCTTCGCACCACACGCAAGACAATGAATAAATGTTAATCTATCATCTTTAATCAACTCTGTATCTGGTTTTCCGCACTCTTTGCATAGCACAAATTCTTTCACGTATTCTTCTATTTTCTGATTTATCTTCGCACTTGGAACTTTCTGATTCAAAACTAATCTGTCTCCCTCAATTTGTCCTGAAGATGCTAATTGTTTCAATAAGAATTTCTCAAAATGCTCGGGATTTCTTCTTATATATGAAGCTATGTGAGTGAAATTTGTGATTATGGTTTTCTTTCCTTCAAAAAGTCCCTGAGCTTTTGGAATTTCAAATCTCTCGCCATTTCCCTCGGGAGCCTTTATTTTCTTGTATGCATCATTAAGCATTTGTTCATATGTTTCCATGAAAATTATTCCCAAAATTACTATATAAAGTTTTATAAAAGCTGAAAATACAAAGATCTGATGAGAAAAGATATTTCGGAAGTTAAAGGGCTTGCAAAGAAAGTATTCAAAATTAATTGGTTTAATGGAAGAATAACTAGCAATGGTAATCCGAACTCGATGATTATCTGGAGTGGAGGATTAATTCCTAAACCAATTGCTAAGATTGTTCCTTCTAATGATTCTGTTCTTTTGTTAGACACAAGATATACTGATAAAGCGTTGGATTTTATGAGACAGTACCAACACAAATTTTTGTCAGAAGAACATTTTGTGAGTTTAAGACTGGGAACTCAAGAAGATTTTTATCAAATCTATGACGGAACTTATAGCAATAAAATTTATGCTTAATCATCCAAGCCAGCGTACTTTACCTGGGCGCGGCTC
>Ga0265324_10001391_pt1 | contig 13973 bp, 7 predicted proteins | sample 41419metaG_FD_198634 | JGI IMG/M metagenome (GOLD analysis project Ga0265324, IMG submission 198634) | Rhizosphere microbial communities from Carex aquatilis grown in University of Washington, Seatle, WA, United States - 4-14-19 metaG | ecosystem: Host-associated > Plants > Roots > Rhizosphere >...
TTTCCGTGGTCGTCAATCCGCTCGCGCCGTTCGACGTCAGCACGGTTTCGCTGGCCAACGGGCAAGTCAGCCTGCATGTCACCGGCCAGGGCGGGCCGGATTATGCGATCGAGACTTCAACGAACCTCACGCAATGGATCAGTGTCTTCATCACCAATTCGCCCGCGCTGCCGTTCAACTGGACGGACAACGTGACGAATTCGCTGCAGCGTTACTATCGCCTCAAACTTGGCTCGCCGCTGCCGTAAGGTTGTGGAATCATTACCATAAGTATTTGTTGTTCGATTTGGTGGTATCATCAATTATCATGACGTTACAATTTGGTGAATTTTTGTTTGAATCATCAAAACCCAGTTTTCAGGCGAGTTGGGCAAAACATTGCGGCTCCTTGAAGATGGGTGTTTGCAGACCATAACCCAAAAACTAGCTAGACACCTTATGATAAAGAAAACCATGTATTTAACGGGACTGTTGGCCGTGTCCGCCGTCCTTTCCACCCAGGCACAGAGTGTGATGGTGTCGAATTTCGAGGACAACACAACGGATGGCTGGGGGGATCGCAGTGGTAATACTGGAACCGTGGTGGCGGCTCCCGACGCGAGCTTGGGCAGTTATTCCCTTCTGGAGACAGTCGGTAATCAGAATTGGGGAAACTTGTCCCTTTCATTCAACAGTCAACTGAGCTTAGCCAACTTGAATGACGGTTCGCAGATCGCTTTTGATTTGTATTTTCCTTCGACTGGCTGGCTGGCAGATCATGCCACGGTGAAACTGGAAATGTGGAGTGGCAACCCTTGGACGGACACTTGGGGGCAGCAGGATTTGAATTCATTGACCAAGGATTCAGTGATCCATATGACCTTCGATTTAAGTTCGCTCGGCTATCCGCGGTCGGCCGATTCGTATGGTGGGATTGATCTGTTTGTGCAGCCCGGCTACGATTGGATGTGGGACGCAAACAATGTTTGGACTGGCGTAGGGCCATATACGGCCCAGCAGGTTTACATTGATAACGTGCGAATCATCACGCCCGTGCCCGAACCTGGCACGATGACCTTGGCGGCTTTGGGCGGTGCGGCTCTCCTGTTCTTCCGCCGCCGCACTGTTCGCTGAAAATTCCTTCCGTTTTGACCAGCGGGCTGGGTGTAAATCACCCGGCCCGTTTTTTTTGCGCCCAGGTTTGCGTTGGGCGCATCTTGACCCGGTTCTTACTCCCGCCCATGAGCCTCCTTATGGCGGAGCGCCGGCATTTTGCCGGCTTTGCGCGTGCGGATGTCCAAAGCCGGTAAAATACCGGCGCTCCAATCTGTGGTTCAAGGGTTTAAAGCGCGAATCGGGATTCAGTAAATTCTCACCCGGTCCTCCCTTGGACCAGAGGGGGAAATATGAACCGTGTGCAAAGATGCACCCTTTGCGTTTGCGGTCGTCGGTTTCCAACGCTATAGCAGTTTTGGTTAACCTTGGCATAGTTGAAAGGCGTCAGCTTTGAACAAGCCGTGAAGCGCCTCCTCGCCGCGCCCCCGCTGCCCAAGAAATCCAAGCGCAAACCGGCTGCCAAGGCTGTCCCAAATCCGCGTCTGAATTAGCCCGCATCCGCCCGCATAAACACTCGGTTTCTCGCGCTGTCTGCCTTCGTTAGAGCATTGAGAGAAATGATGTAGCGAGGCGGAGCGAGGATTTTTGGTTATGGGCGAGGCTTTGGCGAAGGCGCAGGTTTGAAAACCCTGACTGCATTGCGCGCAAGCGCATAGCGAACCTGCGGGCATCTGGATTGCAGGACTCGGGGAGACAAACTGAGCCGAAACGAAGCCAAAAACCGAAAAGACCGCTGCTTTCAAATCTGATTCCGCTGCGCTACATGATTTATGGAAATGCTCTAAGGGCACACTCCCGATGATTTGATGTCGGTAAATGATATGACATTAACTCATACGACATGACGGCTTTGCTCCCTGGTTGTATAGTTTTAAATAATCCATTTCACATTTTTTAGCAGGGCCGGACGATATTACTGCTTGAGTGCAATATGTGTCGCCGGCTGAAAAGAGTGTGAGGCTGACAGCTCACAACTCAAAAACGTAGTCATTAAAATCAGAAGTATCAGAAGTGTTGGCTCAAATTACCATTCGATCGGGCTGTTGCTGTCGTTTTAGTGGCATTCTTGCTTGCCGGGAATGTCTCCAAAGTTCCGGCACTGCCTCCCCCTGTGTCAGCTGTGGTCAACCACAGCGGCGGGGTGGTTTCGGAATGTTCCTGCACAAATAACCAAGCTATCCAGAAATCAAAGAGAAAACCCAAATCAAAATGAAAAATCATTACGCCAGGTTAGGGGCCATTGCCGCCAGGTCATTGTCTGTTATGAATCATAAAATCGCTATTGCCGGCATATTGGCCGCTTCCATCGCCGCCGCATCGGCGAGCAGCTATTCCGACACCACGGTGGGAACCGTCAACGGGAACGGCGTGGCGTTTACCGCCGCCACGGGAAATTCCGACAGCTACACAACTTTTACCAACAACCTCGCAACCGCATTCGCCAATAACTCCGGAGGGGTGTTGAACTTTGACAGTGCAGCCTTCAATTCCGCCGGCATTGTCGGTAACGGGCAAACCATCACTTTGAGCTATGGCGTTGGGGGAGGCAGCAGCTTGGTTTTGACCCTTGCTTGCGGCGGCAGTGACGGTATCTCCCGGAGTAGCGGCACTCCAAATACTTCCGGAGGTTTTTTTATGGCTGAAAACGGCAGTGGGGCCGACCGTGTTTTCACTCCCAGCGTGCCGCTGAAGACCGTTTCGATCTTCAACTTAAACCGAGGTGATGCTACTCGCACTGCAGTGCTAAAGGTTACTTTTCTGGACAACACCACCCTCAGCACATCGGGGGCGAATGGGGGCGGCTGTTATTTCCATGAACTGTCAGCCACTGGGGCTAACTACATCAAGAGCTTTACCATCCAAAATAGTAATTTGAACCGCTACGACGACTTGGCTTTTATTGTCCCCTCAGTTGTGCCCCTCAACGCGTCGGCAGCCGCCTCGGTGGCGAATCCGGTTCCTTGGGGGAACACCAACGTCCTGACCGCGTCGGCTTCGGGCGGAACGTCGCCTTATACCTATCAATGGCAGACGGACGGCGGCGGCGCAACGTTTACCAACATCCCCAGCGCGACCAGTTCCACGCTTGCGATCAACACCAGCAACTTAACCGTGATGGCGGACTACCAATATCGAGTAGTGGTGACGGACAACGCTTCGACGAAAGCCACCAGTGCGCCGCCGGTGATTGTGAATTCGGCGGTTCCGAATTCAGCCGTGAATCTTTCCGGAACCATGAGCGACGTGGGCACCACCACGCCTACGCCGGGTGCGACGGACCAATATCAGCTGGTTTCCGGAGGCAATAATGCCTCAGGGCTTAACTATTACACCGACAATAGCACTCCGGTCGGCGAAACATTCACCACCGGCACCAATTCCCAAGGTTACATCCTGAATTCGCTCTCGGTTTTGTTTGCCGGCGGCAATAACGGCTCGTTGGCGAACCAAAATTATACGTTGAGCATTTACCAGATCTCGGCCCATGGGGGAACTGCCTTCCCGCTGGCCGTCATCACCAACTACAACTTTACGGTCACTTATGGACACTGGATGAACTGGAGTTTTGCGCCCCTGACTTTGGCGTCCAACACGGTTTATGCCTATACCATCCATGTCAGTGGGGGGTTTGCCGGCCTGGCGACGCCTAGCTCCCAGTCCTCGTCTTGGTATCCGGCCGGAAGTGCTTGCGCGATTCCCGCGGCGGGCGGAACCGTGACCTATGCCGGCGGCGTGGCGAGCGGGAATTCCGGTTATAACGGTGTGTTTGACGCCGGATTGCTTCCCCGGGGGGCTTCCGTGCTGGTCAACAATCCTGTCGCCTCTCCCAACCCGGCCTACGCCCTCTCGCCGGTAGTCCTGCGTGATTCGGCCATCACGACCGGGACTTATACCTACCAATGGCTGACCGACGATGGCACCGGCGCCAACCCGCCCCACTACCTCACAATTCCCGGAGCCACCAGCACCAATGTGACGGTGATTCCGTCAGACTTGCATCCCGGCGGCGCCGACTATACCACCAACTATTACTTTGTGGTTAACGATACGCTCGGCGGCAACTCTGCCACCAGCTCGGTGGTGGTTTTGACCGTTCACGCGGCCACCGTGCCGCAGATCACCGGGCTGACGCCAACCAACGTGGTGACGTTCGCCGGCGACAGCCGTTCCTATAGTGTCACTGAAATTGGAACCGTGCCGATCACCAACCAGTGGCAGTTTAACAACGGCGGCGGTTACGTGAGCCTTACGGCGCAGACGAACACGACCTTGGCCTTGAGCAACCTCCAGACCACCAATTCCGGCAATTACCAGATCTTGGCGGCGAATGCGGCTGGCAGCGCCAGCAACGCGGTTACGCTCACGGTTCTGCCTGCGCCGGCGGCTCCGGTTGTGAGCAGTCAGGCATATTTTAACATGGTCTATACCAACCATCCGTGGGCCTATTGGCGGTTGAATGAAACGAATGATCCGACCGCCGTCGGCGCGCCTCTCTATTCGGCCTATGATTATTCCGGCCACGGCTTCGACCCGGTTTATGGAAGTGCGGTAACGGTGGGCAATGCCGGGCCGCAGCCGCCAACCTATCCGAGCATGGATACCAACGAACTGGCGGTGCAAACCATATATAATAACGCCAACGCGCATCTTACCGTGCCTGCCTTGAACCTCGCTGGCAACACCAACGTGACCTTCATGGCCTGGATCAAGCCCAATGGCCCGACGCCGGGCTTCTGCGGGCTGTTGATGAATCGCGGCGGGGCTGACAACGGTTGCGGCTTTGGCTTTACCGGCACAGCCGACCAATTGGGCTATACTTGGAACAACAATGCCTCCAGCACTTGGGGTTGGAATTCCGGTCTGTCTGTTGCGGAAAATCAATGGAACTTTGTGGCCTATGTCATCACCCCAACCAATGCGGTGATCTATTTGGGCAACTTGAACGGTGGCACCACCAACTTTTTGCAGGCGACCAACAACATCAGCCATATTGCGCAAACTTTTGCCGGTGGCACCATCCTCCTGGGTGCTGACGCGCAAAACCTCGTTAATGGTGGTTTCAGCGGGCTGATTACGGAAGCCAGCCTGTTCACGAACGCCCTGACCAGCGCCCAAGTGCAGCAATACTTTCTCGGCGCCCTGACCAAAGCCGGTTCTTCCACTGCACTGGCTTCATCATCGAATCCGTCCGGCAATCTTGGCAGCGTGAGCTTCACGGCCAGCATTACCCCAAGCACAGCCAGCGGTTCAGTTATCTTTCTTGCGAATGGAGTGCCCTTAAGCACCAACACGTTGATTGGCGGCAGCGCGACCAGCTTGTCAGTGACCACGCTTCCGCGGGGCACAAATGTCATTCAAGCGATCTACTCGGGCGATGCCAAATATTTGGCCAGCACCAACACACTTAATCAAGTGGTGACGAACCATCCGCCGGTGGCGGGGAATGTGAGCTACGCGCGAAACGCGGGGATCTATTCCCTGCGGATTTTGGTCAGCGACCTGTTGGTCAACGTGACGGACGCGGATAGCGATACCATTAGCTTGGTGTCCACTGGCACCAGCACCAACGGTGTGATTGTCAGCCTGTCGGGCACGAACTTTCTGAACTACAACAACATGAACAATGTGAACGACCAGTTCAGCTACACGGTGACGGACGGCTTTGGCGGGACGAACACGGGGTTGGTCAGCATCGTGGTCAGCAACGTGGTGACGGGCCAGATCACCGGCCAGTTCACCTCGTTCACGAACAACGTGGCGAACCTGACGTTCCACGGCATCCCGAATTACAGCTACATCACCGAGCGCTCGACGAACCTGACCGACTGGGTGGACGTGGTTACGAACAGCGCGGCGACCAACGGCGTGATCAGTGTCACCGATTCATTTGGTGACCTGGGCAACGTGCCGCCGGCCTCGGCGTATTACCGGCTGAAGTGGCAGCCGTAAGCCAGAACTTCGGTGGCGGTTTTGGGTTCCGCCACCGTGGCAGGAAGTGGGAGTGCTATTGGGTTGGCACCCCCACTTCAAATTTTAAAAGTCAGAAACACGACCGAAAGAACAACACATGAAACGTAATGCAATCTTGACTGCCCTGCTGCTGGCCGCCGCGCCTGTTTGGGCGCAGACCGTCGTCACCACCAGCTACACCAACAGCACGCCGGCCAGCATCCTTGACGGCAACCCGGTGGGCGTGACGGAGCTGTTTGCCGTCAGCGACATCTCCGGTTCCATCACGAACGTGCAGGTGCAACTGGACATCACCGGCGGGTTCAATGGTGATCTCTACGCTTATCTGGTCAGCCCGCAGGGGCAGATGGCCGTGTTGTTGAACCGGCCCGGTGTGGACGGGAGCAATCCCTCTGGCTATGGCAATGCCGGCTTCAACCTCACGTTGGACGGCTTGGCGACGAACGACATCCACTATTACCAAAGCGGGAGCTACACGCTGACCAGCGGGCAGTTGACGGGAACTTGGGCGGCGGACGGGCGGAACATTGACCCGCAATCGGCGGGGAGTGTGTTTGCCAGCACCTCACCAACGGCGGGCTTGAACCTTTACAACGGCTTGAACGGCGGGGATATGAACGGGACGTGGACCTTGTACATCGCGGACCTGGTTGGCGGCGGTGGCAGCCCGACGCTCAACTCGGCGGTCCTGACCATCATGACTGTCCCCGAACCGCAGACGTGGGTGATGCTCGGCAGCGGAATGGCAATTTTCTGTCTGTTTCGTAGGCCGGGCAGATGCTAGTTTACGTTTGCTGCCGTTGGTTTCCAACGTTATGGTGAAGCTGTCCGCCTCATTTATCATCACCCGGCGGCACACCTGTGAAAGTTGGCGAAAATATAACCAGAACTGTTCGGGCCAAGGTCAAGCCGACGGGCATCACTGTTTCCATTGTTGAGGATGATGCTTCCATCCGCAGCCTGCTGACCGAGTGGATTAGCGGCGCAGCCGGTTTTGAGTGTGTTGGAGTGCATGAGAATGCCGAGGTCGCGCTGGTCGCGTTGCCGCAGGAAAACCCCGCCGTCGTCCTGATGGACATCAACATGCCCGGCATCAGCGGCATCGAATGTGTCCGCCGCCTCAAGCCGCAGATGCTGGATACGCAGTTCATGATGCTCACGGTGTATGAGGACCCGGAGCATATTTTCAAGGCGCTGTCTTCTGGCGCGAGCGGCTATCTCCTCAAGCGCACGCCCAAGGCCGAACTGCTGGCCGCCGTGAAGGATCTTTGCGCCGGCGGCTCGCCGATGAGCAGCAACATCGCGCGCAAGATCGTCCATTCCTTCCAGCGGTTTAACAGCGACCTGCCGGCCGGCACGGATAACCTTTCGCCGCGCGAACGTGAAGTGCTCGAACTTTTGGCGCGCGGCCACCTCTACAAGGAAATCGCCGAACTGCTACAGATCAGCGTGCCGACAGTTAACACGCACATCCACCGGATCTACGAAAAACTGCACGTCCGTTCGCGTTCGCAGGCCATCGCCAAGTTCACGCACCTTTCCGATTAACCCGGACTCCGAAGCTGGCCGCAACGGCGGCGGAGCGTCGCCGCTACTTTGGGCTGTCCGCTTCGGAGTTCGGGCAAAAGACGTCGGTGAATCCGTTCAGACCGGCTCTCAGCAAAAGGGTGCATTCCTTTGGCAGAGAGCTCCTTTGGGATGGGCCTGATTTCAACGCGTCTGTAGTTTCAAAACCACCACACTGTAGGGCGGCAGCGTGAAGCTGAAACCGGGTTTGACGCCGCTCAATGTCGTGGTGATCGGCACGACGTTGCGCGGGCGGCGGATGGAATTGGTGTCTTCCGGACTGGCCGATAATGTGATGACCGTGGCCTTCGATTTCAGCGCGGTGACGCCCTTGATCTCGATGGGCAACGATTGCGGCGTCAATTCCGGGTTCACCAGTTTGACGATGATTTCGCCGGTCTGGCTGTCGCGCGTGGCGCAGCCTTGGACGGAAGTCCCCGAAAAAGTGACCGGCAGGATTTCGTCGCCGACGTTCCGGCTGAACATCTGGATGGCGTAGTAGCTCGGCGAGCCGTAAGACGAAAGCGCGTCATAGCCGATCAAGTCCGGGCGCCACTGGCGCGCGCCGGGATTCACGTTCACCAACAGCGGCGCGTAGCATTGCATCTTGATGATGTCGGCATTGCGCTCCATCGCCGCCATGAACACACCGTCGCCGATTGCCGCCTTCATCGTGGGCGTGGGTGCCAGTTTATGAGACCCTTCGTTCCAAGGCGGCACCGACGTTTCTTCATGCGCCGCCCATTCGCCGACGAAAACTTCGGGTCCATTGCGTTTCATGTCAGCGCCGTAGTTGCCCGATTTTTTGATGAACGCATCGGTGGAACTGTAATCGTGATAATCCTCCATGTCGGCTTTGCGGCCGCCCAGCTTTGCATCGGGAATGGTCGAAATCAACTTGAGCTGCGGATATTTCGCCCGGATGGCGTCGGCAATTTGCCCAAAGCGACCGTCATAGGTGTTAGTCCTTTCAAAAGCGTCCTCATTGCCGATCTCGACATAGTTCAAGTTGAATGGCGCGGGATGACCGTCCTTCGCGCGGCGCGCGCCCCAAGTCGTATTGGTGCCGCCGATGACGTATTCGATTTCGTCCACGGCTTCCGTCACAATGGGTTCAAGATCAGCCCCGACTTTAATCTTGCCGCCTTCGAGTGAATAACCGGCATAAACCGCGAGCAGCGGCTCGGCCTGCATGTCTTCGCACCATTCCAGAAATTCCAGCAGGCCCATGCCGTCGCTCGACCGATAGCCCCAGCAGCACGTGTGGCCGGGCCGATCTTCAATCGGGCCGAGCGTCTTCGCCCAAGGGAAACGGTCTTCGATTTTGTTGCCCTCGACATAATTGCCGCCGGGGAAGCGCAAGAACTTTGGATTCATATCCACCAGCATCTGCATGATGTCCTTGCGCAGGCCGTTGGGACGGTCGTTCCAGGTCGGCGGAAACAACGAGACGAGGCCGAGGCGCACCGTGCCCGGTTGATCCAGCGTGATGGCGAAGTGCGCTTGCGCTGTCGGCGTGACTTTGCCGGTCGCGACCGTCACTTCAAACTTCTTCCACCCGGAGGTGAGGCCGGAAACTTTTGCCGAGGCGTAAACCGTGTGGCCATCGTCGCTCACGATGGAAACCGTGAGCGGCCCAGTGAAACCCGCTTCCGTCCGCGCCCAGAGCGAAGCGCGATAACTGGTATTCGCATGAACGGGAATTCCCCAGTAGCCGCTGTTGGCTACGCCTGCCGGATGATCTTTCGTCGCTTGAGTCACCGTGAGCCGCAAGCTAGTCGGGAGCTTGTCATTCAGCGGAGTTGCCGGATCAAGCGCGATGGTGGCGGCGGATGCGTCGTCTTTCATCACGGACCAATGAGCCGGCGATTTGGCGTCGTCGAGGAAAGCGCGGTTTTGAATCAGTTCCGCGTAAAGGCCGCCATCGTAGGCGTGGTTGATCTCCTCGGTCATCAACCCGTAAAGCTTGGGACTGACTTTCCCCGCGGAATGGGTCGCATCAACGGTAAAAGATGGGCCGGCCACCAGACCGGTGGCGGTGGCGATGAGAATCGCGAATGTGGAAATAGAGCGCATGGCTGGTTTTGTTTTCTGGTTTATGAGTGCGGCAGCATACTAAAACCGCGTTGGCTGTCATGTCATTTGAATTTACGATGCGCGGGTGGCGGGAAGTTAAAGCGATGGGAGACTGGCCGAGCAGCTGGGTTGACCGCCTCATCCATGCCATCAAGGATTATGTCTTTGCCCGAAGCAACTGCGGATTGAGGCTGGCGTGATTGAATTTTTTCCCGCCCATCAGATTTAAGGTGCGGCGAGCACGGACGGCAGCTTTCGGGAGCGGGTGTTTTTTCATTTTTGCGCAATGGAATTCATCACCATTTATGGATGCGGAAGACCAGCCTGCACGCCGGGTAAGGGAATGGCAATGCCGGCCGGGCAAGGGCTTGATTCTTGAAGCGGTTCGGAACAAGATGCGGTGTGCATCAATTCCCATCCCGGACCAACCCAATGGTTTTTTTGCTGGCGATTGGTTTCTGGTTGTTAACGGCGGCGTTCACCGGGGCGGCGACCGTCTCCAGCAACGCGCCGAATTATTTCACGCGCACCTGGCAGGTGGAGCAGGGGCTGCCGCAAAACAAAGTCACCGCCGTCGTGCAGACGCGGGATGGCTACCTTTGGGTCGGGACTTATAGCGGACTGGCACGGTTCGACGGGATGCGCTTCACGGTCTTTGATGAGAAGAACACGCCCGGGATACTCAGCAGTCGCGTGACCGCGTTGTTTGAATCGGACGACGGCACGCTTTGGATCGGGCACGAGAACGGCGCAGTAACGAAGTTCAAAGATGGAAAATTTCGCGCCCAGGAAAACCAGGCTGCGTGGGGCGGTGTGAAAATCTACGCCTTCACCGCTGATGAGGGTGGAGACGTGTGGCTTTTGAACGAGTCCGGCCAGCTCGTGCGATTGCGCGATGGGCTGGCACTATCGCCACAAACAGGTGACGCCGCCAAGCTGTTGAGCCTGGCGCGTGACCGCGCCGGCAAAGTCTGGGTGGCGCGGGATGGGAAACTCTCGGTGATGGAGCGCGCCGGGTTGCGCGCTGTTCCGCTCGGCACGAATTCCGCGGGCAGTTACTACGTTCAGGGTATTTGCGCCAGCCACACCGGCGGACTCTGGGTGGCGGGTGACGGACGGATCCGCAAATGGGATGGCGAAAAATGGCTTCAAGACCTGGGGGTCGCGCCCTGGAATTTGTTGCCGCTCACCAGCTTTGTCGAAACCAGAAATGGCACCTTGCTGGCCGGCACTTCGAGCGACGGATTTTTCATTTTGTATCCGGGTACGGGCCGGCCACCCTTGCATTTCAACCGCTTCGGCGGTTTTCAGGCGGATTGGGTTTTATCGCTGCTCGAAGACCGCGAGGGAAACCTCTGGGGCGGCACCGGCGGCAACGGTCTCGTCAGTTTGCGTCCGAACAATATCCAGACGCTCGCGCCGCCGGATCGTTGGCGCGGACGCGCGGTGCTCTCCGTTTTTCCTTCGGCGACCAACGGCGTTTGGATCGGCACCGAAGGCGCGGGGCTGTATCACTACGCGAACGGCGCCTGGGAAAATTTCGGCTACACCAATGGCATCGGTAATTCCTACGTCTGGTCCATCGCCGAAAATCCGCAGGGCAATCTTTTCGTCGGCACCTGGGGCGCGGGTTTGTATCTGCGTGACGGGGAAGGTTTCAAATTTGCGCCCGGCATGGAACGCCAGCTCGTGCGGGTTCCCGCGCTGATGACGGCGGCCGACGGCAGCCTTTGGGCCGGCACGGAAAACGGGCTGCTGCATTCCCGCGCCGGCCAGACCAACTGGTTCACGGAAGCCGGCGGAAAGCCGTTGCGGGACGTGCGGACGATCATCGAAGGAACCAACGGCACGATCTGGTTTGGCATGGCGGGCAACGGCCTCGCGTGTCTCGACCAAAATAAAATCCGGCAGTTTCAGCGTGCCGACGGTTTGCCCAGCGATTACATCGAGTGCCTGCATTTCGACGAATCCGGCGCGCTCTGGATCGGCACCTTCGGCGGCGGGCTGTGCCGGTTCAAAGCTGGAAAATTTTCCGTGATTGATACGGCGCAAGGCCTGCCGAACAGCGTCATCGGGCATATCGAGGACGATGGCACCGGGTTTTTCTGGATGAGTTCACATGGCGGAATTCTGCGCGCGGCGAAAAGGGAGTTGGACGACTGTGCGGACGGAAAAACCAAGTCCGTCCCCTTTTTGGCGTATGGCATCAACGATGGCCTGCCGACGATTGAATGTTCCGAAGGTTTGCAACCGGCCGGCGGCAAAACTGCCGACGGACGCCTGTGGTTTCCGACGAGCAAAGGTCTCGTGGTCGTCAACCCCAACGAGGTCCGCATCAACCAACTGCCGCCGCCAATGGCGTTGGAAGAAGTGCTCGTGGACGGACAGCCCGTGACCAATGCGTCACCGCCGCTTCGGATTCTGCCGGGACGCAACCGTTTGGAATTTCATTACACCGCCTTGAGCCTGGTCGCGCCGGAAAAAGTGCGCTTCAAACGCCGCCTCGAGGGGTTGGAAAAAGACTGGGTGGACGCCGGGGTCAGGCGCGTGGCAAATTACAGCTTTGTGCCGCCGGGCGATTATGTGTTTCGCGTGATTGCCGCCAACAACGACGGCGTCTGGAACGAAACCGGCATCGCGCTGCCGTTCACCGTGCTGCCGCATTTCTGGCAGACGTGGTGGTTTCATTTTCTTGGCGGGCTGATGACGGTGCTCTTGGTGAGCGGTCTGGTCTGGTTCGACACCCGCCGCCGCTTGCGCCGCCGGCTGGAAAAACTGGAGCGCGAACAGGCCGTCGAGCGCGAGCGGACCCGCATCGCTAAAGACATCCACGACGATCTCGGCGCGAGTTTGACGCGCATCACCATGTTGAGCCAGTCCGTGCGCGGCGAGACCCAGATTCCGGAATATGTTTCCACAAATCTGGAACGGATTTTCAGCACGGCCCGCGAGCTGACGCGGGCGTTGGATGAAATCGTGTGGGCGGTGAACCCGCGCCACGACACGCTGGACAGCCTGGCAAATTATCTGAGCCGTTTTGCCTATGACTTTTTGACCGTGGCGGAAATCCGTTGCCGGCTGGACGTGCCGTTGCAACTGCCCGCCGTGCTGGTGACGACGGAGGTGCGGCATAATCTGTTTCTCGCGTTCAAGGAGGCGCTGAACAACGTGGTCAAGCACGCCGCCGCCTCGGAAGTCCAGGTGGCGCTCAAACTGGAAGCCAATCAACTGACGCTGACGGTCGTGGACAACGGCCGCGACTTTGTCGTCAACGATCCGGCCCCCATGCCGCCGCCGGCGAATCCGGACCGGATCATTCACGGTTACGGACTTCCCAACATGAAACGCCGGTTGGCGGAAATCGGCGGCGCGTGCGAGGTTCAGGGCGTGGCCGGGCAGGGGACGACAGTGATATTCCGCGTGCCGCTGCGGGGTTGAACCTTTTGAAACCGCGTGTCGTTACAAGTTATGACGATACGCGGAAAAAATCTGGCGTATGATTAAGAAAATGAGCATCACCGTTTCGATTGTGGAAGACGACGCCCCGGCGCGGGAAATTCTCACGGACTGGATCCGCCGCGCGGAAGGGTTTAAGTGCGTCGGTCAGCATGGCAGCGTGGAGCAGGCGCTGGAAAATCTGCCGTCGGAAAAACCCTCCGTCGTCCTCATGGACATCAATCTGCCCGGCTTGAGCGGCATCGAAGGCGTGCGCCGGTTGAAGCCGCTGCTGCCGGGGACGCAGTTCATGATGCTCACGGTTTATGAGGATGTGGACCATGTGTTCGACGCGCTGGCGGCGGGGGCGACCGGCTACCTGCTCAAGCAGACGCCGCGTGGCGAACTGCTGGCTTCGATAAAGGAGGTTCACGCGGGCGGTTCGCCCATGACCAGCAACATTGCCCGCCGCGTCGTGCAGGCGTTTCACCGGGAAGATCCGGCCGCGCCGGCCTCCGCCAATCTTTCCCAGCGCGAGCGCGAGGTGTTGGAACTGCTCGCGCGCGGCTATCTCTACAAGGAAATCATGGAAACGCTGCAGGTCAGCCGGGGCACGGTGAACACTTACATCCGCCGCGTCTACGAAAAACTGCACGTTCGCTCCCGTTCGCAGGCCGTGGCCAAGTTCAGCAATTTTTCGCTGGGGGAACCCGGTCATCGTCCCGCCAAAATTTAATTGGAGACTGTCTGAAAAAGCCGCGTTGGTGAAATCGTCGTCGTTCTCGTCCTCGTCCTCGAATCCGCCATAAAATCGAGAACGAGAACGAGGA
>Ga0265324_10001395_pt1 | contig 13946 bp, 14 predicted proteins | sample 41419metaG_FD_198634 | JGI IMG/M metagenome (GOLD analysis project Ga0265324, IMG submission 198634) | Rhizosphere microbial communities from Carex aquatilis grown in University of Washington, Seatle, WA, United States - 4-14-19 metaG | ecosystem: Host-associated > Plants > Roots > Rhizosphere...
TAAATGAATGCCCCAGGGAAAACATCTTGAATCGCTGCTTCAGCCGAAGGCGCGTTTGTATCAAAATATTTCTCAAAACTTCTCACTTGGAATTTGTTGTCTTGCGTTTCCATAACAATTGCTCCATGGCCATAAACTCCTCTTAACCCTACAGCCCAAACATTCTTGTAAATATTAAGCGCTTTTTCCAAAACTACTCCGAGATTACCGTTTGTATCTTCACAGTCTCCCCAACCAGTCTGTTCATATTCCTGTTGGGCAGTAAATGCTCCGTCGGGATGATCTTTATACTGAATAAAGGACATTAATCTGGATATATCCTGTTCATTATGCACATTCTTAACAGCTTCCTCTAATGTATTTCCAAATTGTGTGTGAAGAGCAGCTAAATTGGCGGAATTTGCCATATCTATAGTTGGGTTGCTTCTTGTTGAATTATCAAAATTATTTCTTGTTTTGCTTTCTCTGCTTGTACTCTTATCTAAAAATTTAGTTGAATATTGCAGTCCAAAAATATTATTTTGTGAACCCTGCGGATCATGTTGTGAACTAAAATAAGCTTCAATATTTCCCCCATCTTTAAATTTCCACCCAACTGCAGCAGTTGCACTAAATTGAGTTTGTGTCAAGAAGTCTACAAGTGCTGAAGCTTCGGCTTTGAAAAAAAGACCACTATCAAGAAGGTAAAATCCTGTAATATCAAATTGTAATTCATTTCTGGTTGGAGCAATAATTTGATCAAATGAAAAAGGAGGTTTAGTAATCAAAATTACATCATATTCCAAATCCATCTTGTCTCCATCGTGCATACGCAGTCCAAGCATGTTAGTAAAATTAAATATCGGAGGAAAGGGAAAGATTGGCTGTCCTTCATACGTTCCTTTGTATTTCAAATCTAAATATTCTGTTTTAAGGTCCAGTCCCCCTTCAATACGAACATGTTGAAAAGGAGAAGCCATTAAGCTAGAAATGTCTCCGGGAAAGATTGTATTAACTACCTGAAGGTCGTCTGTAACCTGAGGGTCTGCTAGATATAAACTTCCAGTAGTTGAAAGCCAAGGAAACAAACTTAAAGAAGGATTCAATGAAAATTCTTTTCCAATATTTAAATTCCATCCCCCTGCATAAAGTGTAAGAGGAGTATTATATACAACCGGGGCACTAAAGGGTGTAGAAACAATTGAAGTGATATCTACATTATTATTTGGGATATCTATCCTTGCTCCTGTAACAGAAAAATTAATCCAATCAGCAGGTTTCATTCCCCATTGGAATTTAAAAATATTTGAACCATTAAGCATAGTTTCAGTTGATAAGTCTTCATAAGAAGCTCCAAAATAGAAATTTTCTCTTCCAAGAACTAAATCTAAATTATTTATCTTAGGAGGACCTGAATATTCCATATCGGAAAAATTCACATCAGAAGCGAAATTCAAATTCCATTCATCCCCAACTGGCAAAGAAAGATCAAGAGAGAAACTTTTATTGTCAGCATTTCCTCTAAAGTCAACCATTTCCGTTTTATTTTCTTCTTTTACTATAGTTGTTTCTAAAGGATTTCCAAATAAGGCTCTTGCTGTTAAGCCTAAAGCCAATGCAATAGGTGCAACTTTCTTCATAATTCTCATAAAAATCCGTGTACAGTATGTTTTTTAAAACTTGCTTTTATGATTATAGAATGCTTATAGGACTTGTAGGAAAGCCGTCTGTGGGAAAAAGCACGTTCTTCAAGGCAGCAACGCTTGCAGAAGTAGAAATCGCGCCTTACCCTTTCACAACAATAAAACCGAACCATGGAGTCGGTTATGTTAGAGTTGACTGCATAGACAAGGAATTCAATACGCAATGCAACCCAAATCATGGATTTTGCATAAATCACCAAAGATTCGTACCAATTGACTTGTTGGATGTTGCGGGTTTGGTTCCAGGAGCAAGTGAAGGAAAAGGACTTGGAAACCAATTTCTGGATGATTTGCGTGAAGCAGATGTTTTTATTCATATTGTGGATATGTCCGGAACAACTGATGAAGAGGGAAAAGCTACAGAGAATTACGATGTTTCAAGAGATGTTCTATTTCTTGAAGATGAACTGAACAAGTGGTACCATAATATATTCTTGAAAGTTTGGAAGAGTTTTGCAAGAAAAACCGAAATTGAAAACATTAATTTTGCGCAAGCTGTTTTAAAGCAATTTTCAGGATTGAAAGTTAATGAGGAACAAATCAAGAAAGTCCTAAGAGATTTGAATCTAAGTCAAAAACCAAATCAATGGACCGAAAATGAAGTGAAGAAATTTACTTCCGAATTAAGAAGAGAAAGCAAACCCATGATAATCGCTGCAAACAAGATAGATACTCCAAAAGGAAAAGAAAATTATGAGAAACTTGTTAAGAGATTCCCAGATTTGATAATTATCCCTTGTTCAGCTGATTCTGAATTAGCCTTGAGAGAGGCTGCAAAGGCAAATATGATTGAATACATTCCGGGAGATAAAGATTTCAAGATTATTGGAAATATAAATGAAGCACAGGAAGAAGCTTTGAGAAAAATCAAAAAGAATGTTCTTCATGTTTTTGAAACTGGAACAGGAGTTCAAGCCGTCTTAAACAAAGCTGTTTTTGAATTATTAGGTTATCTCGCAATCTTCCCTGCTGGTGCAACAAAACTCAAAGATAGCAAAGGCCGCATTCTCCCGGACTGTTTCCTTCTTCCTCCTGAAAGCACCGCAATAGATTTCGCTTATTATCTCCACACAGATTTCGGAAAAAATTTCATAAGAGCAATTGATGCAAGAACCAAGAAAACTCTTGGGCGGGATTACAAGTTAAAAAACAGAGATGCTCTTGAAATTGTAAGCAGATAGTTGACAATTGTTAAGACAAAGTTTTTAAATTTGCAATTAATTTTCTATAATATCGAAGGAGAATTATAGGGGTAATATAAATGGTTATAAAAGAAGAAGCCGAAAGGCTCGTTCAAGAAGTTAAGAAAAAAATAGAAAAAGAACGTAGTGGAAAGACAAAAGATAAAATCCATGAAGAAGCAAAAATAAAAGAGCATATTGAAAGGTCTCGCAAATACAGCTTGAAAGATTCAGCTTCCGCCAATATAAATGTTGGACTGGGAGAGAACTATATTTCTGCTTATGCGGTCGCATTAAATGCTTCTCCAACAGAGATAGGATTGCTGACTTCAATCCCAAATCTTATTGCTCCTCTCGCACAACTTGCTACTTCGAGGGCAATGGAAAAAAAGTCCAGAAAAAAGGTGTACTCCAAAGCAATTTTATTTCAGTCTCTTATTTGGCTCCCGATTATTTTCATTTCTTTTTTATTTCTGCAGAATTTAGGGCAGGCGCCTCTGCTTCTCATAATTTTCTATACAGTCTATGCTTTATTTGGAAATTTTGCGGCACCTGCATGGGTAAGCTGGATGGGGGATTTAATAGACCCCAAAGAAGCAGGAAAGTTTCTCGGTTTGAGAAATAAGATTGGAGGAATTACTGCTCTAGTATCTATGATTACAGCGGGTATCATTCTTGACTTATTTAAATCACAGGCAGATCTTACTTCAAAAGTGTATATTTCTTTCATAGGATTTGGGATAATTTTCTTTCTCGCTATGCTATTTCGTCTTTTATCCAGACACTTTGTATTAAAACAGCATGAACCTCCTTTTAAATTTGAAAGAGATAGTTATTTTTCATTTTTTCAATTCATAAAGAAAATACCCAAAAGCAATTTCGGTAAATTCTCATTATATGTTGCTTTGATTGTTCTTGCAACAAATATTGTTTCGCCTTTTTTCACACTTTATATGCTGAAAGATTTGAATTATTCCTACGTTCAGTTCATGATTATCAGTGTTGCTTCAGCTGTGGCTACTTTCGTGTTCATATCAAAATGGGGGAAATTTGCAGATAAGCATGGCAATGTCCAGATGTTGAAAATTACATCATGGCTGATTCCAATAATTTGTTTCCTCTGGCCTGTAGGAGCTTATTTTGTTCCGGAACCATTTAAATTTCCATTCATAATTCTTATAAATTTCTTTTCAGGATATGCTTGGGCTGGTTTTAATATGGCTGCGGGAAACTTTGTCTTTGAGGCAGCAACTCCTCAAAGGCGTGGTTTGTGTTCGGCTTATTCAAGCGTAATGAACGGAATTGCTGTATTCCTTGGGGCAACAATTGGTTCTATAATTATTTCAAGAGTAAACATCAGTTTCATGAACATAATATTGTTTGTGTCTTTAATATCGGGAGTTGTAAGATACTCCATCTTCTTTGTTATGCACCGGTCTATAAAAGAAATAAGAGAAGTCAAGAAAGCGCATTGGAGAGTTATTCCTATGGCTTCAGACATATTAAACTTGCAGCAGTACGTAACAAATGGAATCTTGCTTAGGTTTAGAAGACATAAAAAAGTAGACATATCTTCAGATGTTCCTCTTATGCATGAAGAGCCCAAAAAGAAAGTTTAATTCAAGATACACAATCTTTTTATATGACATTTCTCTCTAAAAAAAATGAAAGAGCTGAAAGGAGGTAAAAAATGGCTGAAGAAAAAATAGAGAAACATGAACATCATGAGAACAAGACCGTTTCCATAAAGAAAAGCACTTTGTGGGGGGTTGGTGTCTTTGTCCTTTTGGCTTTACTTGTAGCAAGCGTTTTCACAGGGGGTTTTGGAATAATGAAATCCAATAATGCCAGCACGGGCAATGCAGCAGCAAATACGGCTAATACTGCAACAGGTGCTACAGCAGTAGACCCAAGCATATTCTCGGATTCTAGTTTGTTTCCTAAACTTGGACCAAGCAATGCAAAATATACTGTAATTGAAGTTGCTGATTTCCAATGCCCATATTGCGCACTGGCTTCAGGGTTGCCTAGCTGGTCAACTCAATATGCAAGTCAATACGGAGATTTGATTGGTGCTGCAGGAAATGTAGAACAATTAGCTCAGCAGGGAAAAGTACAATTCATATTTGTACCATGGAGCTTCTTAGATGCAACAACAAGAGGTTCGGGTACAACTCAAGAATCAACTTGGGCAGCAGAAGCAGGATTCTGTGCTCTAGATCAGGGAAAGTTCTGGCAAATGCATGATGCAATCTACACCGCAAGCGATGGACCTAATGAAGACACTGGAAAATACACCAAAGCGAACTTGACTGTTCTTGCACAAGATATTTCTGGAATGGATATGACTAAGTTCAATACTTGTTTGAATACTGATGCAGATTTGGCAAAAGTTCAACAAGTAGAAGTAGATGTACAGAAATCAGGAGTAACTGGAACACCTATGTTCTTTGTTAATGGACAAAATGTTCAAGCATCTTGGACTGCAATAAAGGCTGCAATTGGTCAGTAAATTTATTTTTTATTTTTTTATTTTTTAGATTTTATTTAAGAGTAGGATTCCATAATCCTTAAAAATCTCTTTTCTTCTCTTAATTCATGAGTCTTAATTCTCAAACGAAGAATGTTCTTGGTTGGACTGCAATAATTCTCATATCGTTAATTCCCGTTCTTCTGTTCTTTGCATTTGGAAGCGGAGCGAGTGGTTTCAATGATTTTTCATCCTCATTATATACTCTAGGCAGAATTTTCGCACTTGTTGGTGTTACCTTATTCACTTTGAATTTTATCTTATCAACACGATTAAAATTCCTTGAAGAAATCTTTGGTGGTTTGGATAAAGTCTATCTTGTTCATGGAATTGTAGGCGGAATAGCCTTCATGTTCATTCTTGCTCACCCAATTTTCCTTGTTGCTAATCTTATTCCGCAACATTTCGTTCAGGCCGCAAGTTATTTCATTCCAGGCGGAATTCTTGCCCTTGATTTTGGCTTGATTGCAATTGTCGGATTAATCACTTTGATTTTCGTGACATTCTTTACAAGAATGAAATACAATCATTGGAAATTCACTCACGAATTCATGGGCGGCATTTTCGCATTAGTCATCTTGCACATGCTAACCGTTGATGATATTGCTATTGACAATATTTTCATCGGATACAGATTCTTTGTCTTGGCAATTGCCTTAATCGGAGGGGGCGCAATTGTCTACAGTTGGATTATAAGAAAAAAATATAAGAAATATCCAATGTATAAAATCATAAATATAAAGATAAATAAGAATATATTCGAACTCCAGCTAGAACCAGAATCAAATCAGATTCAATATCAATCAGGGCAGTTTGTATTCCTCCGATTTTACAATCAAAATCTCACAAAAGAACCCCATCCTTTTTCAATTGCATCAAAATCAAATGAAAGAATTGTGAAAGTTGCAATAAAAGAATCAGGGGATTTTACAGAAAAGTTAACAGATTTGAAAGTAGGAGACCGAGTTTCCATTGAAGGACCATATGGCAAATTTAATTTCAAAAACTTTGGTAATAAAAAACAAGTCTGGATTGCAGGCGGAATTGGAATAACTCCCTTCCTCGGAATGCTTGATGAGCTCAGAGAAAATCCTGACGCAGATATTATTCTCTTCTACACTTTCAGGGAAAATTACATTGTAGATAAAGAAGTTCTTGAGAAAATAAGCAAAATAAAAAATCTTAAATTTATTCCATGGAATTCGGAAAAAAGGGGAAGAATCACAATAGGAAAGATAATTGAAACAGAGGGAAATCTGAAAGACAGAGAAGTTTTGATCTGTGGTCCAATAAACCTCAAAGAATCAATGATAAAAGAATTAAAAGAGCTTGGAATAAATAAAAATAAAATTCATGAAGAGGTTTTTGATCTGAAATGAGATTGAAAAAATTAAGAATAATAATTGCAATAGGGACAATTTTCTTCATGCTGATAATTTTAGGAATAATAATTCTAAGCTTAATAAAATAATTCGTCCATAAGCCTTTTAAATCAGATTTTACAATATAATTAATGCAGACCGTTCAGGTAAATAATCTAACAAAGAAGTTTGGCGACTTTGTTGCAGTTGATAAAGTCTCTTTCAACATAAATGAAGGAGAGATTTTTGGATTGTTGGGGCCGAATGGAGCGGGAAAAACTACAACAATTTCAATGCTTTCCACAATTTTGAAACCAACATCAGGGGAAGCATTGGTCAATAATTTTAATATTACAACAGACCAAAATAATGTAAGAAAATCAATCGGAATTGTTTTTCAGGACCCAAGTCTCGATGACGAACTAACAGCATATGAAAATATGGATTTTCATGGAAGGTTATATGGGATTCCTAAAGAGACAAGAGAAACAAGAATTTTGGAAATGCTTAGACTCGTCGGGCTTGAAGACAGAAAAAATTCGCTTGTAAAAACTTTTTCAGGCGGTATGAAAAGACGATTGGAAATTGCAAGAGGATTGCTTCATGAACCGAAAGTTTTATTCTTGGACGAGCCAACTATTGGTCTTGACCCCCAAACAAGAAATTATATCTGGGATTATATAAGAAAATTAAACAAGGAAAAAAAGATTACAATAATTCTTACAACACATTATATGGATGAAGCAGATAAATTATGTGACAATCTTGCAATTGTTAATCGGGGTAAAATCGTTGCGAGAGGAAATCCAAAAGATCTGAAAGAAACTCTGGGGGGAGATGTTATTACAATTCAGTCAAAAGAAAATCACAAGTTAAAAGAGAAATTGGAAAAATCTTCTTGGATTAAGGAAGTTAAAGAACATGATGGTTCAATTACTATCAATTTGCAGCATGCAGAAAATCACGTTGCAGAAATCGTAAAAATAGCCGACAAGGAAAAAATTTCAATTGGTTCAATCTCAATTCACGAGCCAACTCTTGAGGACGTATTCCTGCATTTTACAGGGAAAACAATATACGAAGAAGAATCTGACTCTAAAGAAAACATGCGTCTGCACAGCAGAATGTGGAGAAGGAGCAGATAATGCGTGGCGTTTATACAATCTGGCTTAGAAACATCAAAAGATTTCTACGTTCCAAAAGTAGAATAATTGGAAGTCTAGGACCTCCTCTTCTTATTTTATTTGTTATCGGATTTGGATTGAATTCTGTAATAAATATTTCCGGCGGAACAAGTTATGTCGGATTCCTTATTCCAGGAATTATTTCCATGAGTATTTTATTTTCATCAATATTTTCAGGCATCCAAATAATCTGGGATAAACAATTCGGATTTCTAAAAGAGACTCTCGTGGCTCCAGTTTCGCGATTTGAAATAATGCTAGGACAAACTTTAGGGGGAGCAACAACTTCCTTCTTGCAGGGATTATTAATTATGATTATCTCTCTAGCTATAGAACTTCATACAACAACATTAACTGGTTTCTTGACGGCATTTATTTTCATGATTCTCGTCGGTATAGCATTCACTGCTCTAGGTGTTGCAATTGCTTCTAGAATGGACGATATGAGTGGATTTAATCTAATAATGAATTTCATAATATTGCCTATTTTCGCTCTTTCAGGAGCACTATTCCCAATAAGTAGTCTACCTTCTTGGGCAAGAACAGTTACATTATTTGACCCCTTAACTTATGGTGTTGATGGAATAAGATATGGACTTTTAGGAACATCTGGAATTAATCCAACACTAGATTTGGTTGTACTTGTAGGATTTACGATATTAATGATTGTCCTTGGTTCCTACTCTTTCAAAAAAATGAAATTCTAACTCGTTAATCAAATTTTTCATTAAATATCCGCTCTTCTTTAAAACCAAGCGACAATAATTTCATTTTAACGTCATCAATCATTTCCTTTAATCCGCAAATATAGAAATTTCCATTGAAATCATGGAGAATATATTTTTCTAAAAAATCTTGAACATATCCCTGATTTTGGTTTTTAGCAATCGGATGGCTAAAAATGTTATAAAATTTAAAATTATAATTTAATTCTCTTAATTCATCAAGCTCGGAATCATATAAACTATCTTTTTCATTTCTGGCGGATTTTAACAAGAGTATATTCTTCTTGAATCCTCTTTTCAGTAAATCAGGTATCATGCTCATAAAAGGAGCGATACCAACTCCTGCAGCAATAAAAGTCAAATCTTTATCAAAATCATTTATAACAAACTTTCCCGCAGGTCCGAATAATTCAACTTCTTCCCCTAACTTTAAGGTCTTCACGAATTCCGATGCCAAACCCCCAGAAATAATTTTAATGCAGAATTCAATAATTCCTTTCTCTGCGGGATTGGCTATCGATAATGGCTTTCTTATTTTTTTTCCATCTTCACGAATAACACTTAATGAAAGATATTGCCCCGCTTTGAATTCAAAATCATCTGGAACAGATAATTTCAAGGATTTTACATCCGCAATCAAATCTTTTGTTTCCAAAACTTTAGAATTAAAAATTTTAATCATTTTATTGAATTTCAACTTCCTGTTGGGAAGCAGGAGATGCAGAACCTCCTGCGGGTTCTACTTTCAACCAATTGTATCCTTTTTGTTCAAGATGGTTGACAAAATCTCCATTTTCTTCCAGAACTATCTTTCCATCAACCATGACAAAAACTCTGTCAGGATTTATGTAATCCAGGATTCTTTTATAGTGAGTTATAACAAGAATATATTTGTCTTTATTTGCAAAGTTCTTTACACCATTTGCAACAATCCTCAAAGCATCTATATCCAATCCGGAGTCGGTCTCATCTAAAATAGCTGCTTTTGGGTTAAGAACAAGCATTTGCAGGATTTCAGATTTTTTCTTTTCTCCTCCAGAAAATCCCTGATTAAGATATCTGTCAAAAAACTTCTCATCCATGTCTAACAACTTAGCCTTTTCTTTAAGCAATTCGTAAAACTCAAAAACGGATTTTTTTCCGGCGGGATTAATTGAGTTATAAGCAGCCCTAAGGAAATTTGAAAGATTTACTCCAGGAATCTCTTTGGGGTATTGAAATGACAAGAATATCCCTTTTTTGGCTATTTCATCAGCAGCTAAGTTTGTTATATTTTCTCCCTCAAGGATAATCTCTCCTGAAGTAATTTTATACTGTGGATTCCCGGTTAATGCATTTGATAGGCTTGTCTTTCCGCTTCCATTTGGTCCCATCAAAGCATAAATCTTCCCTTTTTCAAGTTTCATATTCACCCCTCGAAGTATCTCTTTCTTGTTGCCTAAATCATCGATAACTTCAACATGAAGATTTTTTATTTCAAGAGCCATTATAGTTGTATTTTCTTCAAAGCTTCAAGAGGGAATAGCTCGCAGCCCATCCTAGTGGAAGTTATTTCTGTTCCAAGAAACTGGTCTATGCTCTCCTTGCTCAATTTTTTTACTTCTTCAAGATTCATCCCCTTAATATTTTCCATTAATGCTTCTGCTGAAACCATACTAACAAAACATAATTTACCACTGAATTTAGCATCAGTAATCTTGTTTCCTTCAACTTTCAGTTGAATTACTATCTCATCATTGCATGAAGGATGCTTCTCCGTGATTTCATGAGTCTTGTCTTTAAGCTCTCCAAAATTTGGTCTTTCAGAATATAATTCTAAAATCCTTTGTCGATATATGTTTTCCATGTTAGTTAGCAGACAGAGTTCTCTATTTCAAGCTCTATTAATTTATTTAATTCAGCAGCATATTCCAAAGGCAATTCCTTAATCACCGGTTCAATAAATCCTGCAACAATCATCTTGGTTGCTTCTTCCTCGCTCAATCCACGGGACATGAGATAAAATAATTGGTCTTCTCCGATTTTTCCAACAGCAGCTTCATGTGAAACCTCAACATCATTTTCAGATACTTCCATGCTTGGGAAAGTTTTTGCTTTGCTTAAATTGTCAAGCATCAATCCATCGCATCGGACACTTGCCTTGGAATTTACACATCCCTTTTTTATTTCAACTAATCCACGATAAGAAGTTATTCCACCATCCTTGCAAATGCTTTTGCTAATTACATTGCATTTCGTATTTGGCGCTAAATGGTAAACCTTGCAACCAGTGTCTTGATTTTGTCCCTTACCAGCATAAGCAACGCCTACATAATCTGTTCTTGCATTTTCTCCAATGAGAACACTGCAGGGATAAAGCATTGTCATTTTGCTCCCCATATTACCATTAACCCATTCCATTATTCCATTTTCGTGAACCACTCCTCGTTTTGTATTAAGATTATAAGTATTTTTGCTCCAATTTTCAATGCTGGAATATCTTACTCTAGCGCCTTTAAGAACATGAATTTCAACACACCCTGCATGAAGAGAATTTTCAGAATAAAGAGGAGCAGAACATCCTTCGATATAATGAACTACCGAACCCTCATCAGCAATTATCAAAGTATGTTCAAATTGCCCGCCCTTTTTCGCATTCATCCTAAAATAAGCCTGCAAAGGCATATCTACTTTTACCCCCTTTGGAACATAAATAAAAGTTCCTCCACTCCAAACCGCAGAATGTAAAGCAGAAAATTTGTGCAATGCAGGAGAAATGCAATTTGTCATGAAATATTTCTGAACAAGTTCAGGATGCTTTTGAACTGCTTTATCCATATCCAAGAAAATAACTCCCTGTTCTTCAAGGTTCTTTTTGAGATTATGATAAACTACTTCAGATTCATATTGTGCCCCTACGCCCGCGAGAGACTTCCTTTCCGCTTCGGGAATTCCTAGCTTCTCAAAAGTCTTTTTTATATCAAAAGGAACTTCGTCCCAGCTCGTTGAATTCTTTAATGCATTTGGCTTGAGATAAAAATGAATTTCATCAAGATTCAAATCAGACAAATCCGGACCCCAAGTAGGCATCGGTTTTCTATTGAAAATTTCCAACCCCTTTAATCTCTTGTTTAGCATCCATTCAGGTTCATTTTTGTCTTTTGAAATCTGTCTAACGACTTCTTCGCTCAACCCGATTTCAGCCCTGAACTTCAAATCCTCAGGGTTGTAATGGTCAAAAGCTTCTCTGCTGATTTCTAAATTTGTCTGCACCATAAAATTAACTATAGTTAATATTTTTTAAGGCTTGCGGTTTTGCAGTCCTCTGCGAAAGTGCAGAATCGAAAACTCGCCGGTGGTTTTCAGAAGGCTTATATATGAAAGAAATTTAATTTTATTATGAAAAAAACAATGCCGCAGGAAATTGAAGTTTGGTATCTAATTCCGGCACTTAGAAGAGAACTAGCAAGAATATTTATCGAAGATTACGGATTAAAGCAGAAGAAAGCTGCAGAATGTCTTGGAATTACAGAAGCGGCAATTTCACAGTATGTAAAATTAAAAAGGGGTAAAGAAATAAAATTTTCCGATAAGGCTCTAAAAGAGATTAAAAAATCTGCCAAGGAAGTAATTGAAAATAATGCAGATATCATGAAAAAGATTTACGAATTATGTGTTTCCATGAGAAAATCAAAAGCAATGTGTGATTTTCACAGGTTGCAGGACAAAAGAATTTCTAAGAGCTGTGATGTGTGTTTAAAAGACTAGTCCAGAATAAAAAATCAATTATAAGTGCTTTATCAGCAAACTTTTCTTCTAATAATTCTATTAAATCCGATTTTACTGCCATCCTTTTTTGTTCAGGAATTATCTTCACTTTTCGTCTTCCCACATAAGGCGTGTATCTGTATCCCGCAACTTCAATCTGTTTATCAACAATCTTGTTCTTATCATCTACCTCAATCCGCTCTATATAGACTAGAACTCCTCCATTAAAATGCTCTTCATGCACAGATTCTAAGGGGAAATCATATGAATCGTATTTTGATCCAATTCTTGGATAGTCTCTCAAATCTTTTCTCATATTCCTAAATCAAATAAGAATTATTTAAGGATTTCTGTTCTCCAAACTGCCAAATTTTTCAATTACAATATTAACATCTTTAAGTATCATTTCCAAAATTTCATCATCTATTCCGTGCATTTTTGCACCCATTTCTAATGTATCCGCTCCGGAAAAGTGGCACCCCACACAATGCAAGCCATATCCCATTAGAATTGGCGCAGCCTCGGGATACTTCGCGATAATATCTATAAGAAACATTTCTTTCGTAACAAATTGCTCTGTTTTTTCCATCTTAACTATAGTTAATATAAAAAATAAGGTTTTTATACATTTAAAAATTTTGTTTAATTAGTTAGAATAGATGAAACTTATAATTGAGAAAAATAAAAAAGCAGCCGTGAAAAAAGCGGCATCAATAATAGCAGAAATCATTAAAAAAAAGCCGACTGCAGTTTTGGAAATTGCAACTGGTTCGACTATGATTCCCTTATACAAAGAATTGGTTAGGATGTATAAAAAAGGTGAAATTGATTTTTCAGGGGTCAGAACTTTTAATCTTGATGAGTATACTGACATAAAATTCAACGACCACGAAAGCTATCATTATTATATGAATAAAAATCTATTTGACAAAGTTAACATAAAAAAGCATAATACCAACTTTCCATCATACCATGGAAAATTGTATGAAAAAGAAATTGAAGAAGTTGGTGGAATTGATTTAGGTATTTTAGGAATTGGAGTAAATGGGCATATCGCATTCAATGAACCAGGCTCATCATTCAACAGTCAAACCAGAGAGGTCAAATTATCAGAGAATACAATTAAAACAAATTCAAGGTTGTTCTCCAACATAAAGAAGGTTCCAAAAGATGCTTATACTGTCGGAATAGAAACAATAATGAAATCAAGAGAGATTATTCTCCTTGCATTTGGTTCAAAGAAAACAGAAGCCATTTTGAGTGCCGCCAAAGGGCCAATAAATGAAAAGTCGCCTGCTTCTATCCTAAGGAAACATAAAAATGCAATATTTATTTTGGATAAAAAAGCAGCCAAGAGATTATAATAAACCTTAAATATTAATTTCTGGAAGTAGTGATATGGAAAAAAGCGATGCTTTGGTTATCGTTGCTCACCCTGATGACGAAACTATCTGGATGGGGGGCACAATTCTGAGAAATAAAGATTGGAAATGGACAATTCTTTCTCTTACAAGAAGCAAGGATTCCGACAGAATG
>Ga0265324_10001405_pt1 | contig 13853 bp, 5 predicted proteins | sample 41419metaG_FD_198634 | JGI IMG/M metagenome (GOLD analysis project Ga0265324, IMG submission 198634) | Rhizosphere microbial communities from Carex aquatilis grown in University of Washington, Seatle, WA, United States - 4-14-19 metaG | ecosystem: Host-associated > Plants > Roots > Rhizosphere >...
TATCATATATAGTGTAGATTGCTTTTCGTTTTCACTCTTTTTCTTCGATGTCTGTCGCGAATGAAGAATGCAAGATAACGTAGTAATCTCCGCCCAAAGGTGCCCCTGCGAGGGCCGGTCACCGGGGATGAAGTCAACTTGCTTACTTATGAAAAAAGACTGCTTGATGAGAGTGACTCGAATCTACTTATAAGCATAACACATAGATGTTATATGCTTAACACATAAATTTCGACACAGGATCGTTTTGTGAGCGCTACCTTTATCCTTTCCTCCCATTTATTTTATTTCCTTGGCAAAACAAAACCAAGGCCGAGAAGTTTCAAAAAGTCTCCTAGCAAGAAAACGGGGCAAGAAAATGGATGCGCGTGCTAACGCGCAACGGCTTTCGCGCAGTGCAGCCGTTGCTTGTTGGGAACGTAACCAGATCTAGTTGATAGACTTGCCAAAAAAGATAGAGTTTCTGTAGGACCTGAGCCAGCCTATTCATTAGACTTTACAGTACCAGTTCACGAGCCAGCACCAAGTGTCCCGACCGAGATCCATACGCCAATAGGAGTAGGTAAGTCCCATTTGCCAGAGGAAGGAAAGAAAAAAGCCCCTGACGGTCTAATTCTTCTTTTTTTTTTGCTTTTACGTGTGGTGAAAGAAAAAGATTTAAAAATCTCATACATACGGAAAGACCAAAGAGTGTTTCAAAACTCTGCTCTATCAAGTCAAGAAAAACAGGCAGCTCACTTACTAACTGAACAATAATAGGCTCGTTTCAAACACGGATGCTTAACATCCGATTATAGTAATTTCTTTATCTACGGGTACTACATCAACTGGCTAGTATGAGTCTGCGGGTACTCCATAAAACTGGGTCTGCTGGTACTAAATAAACTGGGTCGGAGGCCGGGTACCTATCAAAGAAGGACGGACAGGTGCTATCAGATGGGGGGAACTCCACTGTGCACGAACGAATTTATTCTTTTTATTAGAGCAGAGCTTTTTATATACTACAAGCAGCCTTTCGATGGGCATGAGCTCAGCTACTTATATGTTTAGTGGAGGACATGAGCTTAGAAATCAACTTACTCACTTCTAAGACACTTATACTGTCTTAAGAAAGACACTGACACTTCTACTTATAGAATTTAATAGGCTCGCCCAAGGCAAAAGAACATCACGTCCTACCTATATATTTTATTTGAGAAGAAAAATGAGCTCATCTAGCTCACTATATATTATATATAGATTTGGTGTTGATGCCGATAGCTATGAAGGTGGTCGTGTGGAAGTCTTTGTGTCGCGGTGGAAGTGGGAGCTTATCTTAGATTGTGGGGGAGAATAAGCATTTTTTGATCTCTGTATATATGAAAAACCTATAAAGCACATTTTGCTTAAACAGAGCGTTCCACAATCATAATATTTTGATCTCGTATAGCTGGCAAAGTTCTAAATGCCATTCTCCCGGCCCAGAATCATAAGTTTGTTTTCCTGCTGGCAAAACCATACTTTTTCGTCACTTTCGAGCCCAGGCAAAATCCAGGTATGGCATTTTTACCGGGGTTTCATGCAATTGTTGGATTTGTCTTCCTTCATTCACAAGAGTACTTACCTCCTATACGATATTATTTTTAGTGGAACGAAAGAAAGCAATGTAGTGAAACGACCAAGTAAGTGTATGACGCCTATAGCTTTTGGGGCTCGCTACAGGATTTGTCTTATAAGAGCCTAGCGTAGTGGTCTTTTAGGGAGTTGAAGATATTTCTCTCTCGTTTACACCGGCATGATCTGCTATTGTTATTGTGCGTCCTATCTTAGGGACAGGTCGCATATGCTTAGATGCGTAATGCTCACGGTTATCTTATATCGAGGTCTTTATATCGAGGAGGGGTCGGTCGTATTAGTGAACAAATTATCGTAATGTTGTGCCAAAGGCAGAGTGCATGCATGCGTGTTCATACCAGCAAAAAAGCTGTTTGATTGTGGGATTCATCTCTTCGAATTATCAATATTTATTTGTTGAAGCCCCTTGTACGAGGTACATAAAATGTTTCAAACTTTTCATAGAAGTAGAAGTCTCGAGGCAGGAACGATTAATATAAATATATGCATACCTTGACATTATTTTATGTAACTCTATTTATTTCGACCTTGCAATCGACTGATACAAAAACTTATTCATGTCTGGCTTGAAAGGTGATTTCCCCCTATGAAAGTAGAAAGGAAAAGTCCACCCCCAACGCTCGTGAAAACCCAGGTCGGTACTCCATTCATCCGACCAGATGTGTGTATAAATAAGGAGGCCACCTTAAAAACCTTATTCCCTATATCCCTATCCAAAGTAAGGGTGGTTCGCTTTAGTTGCTCAACCGCCCCTTCGAGCACCTCTACATAATGGACTAGAAAGTTTAGCCTTCTTCTGCGTCTACTTCGCTCAATAAACCGGGGGGAGCCTTTCTCACCAAATCTTATGCACCTAGGCCTTGGTCATCCCCCCTCGGCTGTGATCTCTCACCCTCCCTATCTATACGTTTCGGCCAACTTCCATACGAAAAAAAGAATAACTGAATGAATGGAAAATGTTTGCTTCTATTTCTTATCTCCCGTACTCCGAGCGATGAACCGTAGTGATTGTCTAGCTGTACTTCATCCCTGGGAAAGGGATAGGTGGAACAGGAGGGGGTGTAAGAACTACTGAAAGTCATCCATAAGATTGAATCCCTTTCCGACTATAGAGAAAGGCGGAAATCATCAGCGAGTGGGAAATTACTTACTTGAAAGGAGAGGAAGGGTGCTAGGCTAGAGAGCTCTAATTAATCAGCATCTTTTGGTGGTCAAAAACTCTAGTTCATTTGACCTCAGGCATTACTTGAATTTGGCTTACCCAGCTCGAAGGGAAGCTGGTCTATGTTCCACAGATAAAGTAGAGCTTTAAGAGACCCAAAGAAAGCTTTTTTTCAAGCTTGCTCACGGCAAAATAGACTTATCTCTTTTTTGTAAGCCCTACTTGGTTGGTCCAGAATGCCTACCCCAGATGACTCCCTAAACAAGGACAGTGCCCGGAGCAGACTCTCAGCAAGTGAAAGCCGCCGGCCCAATTCACAATGAAACCGGAAGAGCGTCGAACTCTTTGCGAGGTGCAAAGTGTTTACCCCTGACGGTTTTGCGTCCAACATATCCAGATGCATCAACTCGAAACAGGTCAAACTCTGCGGTCTGAAGACTCACGATTATCATGTGCTGATTGAACACATTCTTCCGCCGCGCCGGTGGCTATGCGAAGATGTCCTCTAAGCGAGCCTGTAATGCACATTATGGCCCAGCTGGCCTCGTTTTTTGGACTGTGTGTTCGAAGGTGCTTGATGTCGCAGACAGAGTTTGAGAGAGCTCCAAATTTGGTGGTGATGACATTGTGCAAGATGGAGATATATTTATGACCTGCTTTCTTCACGGTAATGGTCCACCTAATAGTGAACCTAGTCAATGAGGTGAAGCTCGGTGGACCAGTCCAAACCAGATGGATGTACCCCTTCGAAAGATATTATGGGATGAAAATGTACATCAATATGTTTTTTTCTAGGATCTCTACATTGCTCACACGAACACGAGCCACTCATCTCTTTCAAAACTTCCCCTATTTCACAGGTGGTTTGTGCTAGTGAAGAAAAGGTGCCTGGGTCGATTGCCGAGGGATACGTGGCAGATGAGTGCCTTACGTTTTGTTCAAGGTATCTAGGTGTTTTCATAAGATTGGATAGGCCCAAGTGCAATTCCAACTCGCTAGCTGACATGCAAACTTCATATTTGCACGGTACTGCGGGGAGCATACTGGGCAAAGTTGAGGTCGTGAAGTTGGACGTCACTTCTTTGAATCAGGCTCATCGCTACGTCCTACGGCACTGCGACGAAATTGAGCCGGCAGTAAGTTTATCCAATCTTTCGGTTTCTCAATTTAAATAATTCCATTTTCCACTGTAACTATGAAGAATTCTGAAAGACATATTCCCTTTTTTCCGTAACTTCGCACAGGGAGTTCATAACTCTGAAGGAGGCCCGCTCTAATCGAGAGTTAGCTCGGGGGACATTGTGTTGGTTGGCTGGTACCATTTCTATTGCATGCACGTTTGGACATGAGGGCGTAGCCTGCACTTGCGATTTCCGTTATATCGCTCTTGGTTTTTTAGGTTTTGACGATGAGAAAGCGGAACACAAACTTACTCTTTTCGACAAGTCATGCAACTTCCTATTCCCCTTACTTTATTCTATTCTCTGTCCTTCCTGACCTGGAATTACTTGCAACGCTAGTTTCCTTGCGAGCGCGGTTAGACTGATAGAGGTATTAGCTGGCTCCTACTCCTACAGGATAAGGTTGATCTACTCCCCAGCAGAACTTCAATTCATTTTCTGTTTTTGAGTTGCCCCTCGCCAGTCGCCAACTAAACCCTCTACCCTTCTCAACTTGATTCTGAAACAAAATCTCAAGTTTCTTGTCTCAATTCCGAAATAATTTGGCATCTCTAAGTTACTAATTTACGCTTTCTATTTTGCTAGTTATAAGTGGAGGTATTTGGGAGTCATTTGCTGGATAAAGAACAATAAATAAAGAAAAACGAAACTAACTGTAGTCATGACCAACAGAACAGTGGAATTTCGTAAACAAATAGTAAGGGAAATTTTTTGAAGCTTTTCTTTAGCTCTACGCATCTGCACCTTGTATTCTGCTCCAAAGAAACACAATCTCGATAGGTGGAGAGGGACGGGCTCGCTTTCGGCAGCGCTCACCTCCTCGGTTCACGCTCCAATTCTCCCAAGTAAAGTTTCACGAACTTACTAACTCGGTCAACAAGTTGGGACGTCTGTCGTCACCCCCTACGAAAACCTGCTTCGGATCCAGGATCAAATGGTCCTCTTGGATATGAAGAGTTTCGTATTTTCATTGCTTTCCTTCAATTCAATAAAAAAGTTCATCAATCGGGAATGTGGGCTACGAAAAGGCATGCGAAGTGCTTCCTAGCTGGGCGAATAAATCCTTCTCGAAAAAAAGCATGTGTAAGTGTGACTATCAGAATGAGATTCGCAAAGGTGGTTCCTTGCTCCGTGGCGCTGACGAAATTTGAGCTCTTCTTTTGCTTGTTCAAGAGAGATAAAATGGACCTTCTGCTGTAGTGTTAGGTTTAGGCGGGGAGGGCCTACAGGAGTCAGGCCCGACTTTATTGCTCTCCTGAAGGTAGTAGTAGTGTTAAGTGTTAAGCTTTTTAACGGAACTAGTAAATTCTATAAAGAGTAGGAAAGCTCGCTGATCGCTATTAGTTAGTACTGAATGGAAGGTCTGGCATTTATCGAAAAAACCCGTAAATTTGGCATACTTTACTTTCGACGCTTGGTGCGTCGATCGCTAATGCTCTCTTAGAACTAGCTTTCCCACTCCTTCTTTACCACGGGCGTTGGCACTCCCTAAAGTACACCGTTCGAAAGTCATCCATCTGAACTAGGGCTTTTTTCACTCATATGGATTCTCTCTCCCTTTCCCATAGCCGCCTTACAGGTTCATACATACCCTTCGCTTACGAAATAATCCATACCGAACCATGTACACCGAGTTCATGTCTTATAAGTCAATGCGTACCCGTTAAGTCGTACCCATAGTTCTAGAATGAAATGCAAATGAAACGTTTCAAGAAAAATACCGAAGAAAATGAAACGTCAGGAAGAAGCCCGCTTCAATATCAACCAACGAGTTAGTTATTCATTCGTTTTGTGAGCGAAGAAGGGCGGATGCCTTCGCCGCCAGTCGGAGTGGAAGTCACGGTATAAAGGGCATCAATCAACATCATTCCTTTCCAAAAGGTTGCGTGTGGTTATAGGCTCACATATGTCATTGCTCCTAAAAAGGTACAGTAAGGGGCAAAGTGGTCAATACCTGGTTGGTTACGGCCAGGAATAATATGAAAGATTTAAGGACCATTTTCAGAAGATCCAGGAAATTACGAGCAGTATATACCTGCGTTTATGGTAAAGTACCTTTATTATTGCTGGCTTGCCTCCCCACCCAAAATTTATTTCTTTTTAAAGCAAGTTCTTCCTATAGTTAGTAGTTTCTTGTTTCACTATACAAATGAACCTGGTGTAAATTGCTTCGACTAATAACCCTGAGAATAGGAATTGGAATAGCAGGAGGGGCATGTTTGCTAATAACTGTGTGAAAAGCGTCAAGTTCCATTCCATTTTTTCGCATACAAAGAAGGCGTCCTCGATAGTACCTCTTCTCACTAGCAGTATTTTTTTAGATTATCTATCAAAGAATGACCGAACCACTCTTATACAAATCCTTACCTCACCCCCCTTCCTTGTCCCTGACTGAAAGGGCGGCGGCGAAGTCGTCGAAGCGAGTCCAGCCAAAGAGTGATCTTTGAGGCTACTAAGCATCCTTACTCATAGTATAGTGTAAGGTAGGTTTGGGTATAGCAGGACTTGAACCTGCGACCATTAGGTTAAAAGCCCAATGCTCTACCAACTGAGCTATACACCCGATTTGAAAAGAAGACGTCGGTGCGGAAAAGAAAAGAGGGTTAGGCCTCCCCTTTTTCCTCTTATCAAATCACAAGGGCGCGGCTCTGCTTTATGAGGCTCGTACTTCGGAGCAAGTCTTGGCTTGGAGTCCTTTCCACTAATTGAAGATTCTCTCTCCTATTGAATGAAGGTCAACGGGGGATACTACAGTAGCTCGAACTCAGACTATCTACGAAAAAGGTCAAGTCGTCTTTCGTTCGGCCGAAAGGAGCTGTCTTCTATGGTTTGTTGTGGAGGCCCTGCAAGCACTCTTCTCAACGAGGAAAGAAAGAGGAGGACTAATTCACATCACTGAAATTCATTTGATGTGAAAACGTTTTGGTTCAAATTCTTATACTGGACTCTGTTGTGAACTAAGAAACTAATCTTCTTCCAAATTTGATCTTCGACAAAGACAACATGCTGTGGTAAAACTTAAGAGTCTAAAATGATGAGTGGCAACAATGCATAAAACCAGAGCTCGTGTGACCAGAATGGTCTCTTTGCCAATGAAGCATAACCAAGGACAGGTTTGCAAATGCTTATCTTTATTTTTTGTTTATGTACTTCATTTGTGTCTGTGTTATTCAACATGGTAGTTGAATCTTAGAAAGCCTGTTTCAGCTTTGCGAGAACATTGACTATACCTCTTGCAGCTGAAACGAGGGTCTCCTTTATCATATAATGGAATTCCCCTTTTGTATACCTACTTGTTATCCTGATGAACAGAGTCACTCGACCAAGTCCTCGGCAGCACCGGCTTCTACTAATGGAACTATCATTCTAGTATTTTGCTTGTTGCTTTTCAACTCTCAAAGCTCTCCAAATTGGTATGGTCTGTGCAAAATGCCTGTCTGGACTTTCTGCGGGTAGTCAAGTTCAGACACAGGTGGTAGTTGGTACAATGCACCACCTGACGATTGAGCCGTTGATGTGAGCAAGAAGAAGACGGTTATACAAGCAAAGTGCGGGAGAAAGCATGGGCAAATTTTGGAGCCCCTTCATAAGATCAATTTGGCTATTGTTGGCTATCATTATCTATATCTTTGATAAATAAATATGGAATTTCCAATCGGAAGAAAGCTTATGATACTTCTACTTGATATGTTTGGTATGCTACTGGCTAGAAACCCAATATCAAAGGGGCACAATTGGAATGCTCGATGAAGCATTGGTCTGACTGATTATTTGACCTTTTTTTGTCTCTAATGTTCATAGGTCTTAAAATATTATTGGGAATCCTGGACTCTGTCAAATTCTGTATAGGCCTGATATGATTATGTTATAATGGCATAATTTATTTGCAAATTGAAGTTCTTTGTTTTCCTCAAACTGAGTTGTCTTAATTTGTATTGATTGGTACAGATGATTATTGCATCGTCTATTGTAAGTTTTCAATTTGATATGTTATGTTGAGAGCAAGTTTGAGGCATAAATTGGAGGTTGGACTTGCATGATTGGCAAATTGACCCAGCGAGTAACTACTAACGTTACGAGCCAGGAAGAGCTGTCAAAAGGTTCATTTCTAAAGCATATTTAGATCTTGTTGAAAATAACATCCTTAAAATACTACACCCAGTAGAAGTAGATCTTGTTTTTTTGTGTATGGTAGGTAAGCTGGCGCATTTTCATTGTACTTTTATTTTTTTCTTTAGGCCTGCATTGACCCTAGATTCTAATTCTGTGACATACCCCACTGACAGTAAGTCAGTCAGAATTTTCTTCATTCCTCAGAAGGAACATATTCATCCAAAGGGGACTATCTCAGGGGTACTTTCGTGCATACCAACCAAATTCTGATATTTACAGCAAGCAAGCCTTAAATCAGTTCATGTATGTTGTATTAATACTATGCAATTGTTGATGAAATTTTACTGGGTGAAAATATCTTGATACCCTACTGTTATGTAAAGAGGGTGCCACCCTTTTTTTGAAAGCAATTGAAAATTACAACCAAATACCAGCATTCTTCCAAATGCAAGCAAGCTATAGAAGAGAGATAAATTGCTCCGCTCGCTATAGTAAAGGAATTTTTTTTATCATTACTCCTCACCATATTCCACAAATGCACACATATCAGAAGAAAGAAAAAAGCTTCTTTTAATTGAGCAAAATACCAAGGCCCAAATTGACAGCTGGATAGAACAACGACTATATATAAGGTACAATTCATAATTAAATAGAATAAGTCAAAATAAGGTAAAAGAGATTCTCTAGGATGAAAGTAATTCACAGCCAATTCGCCTTTATTGCTGAAGAATCTCTCCAATACAGTTCTTTCATACAAACCAGAAATCAACAATGAAAAAGTAATAAAAGTGAATTTTAAATAAATGCCAAAATAACCTGAAAGAATGTAAAACCATGATTTATTTGGGTGCTTCGCACAGTCCCAGAATTTTGTTCTGAAAAGGTTTTCTCTTATTTCCTTTTGTTTCACATTTATTATTCTATATAATAATCACAAACTAACCAAATAATATTTAGTACCAACAGCATATTGATTGGTTCATAAACTAACATTCAACAAATGCATACAAAAGGGATTGCAGGAAAAATACAATACATAACTAAACACAACATCAAAATTGAGGAAGCTAAGTATCTTATACGAACTAATAGACGTCAAGAGCATAACTAAAATAATTTCATAGTTCCCTTGATCCTTGGTCAAATTACGAAATTAGTAACACTTTTTCCATTTATTTAATTCATTTCTTCAAATTGCAAACAAAGTATCAGCCTGACCAGCACCGCACCAAGTCAGAATGCGATATTGGTACCAACACTTTTGTGTTCTTTTTGATTGAGACTTAAATTATGTCTGCTCTTAAATGGAAATTCTATCTGCTAGTAAGAAGGATGATAATTACGGGACCTGACCTTGCCAGAATACATTACCGGCACTGGAGTGGTATTGGATCTGACCTATGTCACCTCAATTCTTGCTCTAAATAAAAAGAAGTACGTTATATAAATAAAACCATAGAATTCAAAACCATTGTTCAATTTCATAGAAAATACCATACATACATATTAGGCAGAAAGTTAGAAGCATATACCAATATTGCCCCCCATTACTTTGTAAAGCTCTAAGCTCTTCGTGTTATGGAGGATAAAGCACATGCTTGAACATTCAAGCGGACATCGACTAAAAATAATAATAAAAAGCATTTTCTCTTTTTGCACAAACAAGCTCTTCTATTTCTTGCACTTTAGTTTATTATCAAATTAAAAATAATAACTTATATGGAGGTTTATTTAAAGGAGAATGTTAAAAGCAAGCTCCCAAACAACTATCAAAAAGACCCCCTTTAAGACCTGCATGGAAGTATGCAACTTTGATAGACTATACATTCAAGATTTCTGATCACATGCCCCCTTGTAAAATTATGAGAATATAAACAAAATAGTAGCCTAAACAAGATAAAAATAAGCCAAGACTACTCTGATAATATGAAAATTCTTGTTTTTGTGTGTTTTTTGTGAAACATCTTCTCTTTATTATTCTTTTTTTTTGTTGGTGGGGTAAAAGATAGAAAGAATAAGGAAAAAATAAGTCGTATGTACCCGCTCAGCCTTACGGCCTTCATGAACTCGAGCTTCTTCAGAATCTCCTCGCTCATTCATGCATTAGTAGGAGAGAGTTTCCTGCATGACAGCTCACCCTCTCTGGAGTTTTGAAACGAAAATCCTATAATCCTATCAAGTACAAGTTGCCTAATTTGAACATCAGTATAACGGAAAGGCCGGAATTTGAGAACTCGGTGGGTGTTGACTCCACTAGGGTTTTGGCTGTTGCTCGGGAAGAGAACTTTTCAACCAAGAAACGAGAAGCCGATGATTTGGATGTGTTTCAAAAACTCCTGAATGAAAATGAGGAGCTTCTAAATCATATTGATAAATTGCAAGTTTAGATGCAGGAAGTGCCGAGACGAGCAAGGTAAAGGGGGAACTTGAACAAGCCGAAAGCAAGTATCTTACAATTAAAGAGAAGCTTAGCATGGCTGTTACAAAAGGGGAGTCTCCGGTACAAACGCGTGACTCGAACAAACAATCGATTGGCTGAGAAAACCGGCGAGCTTGACTTGAGAAGTGCATGGCTGAGTTGAAGGAGGAGTAAGGGGTATAATGGCAAACGATGTACGATATAGACTTGGCATTGGTATTGGTTCCGAGGAGGACAACATGGTGCTTACTAAACTCAGAAGTTTTTTGTTAGCATAGATTCCAGTGCTGCTTCACTGGTGCCTAACTCTCTCAGCTTCGCCCTATGCGTTCTTCCCTGGGTATCTTATAGTGTACCCAAACCTACTGGCTATAAGTTTGCTTCGAATTTTATGGTGTCTTTTAATTTATTTAAATACTGCTGCATAATATTATATGGGCTTAATGCATACATAATATTGGCTTAAGTGATCATCAAAGAGTATAGATACACCATATTAGGAAAACAGCACCCGCGGCTAAACAAATAAACATAATTTTCACAGTACGAGGTGAGTCAGGTCTCGCCCGAAACAACAGTACCAAAGACGCAATACTAACAAAAGCACTTGAACATGACTTTTTTGTTCAAACTACTAGAGCGTCAATTCCAATTTTTTTTTTACTTGACAATTAGATAAAGGTTCAAAGATTTTCCTTCATGCATGCACCGGTTTCATTTTGATTGAAATCATGGATGATAAGCCGCTATAAACACAGTTCTTCATTCCATTTCTGAGCAACAAAACTATTGGGGGGTAATTTACCAAAGGGTGAAAAAGCACAAAACGCAGCTTTTTACTGCTTTATACTCTCCCCCTCCAGGGTTCTGGCTAGAACTTTCTCTCTTGTAAGCTCATACATGAAATTCATCGAGCCGAGAACTTGAGTAAACGTAAATAGTAGGAAAATTAAGGTATGAGTCACTGAACTATAAAAAAGAATTGGACTTAAACACTTCCATTGGTCAATATAGCCTCAACTCAACAAATAAATGCCAATTGTCCAAGAAAGCGCCACAGTGCTATCCACCCTTTGAAAAGAGAGAGCTTAAGAGCACTTCTTTCATTTCCTTTGTACAATAAGAAAGAGGCAAATTTAAGCTTTTGCCGGTCTATGCATTAAGGCTCAATCAAAGAATTGAGCATCAACCAATCCAAATTATTCTGATTTGATCTGATGATCTATAGGAAGAAGGGAGTCCTAACCTAATCTCTTCCTTGAGTTTTTCTACATATCTTTTTCTACGAATCTCTGTCTCGAAGAATAGTCAAAGCCAAGTCAAGCAGTAAAGACAAATTATGATGGATATGATATTTCTATACGCTATTCTAAGGTCCGCTTTCAGACAAGAAAGAGGATGCGGGTTCAGTATTGATTTTCTCACATTTTTTTTTATTTAAGATCAAAACTCAACGTTGAAAGAGTCACCTTTTGTAGAACGAGCTTCTCCTATTTTTTAGGAATTCGACTTTTCAATCAAGTCAAGATTTTTTTCATAAATTAGGTCATGGCAAGCACAGGGTTCGTAGTACTTAGGTGGTTCTTTCTTGATTTGCAGACACCTCTAGAAGTTGGGAGTCCACCATTGATTGCGGAGTCCATTTCATTTTTTTTTTATAAATTCTAATCTAATATTCAAAAAAGCCCCATCTAGATTATTGTGCGTGAAAGTCAGATCCGGCTGAAAACCTTTTTCTAGTTATAATAAAACTAAGGTCTTTATCTTCCTCTGAAGTGAAGGAACGTGTTCTGCCTAAGAGAGGCTATGGCACTTTCATTACAGCGAGAAAGACTCTATTTTATTGAGCTTGTTATGCGCTCAGTTGGAGTATTTTAAATACTCTACTCTAAAAAAAGGAATATGATAGGGTTTTAGGGTTATTTGCTCTTTGTCCGAACGAAATAGCTGCCTTTATGAGAAAGGATAGCGTATGTTGCTCGTGAATGAAGATTTTCTTTCTAGATAGGATATTGCCCTTCTTAACCCCTTTACGTAGTGGGTAGCTAGGACCAGAAGAATGAGGCAGGGGAATCAAACGTGGAACGGTCTTTATTTGAGGAAAAGATCCATTATCGAAGTGCAAATGGGAATTTCTTTCTTTTAGGTATATTCTATTTATGAACTGCCCTGCTTTCTAATCCAAAAACCTTCTTCCTTTTTATAGCTTTGTGAGTGAGTCCATTCCGCTATTAAAGAAGGAGAAAAAACCTTATAAGTTTGAAACCGTTCCACTGACGTTCCACTCTGCTTTTATTGCGCGTTTCATTGAAGGTGGCGGCTGATAAAAGATACTGGAACTTTGGCGTAAAAGATACTAAAGGACCGGTATTTGAAACAGGAAAGCTTGCTTGATGTGAGAAAAGTAACGCATAAACTACCTGGGAGAGCATTATAAAAGCAAGGAAGGTGCTTAACTTCAAGAAGGGATATGTTGCTGGTAATGGTTTTTAAATCAGAATTCTCCATGAGTTGTGGGAGGCGGAAAATAGTACGATTGCTACTAACCCGACCCCATTATTAGATGATAGGCGAGTAAGTGAATGTTTTTATATAGACAGAATATGTTGTCGAGAGATTCCTAGTGAAAGCGGAAACAAATGCAGTATTACTATATACGTTTTCCATATTTGGTATAAGGCAAGAAAAAGTAAAGCAGTACCTGATCATTAAAATATAAAATAAGGAAAAGAGTATTGGCAAACCAGATTTACGGGTAATCAAAAGTAGTCGAAACTTTCTTTTTTTTCTGGAGAGAATTTAGTCCCTTCATCACTACCCACTTACCGTGAAGTTCATAGCATACATAATTTTTTTTTGTAAAGCATCACGATTTTCAGTAGAGAGGATGAACAAACCCTAGATTGCCGGATTAGACTCACCCTTGCTGCGGAGTGCCATAAGAGGCATCCTTGTTGCGACCACCTCTGGTAGAAAGGGAGGGCGTAGCGCCGGATTTCCTTTACTTCAAAAAAAACCTTGTGAAATTCTGATGGTCCGGATCGCAAGCACTTGTCGAAAAGTGATGTGATCTCACACATCCAAAAAGCATTGAAATGTGAAATAATTCTTGTTGACACGGGGTTCACACACGAAGAGAATGATTCGATCAGGGATAACTTCTCAACCATGCCTGTTATAGGGAGGGGCTCTTCAAAGAAAGATGGATTGTTTGGGACGGGTACGACTTTTTATACCTGGCATGCTAGCAAGGAAGCTAGCCTATGTGCAAGTCCAAGGCGAAGAAGGACAAGGAAATCCCAAGCTATTTATTTCATCTGTAGTCGTCGGCTCAGCACACTTAAAATACCTTTTCTTTGCTTAC
>Ga0265324_10001411_pt1 | contig 13796 bp, 9 predicted proteins | sample 41419metaG_FD_198634 | JGI IMG/M metagenome (GOLD analysis project Ga0265324, IMG submission 198634) | Rhizosphere microbial communities from Carex aquatilis grown in University of Washington, Seatle, WA, United States - 4-14-19 metaG | ecosystem: Host-associated > Plants > Roots > Rhizosphere >...
TATTTTCGGGAAAATTTGCTGGTATAGTGATCGTCTCAACATCGGAAAACACACGCGCACTATTTTTGTTTGCAAACGCCAGCATTTGCATTAGAACTGGGGCGCCGTCAGTTGGAATCTTATGAGGAAAAAATATGCCGCTCTGGCAGGGGTAATTCTTGGCCTTGCTTGCACCGTGAACGCGCAGTCTGTTGCGCCGGACTCCATCGTCCAAGTGACGGCGGAAAATCAGGGGTTGTCGCTCATCGCCCATGAAGACCTGCCCTTGACCGGCACGTTCTGGCTGATTACTTCCAACGGCTTCAGCTTGCCCATGCCCTGCGCGCCGCTGGATCAGAGCATTCCGATTTACGCCCTTTCCGACAATGTGTTTTTGGCCGATGGCACCGCCGGCTTGACGGCGGTGAACCGGCACCGGACGGGGTATGACACTGTAGATGGCGTTTTGGCCGCACAAGCCAACGCCGTGGTGGATTTGGTCAGCCAGACCGAAGTGACGCAAATGCGTTCCTCGATGAGAACCATGGGCATGGAGATGGACGTGCCCATGCCGTCCGGCACGGCAGTGCCCGATCTTTCAATTCCCACGCCAGACTACGGCACTAATCTTTGGATCAGCCAATGGGGGTTGACGAACCATGTCCTCACCGGACTGGCCTCTAACACCCTTGCCGATGTGCCCTACGAAATCCAAACCAACACCGATCTGGCGACGACGAATTGGGGTTCCACCGGATTGTTTGTTTACGGCTCGGAACTGACCAACTGGACGGCGTTGCCGTTTCTTCCGAGCAATCAGGCGACCAATCTTTATATCCGACTCAAATCATGGGCGAGCGATGGCAGCGGTCTGCCAAATTGGTGGCAACAACAATACTTCGGAACGAACGTCGTTGACCCTTACGGCAATCCAGCGGGCGACGGCTGGAACAATTTGCAGAAGTTTCAATTCGGCTGGAATCCAACTAATTTTTATACGCCACCAGCACCGCAAAACTTCACGGTGAGTCTTGATGGGGCAAGCAGCACTGCAACCATGAATTGGTTGCCCTCGCCGGGGCCGGTGACAAGCTACACGGTCAGCCGGGATTATTATCCGCCATTCATGGGCGATGTCGTAAGCCAGACCTTCAATGTTTCTGCCGACACCACCAGTATTCATGACCCGCAAACACTTCTTCCCTATGACAATGTTAATCCAACCATTTACGCCCACTATTCCATTCAGGCGAATTATTCAGGCGGAGTTTCCGCCAGCACCGAACAATGGCTGGAGCCGGACTCAGTCCAGCAGATGCCAAGCCTTTCCGTGATATCAGCGCCTGACGGTTCGGTCTGGCTGGCGGTTGACAAATTGTCGGCGAGTATGGCGGGTTTGCGCCTAACCCGGAGTGACATTTATGCCGAGAATCATGGCGATTCAAGCTATGACACAAGTTTTTTCATTCCGGCTTCCAGCATTACCAATGGCATCTTTCCGGTGCCGGCGGCATGGCTGGCACCAGTCGTGGATGGCTATGGGGGAGCTTACTATTACTGGTATGTGCAGGCCGTCAATGCCGCTGGCGGGGCCGCCAGTGGGGGCGACCGTTGGAACATTCAGTCAGCCGTGATGCCGTTTTACGACGGCAGAAGGCAGTTAAAGCAAAATTTGACATATCAACTGAGGGCGGCATCCGTCAGCCAGTTATTTAACGCCAATCCCCTTGTCCAAGATTCGGCAAACGCCGTGGTGATCTCGGACACAAATTATGTGGTTTCCAGCTACAACCTTGCCGGGAATATCACATTAAACCAACATGGCCAGACGTGGTTGACCGATGTGACTGCGCCGTTCAAGCTGAATTGTTTTTTCCGTAATTTTGTCTTCGATGCCAGCGCCTTGAGCGCAGATGGCTGGGTCACAAACTCGGATAATTTTAATCCGGTGCAGGTCAATTTGAATCCACTGCCGTATCAATTCAACGGCGACAATTTTACTGCGGTTCTTGGCGTGGATGCGTCTCAATGGATCGCCGCTAACAAAATCTTGACCAGCAACTATGCCCAGAACAATCTCGCCGATTTCGGCTTGTCATTTAATGGCAGCGCCGACCATTGTTTCATCAATGCGAGCGCCCGGAACTATTATGGTCTGCCGTTTTTGTCCGCCATCGTGGTGCAAGGTTTCGGGCCGGGAGAGTTTAGCGCGGATTATTTGAGACTGAATGACACCCTGTCATGCACCAACGCAAACATTCAGCTTGTTTATCCCGAAACCGCCCAACCGCAGTTTCAGACGGTAGAATATGATTTTTGGAATCCCAATGACGGCTATAGGAGCAATGATGTTTGGATGCCATGGGAAACCCTGCCGGGACAGGCGGGATTTTCGCCAGCCAATGCAGGCAATTCACATTTGATGGCAGGCGTCGGCACTTCGTTGACCATAGCCGGCTATGCCAAACTGGCGGTGCAGAACGGATATTCCGATGTTCATGCCTATCTCGGCCAATACTTCGACAAAGCTTACAAGCTGGACAGCAGCGGCAATGTGACGACCAACACCACCGGCATTCTTTCGCATTATGGCAATTTCTTTGCTACGGAACCCGGTGATGTCGCACTGGTCACGATGCCCGACCTCGACACCGGCGAACGAGGCACCAGCGTTGTGCATTGCGTCTCGCTCAATGTGGATGCCAATCATGACGGCAACATGGATTTGTCTTGGAACGGCGCAGATGCCACCTCGCAGAATTCGCCGTTTCTCTTTTGGGTGAACAATGATTGCGATTGGGCTTACTACCCCGGCGACCCCGGTACAGATTTACCCTGCACACCCAAAACTTGTGATTACCTGAATCAAAATATCATGTCACCACGCGACTTGGAGGATTGGGCGCGGTTGTGGATTTGCGGTGTGCCAGCTCTCACCAATGCTGGCTATCAAGTCACCTTGAGTTGGAATGTCAGCAGTGATAATCCGGCCATCAATCTTGCTCAATCGGTTGAAACCAACGGCGGCATCGGCTATCTGACGGACGCCAACATCGCCACCGCTCAAACCTCTGGCTCGACTTCTTCCAACCCAAGCTACAAATTTGCGCGGGTGACGCCCAGCCAAGCCTACACTTTTCCCGCCAACTTCTTCACGAACAACGCGAACAAGTATTTTCTGTTTGAAGGCGCGGGCATCGGCAGCGGCGAACTGGTGCTGACAGTCATGGATGCCAACAGTAATACGGTGGTGCAAACCGGCATCTGGCTAGACCTACATGACGTGAAGGATTTTTATGAGCGGGCGGTCATCACCGACAATACGAGCGGAGCAAAAAGCAGTTGGACGAGTTCGGTTGAGGTGGTGCAACCGGCCATCGCTTCCGGTTTGGGCGATGATACCAACCTGATTGTTCTGGTTCATGGCATCAATGTGCGTCCCTGGGACTGTTTGCAGCAAGGCGACACAGTGTTCAAGCGTTTGTATTGGGCGGGCTATCAGGGCAGATTTTCTACGGTAAAATGGCCATGCAATCTGCTCACCCCGTTGCCAAGCCCGCTGACCACGGCTGTTTTTAACGAAAGCGAGCTTCAAGGTTACAAGGCGAGCACGGCATTCACCTCTTACATGGACGATTTGCGCTCTCGCTTCCCAGATTATCGCCGGAATATCATTGCCCACAGTCAGGGCAACACAGTGGTAAGCGAGGCGCTCAAGTATGGCCTCTCATTTGACACCTACATTCTGACACAAGGTGCCTTGCCCAACAGTGCCTACGATGTGAACGCCGCGAATGACCCTGATTTGCTTGGCCGCGCTCCGTCGCCCGCATGGCAACCGATGGGTTATCAAGGGGCCTATACTAATCTAACCGGAAACATCGTGAATTTCTACAATCCGCAAGACCCTGTTTTGGATGTTTGGGTGAAAGATCAAGAATTCCTCAAGCCTTCAATCTACTTCGATACATCATACTATTTTTACGATGGAACTAACAGCTACTACGATCCTTTAATCGGGTTCAATTATCTGGTCACTGACCCGGAAGAATCACGCGCCATGGTTTCACGTTCTCTCACCTTGCCGATTGGTCAGAGCGGGCCAGAATCACTGCATGGTGTGATTCAATCAGCTATTGATCTTCATACACATTTTAATTTCAGCAACACATCCTTTGATGACCATAGCGCACAATGGACATGGCCGATCCAAACAACTCGGCCCTATTACATCCAAATCCTTAAATCAATAAATCCATGAGAGCTAGAATCTTAATCTTTTGCGGTGTCATATTGGCCGTGTGTTTATGGCTGCTATTGATGCATCGAGCACCAGAGGAGAAATCGAAATCTGGGTTACCAGCAATGGCGGTCTCGTTGAAAAACTCATTAACAAATCCAACTGTAGAACCACCAAAGATGGGAGAGCAATCCCAAAAAGCCAGCACTCCATCAGCCACGAAAGCCTCTCATCGTCCAACTCTAACAGAAGTAACGAATCTACAACAGCAGATCTTGGCTGACTGGCAAAGACCTATTAGTTTCTACGGGAAAGTTATTGATGAAAACACCAACCCGGTAGCAGGTGCGAATATAACTTTTCACTGGATGGAAACACCAAGCGAGAATGGCAGCCGATCAATGAATGTAAAGAGTGACGCTGAAGGTTTATTTTCATTGATTGGGGCGGCTGGTCCTACTTTGTCGGTTTCAATTAGTAAGAATGGTTATTACACCTCACGATCAACACCTGATAGTTTCCGTTACGATGGAGGAAATCCATTTCAAGCCAGCTCGATAGAACCAGTTGCTTTCTATCTGCGGAAAAAAAAACAAGGCGTAGAGCTAATCACTTCTGACAACGGGATGCGGCCAGATGTGTGGGTTCGTTTATCGAAGAGTAGCATTCCTGTTCGTGTGGATTTTTTACAGAAACAGCCTAGCTCAACAGGCCAATTGGAAATCAGCCAAATCAAACCGCCGTTTCAGGGGGCAACAAATTGGTCATTCCGCATGAGTATTCCAGACGGTGGCCTTGTTGAAAATCAGGACGAGTTCCACTTTTCAGCACCGGAATCTGGCTATCAGCCAACCGTGGAATATAATTTTACAAAGGGCGGAACCAACTGGACAACGCAGGTGTCCAAACAGTTTTACATTGTATTCGGGCAACCGCGAAAATATGGCTGGCTTCGCATCGAATCTAACCTTGCACAAGAAACGATTTTCCTGACCTATGCCATCAATCCCGACGGCTCGCAATATTTAGAGCCAAAATAAAAGCGACCCTTTCGAGTCGCTTGTGAGCTTCAAATGAAGCGTGTTTTCAATTTTTCACCCGACAAGTCTGTCGGTTGTTTGTCGTCCGCCAGTTTCAGCCACCGCATAGCGCGGTGAGGTGAAATGAGCGTCAGCAATGTCTGTGCGTGCCGGAGTCCGGCAGCATCACCGTCTGGAATAATCCACACCATGCCACTTGGCTTCACCAAGGACACAATGAGTTCAGCCTGTTTTTCGGAACAGTCCGCCCCCATCGTGCCGACCGTGTTGAGCAGCCCGTTTTGATCGAGCCACCAGACGCCAGTGAACCCTTCGACGACGACCAAATCATCTACCGGCTTTTGAATCCGAAAACCGTTGTATAAAAACAGGGTCTTGCGGAATTCAAAGAATTTCCCGTCGCGCTCACGCGCTCCAGGGAAACGGTAGCGCGGATTGTCCTCGTTGATGGCCGCGTCATCCACTACTCGACCAGCATACCCAACGAGTTTGCCTTCGGCATCATGGAGCGGGATCGCCACACGAGTTTTGAGAAATCCGCGTCCGCAGTAGCCGAGGCCGAAATATCGGATTGTTTCTGGCGTGAAGCCACGACCCAACAAATACGGATGCTCTGCATCCAGCCCCTTGAGTTCAAAATCAAGCGGTTGATTGACCACGACCGACCTTTCGTCTTTCGGCTCTGCCCTTGGCCTCACGTCATGCAACAACGGGCAGATGTCCATTTCAGATTTTCAATGGATGTTCAAAAATCCATTCTTCTACGGCGTTATGAAATTCAACGGTGAATTGTTTGAGGGAAAACATGAGCCGATCATTTCCAAGCGCCTGTTTGACGAAGTGCAGGAAGTCACGCAACGCAAGAGCAAGCACAAGACCCCGCAATTGAAACCGTATCTGTATCGCGGCCTGTTTCGTTGTGGCGAGTGCGGCTGCTTCATCACCACCGAAACCCAAAAAGGCCACAATTATTTGCGTTGCACCAAGCGAGTCGCTTCATGCACGCAAAAATATGTGCGGGAGGAAGCCATTGCCTTGCAGGTTGACGGCACGATAGAGCGCGTAGCGCTTGAAACGGCCATTGCGGACAAGATTGTCCGCCAGCTTGAGAAAGACAGCCAAGCGACGGCCAAAGGCCAGGAAGCCGCCATAGCGCGCACCAGAGCGGATTTAACGACCTGTGAGAAACAAACCGACCTGTTGCTTGATATGCGGCTCAATGAGCAAATCAGCGAAACCGAATACATTTCAAAGAAATGTGTGTTGGTGAATCAGAAAGCGGAATTGAAAGGCAAATTGGAGGCGTTTGAACACAACCGCCAGAATCGGTTCGAACCGGCCATCCGGTTCATTTTAGAGGCTAAAGACGCCACTTTTTTGCTCGCCAAAGGAAATCAGGAGAAGAAACGCGATTTTCTCATAAAAATCGGTTCGAACTTCCAGATGGCGGATAAATCGTTGGCGGTGGAGTTCAAAAAACCGTGGAATCTATTGGCCGAATTCAATTCTGCACCCATGACGAAAATCGCCGCAGGCGGCGAAATTCGTCCAAAATTAATGTGGCGGAGAGAGGGGGATTCGAACCCCCGATAGATCTTTTGGACCTATACCGGTTTAGCAAACCAGCGCCTTCAGCCACTCGGCCATCTCTCCACCGAAAGCGGCGGGAAGATTCGCAGATTTTGCGAACGAGTCAAGATTGCGTGTGTCCAAGATTGCGTGCGCTCAATTCACCGCCGGTCGCCAGTCCAAAACCTTCAACTGCACGGTGCGACGGCCATTGAATTCATTCACCGCCGGCGCGAAGGCCAAGTCAAACTTGCCGACCGGCAGCGAGCCGTTGCCCGCGCTCCACCAGACCGCCTCGTGCGTCACGGCGCCATCCGTCACCCACAGTTTGACGTGCTGCTTGTTCGCGCCCATGCGTTGCAGCGGTTTCGCGTGGCCAAGGTTTCGCGCGCAACATTGCACCGCCGGATTCCCCTGCCCGGTCGGTTTCAACTGCTCCAGTTCCGCCAGCGAATCCAGACTGATTTCGCCGAGCCGCACTTCCGCATCCAACCGCACCGGCGGCTGCAAATCCTCCGGCTTCAATTTCAACCGCGCGAGTTCGTTCAACCGCTCGCGGAACAAATCCACTTTCTCCGGCGCAATCGTCAGGCCCGCCGCCATCGCGTGGCCGCCGTGTCGCACCAGCAAGTCGTCGCACTCGCGCAGCGCCGCCGCGAGATCAAAGCCCGCGATGCTGCGGCCCGATCCGCGCCACAAGCCGGCGTCGCCGCCGAGGATGAGCGTCGGCCGGTAAAATTCCTGGAGCACGCGTGACGCCACGATGCCGACGACGCCGATGTGCCAGAGCAACTGGCCTTCGACGATGACAAAATCCTTTTGCGCGTCGAATTTCTTGCGCACCGTGCCGGCGACTTCCTCGACGATTTTTTTCTCGATCGTCTGCCGCTCGCGGTTGCGCGCGTCGAGGTTTTGCGCCAGCGGCATTGCCTCTTCAGGCGATTCCGCGAGCAGCAGCCGCAGTGAATCTTCGGCGGTCTCCAACCGCCCGGCGGCGTTCAGGCGCGGTGCAAGCTGGAAGCCGACATCGTGCGTGCCAAGCTTCTCCGGCGACTGCGCGACTTCCTTGAGCGCCAGAATTCCCGGACGCCGGGAAATGTTCAAACGCTCCAAGCCGGCGGTGACGAGGATGCGGTTTTCGCCGGTAAGCGGAACCAAATCCGCTATCGTGCCGAGCGCAACGAGATCCAGCAGCGGCTTCAAATCAAATTCCGCCGCGCCGGGCAGGCCGGTTTCGCGACCGCGCTTGAGCAACGCGTGCGCGAGTTTGAACGCCAAACCGACGGAACAAAGCTCCTGGAAATTTCCGATTTCCGATTTCCGATTTCCGATTTGCGGCGAAAGCTGCGGATTCACCAGCGCCACCGCTTCAGGGGCAGGATTGGAGACTTGATGATGGTCGAGGACAATCACTTCGATGCCGCGTGCTTTCAGCCACGCGATTGTTTCCACGGCGGTGGAGCCGCAGTCCACGGCGAGCAATAGCTTGGCCGGGAATTTTTTCAGGCAGTTCTCCACACCGTCGCGGCTCAGGCCGTAGCCCTCGTCCATGCGATGCGGCAGATACGCCTCCACGCGCCAGCCGAGCTTGCGCAAAGCTTCCAGCAGCAGCGTCGTCGAGGTCACGCCGTCCACGTCGTAATCGCCAAAGATGACGAGCGCTTCGTCGCGTTCGTGCGCCAGCAGCAAACGCTCGACGGCGGCGGCCATGTTCGGCAACAGAAACGGATCGGCCAGATTTTTCAACCGAGGCGAAAGAAATTTTTCGATGACGTCCGGCGCGTCGAAGCCGCGGTTGACCAGGCATTGCGCCAGCAGCGGGGAGATTTTCAACTGCGCCGCGAGTGTTTCCGCGAGGAGCGGCTGCGGCGGGGCAATCGTCCAGCGGAATTTCATCGGGCGGATTTTTCCCTCCGCGCGGCGGTGATGGACAACGCGATGGCGACGGTGAGAATCGCCGCCACGACCAGCAGCGAGGTCGCGGTCGGTATCTCCATCTGAAACCATTTCGGCTCGTGGTGATGCGGCGCGAGCAGCATTTTGGCACCGACAAAAACCAGCACCACCGCCAGCCCGGCGGTCAGGTAACGAAACAGGCCGATCGCGCCGGCGAGCAGGAAATACAGCGAGCGCAGGCCAAGGATGGCAAAGACGTTCGAGGTGAAAACAATGAACGCCTTTTGCGTCACGGCGAAGACGGCGGGCACGGAGTCCACGGCAAAGATCAGGTCGGTGGTCTCGACCAGCACCAGCACCAGCGCCAGCGGCGTCAAGGCGAACGCACCGTTCAGACGGGTCGTGAATTTCTGGCCTTCCAGCGCCGGCGAAATCGGAAACAGTTTTCGGGCGAAACGGATGACGGGATTTTTCTCCGGCTCGACGGCTTCCTTCTTCGCGAAAAACATCTTCACGCCGGTGACGACGAGAAAGACGCCGAAGATATAAAGCACCCAGCTAAAATTCTGCACCAGCGCCGCGCCGACACCGATCATCGCGCCGCGCATGACGAGCGCGCCGAGGATGCCCCAGACCAGCACGCGCCGCTGCAATTCCGGCGGGATGCGGAACGCGGCGAAGATCAGCGCGATGACGAGGATGTTGTCGAGCGAGAGCGACAGCTCGATGAGATAGCCGGTGACAAATTCCGTGGCTTCCTCGTGTCCGCGCAGGTGGACGAGCAAGCCGCCGAAGCCCATCGCCAGCGCGAACCAGATACCGCTCCACACCAGCGCCTCGCGGAAGGTGACGACGCGGGCGCGTTTATTGAACGCGCCCATGTCCACCGCGATGCAGGCGAAGACGAACAGGATGAAACCGGCCCAGTGCCAGGGCGTGATTGCCGTCATTTGCGATTTACAATTTACGATTTACGGCCGGACTGCAAATGCAATCGCGCCGGTGACAAAAGGCAAATCGTTGCACCGTTCCCGATGCAACGATCTGCGATTCAAGTTTTGGCCGGGTTCACGCTTTCTCCGCCGGCGCATTCTGCGGCACCGTCACCACCGACGCACCGATGGCCGGGCGTTCGCCCTTGTGCCACTTCAAGACGATGACACTGGCGATGTAGATGGACGAATAGGTGCCGACGATGATGCCCACGAGGAACGTGAACGCGAAGTCATTGATGACGCCGCCGCCCCAGATGAACAGCGACAGTGTGGCGATGAACACCGTGCCGCTGGTGATGATCGTGCGGCTCAGCGTCTGGTTGAGCGACATGTTGATGATGTCCTTGAACGAGCCGCGGACGCCGAGCTTCAACTGCTCACGGATGCGGTCGAAGATGACGATCTTGTCGTTGATGGAGAAACCGATGATGGTCAGGATCGCCGCAACGACCGTGGCGTTGAACTGGCGGCCGGAAACGGCGTTGGCCACGCAATACGCGCCGATGGCGAACAGCACGTCATGCAACACCGCGATGACGGCAGCCACGGCGAACGAGAATTCATAGCGGAACGCGACATAGACCAGGATGCCGAACATCGCGAGCAGCGAGGCGACGATGGCCGACTGCTGGATTTCCTTACCAAGCGTCGCGCCGACCTGCTGGCGACCGACGACATCCAGTTTTGCCGCCGGCAATTTTTCCTTCAACAGCGCCTCGACTTTTTCCGACGAGCCGCCGGACGTGGTGATGCGGAGCCTTTCGGTGTTATCGCCCTTTTCATACTGGATCTGCGCGTCCTTCTCGCCGATGGGTGCCAGCACGGCGCGGATTTCTTTCTCATCAAACTTCTGCGCAAAGCTGAACTGGGTGCTGTCGCCGCCGAGGAAATCCACGCCAAACAATTTCTCGCCGCGCGAGATGCCGTAGCCGATGGAAGCAATCGTGAACAGCGTCGTCGCCAGCGCGAGCGGCGTGGCGATCTTCATGAAGTTGACATGAGAACTGCGGATGATGTGCAGCATCGGCATGGATTTCATGATGTTCCGGTCCACCATGAAGTTGAAGATGAGCCGTGTGACGACCAGCGCGGTGAACAAGCTCGCGGCCACGCCAATGGTGAGCGTGACACCGAAGCCCTTGATTTCGCCCGTGCCCATGAAAATCAAAATGATGGACGAGATGAGCGTGGTGACGTGCGAATCGAAAATGGTGCCGAACGCGCGGGCGTAACCGGCGTCAATCGCGCCTTTGAGCGACTTGCCCTTGGCCAATTCTTCGCGGATGCGCTCGTAGATCAGCACGTTCGCGTCCACCGCCATACCGACGGTCAGCACGGCGCCCGCGATGCCGGGCAGCGTGAACGTCGTGCCGATGGAGCACATGACGCCGAGCAAAATGATGATGTTGGTGACGAGCGCCACGTTCGCGGCCAGACCGGCGAACAGATAATAAACCAGCATGAAGGCGGAGACGAACAGCACGCCGTAAATCGAGGCCTTGATGCCGCTGGCGATGGAGTCTTTGCCGAGCGTCGCGCCGACGTCGCTGGCGTAAACAATTTTCAGCGGTGCCTTGAGCGGGTTTTGCAACACGTTTGCGAGTTCCATCGCCTGTTCAATCGTGTAGCTGCCGGTGATCTGGCCGTTGCCGGTTTCAATCGGGCTTTGGATGTTCGGCGCGGAATAAAGTTCACCGTCCAAAACGATGGCGAGGCGGTGGCCGACATTTTCCTTCGTCACGTCGCCGAATTTTTTCGCGCCGTCATCGGACAACTGGAAATCAATCTGCGGTTCGCCCAAATTGCCGCGCACGACCATCGCATTTTTCACGATGTCGCCGGCCAAGCCGTTCTCCGGTTTCTTTTTGACAATGACCTGTTCCAGCCGCGGCGTGCCGTTCGCCTGCTGGTCAACGTGCTTCAGCAATTCGTAGCCATACGGAATCGGCTCGCCGTTCTTGATGATCTCGTCGCTGTCTTCCTTGACCATGCGGAATTCCAAAAACGCGGTCTTCTGGATCTGCGTCTTGGCGCTTTCCTTGTCCGCCTGCGAGAGGCCGGGCAACTGGATGAGGATGCGGTTGCCGCCGGCGGATTGAATCACCGGCTCGGCCACGCCGAAACGGTCAATGCGCTTGCGCAAAACCTCGATGGCCTGCGACAACGCGCTGCCGGTTTCATTCGTGTTGGAAAGCTTGGTCGTGTCCATCTCGACAAGAAACGACGTGCCGCCCTGCAAATCCAGACCGAGCTTGATCTTGCCCGCAGCGTCGCGCTGAAGGCGGTTCAGGATGAACAGATTCGGATGAACCTGGTTCTGCGCGGGGATGAACGGAAAATATTTCTGCAGTTCGTTCGTGCCTGTGGCGAGCTGGATGGCGGTGAACTCATTCGTGCCGGCCTTGGTCAGGACGCTGGTCTGCGCCAGAACATTCGTGAACGCGGCGTCCTTGTTCTGCGCGCGGCTGGTGAAATCCTGCAACAGGTTCCGCGCCGTGGGCGGATACACTTCGATCAGCGCCCAGACGATGATGGCGACCACCAGCAGGAAACGCCCCAAGTTGTTGTTCTTGTTCATGGAAAATTAAGCCTTGGCCGGCGTGCCGGCGTTGACGATCTCGGTGATGGAACCCTTCGTGACTTCCATCTTCGCGTCGCCGGAGCGGATGGTCACGGTCTTCTCCTTGACGGTAAGGACGGTGGCGACAATGCCGCTGGCCGTGACCACTTCGTCGCCGGACTTGAGGGCTTCCAGCATCTTGCGCTGATCTTTCGCGCGCTTCTGCTGCGGGCGGATCATGACAAAATACATGATCACAAACATCGGAACAATGAACAATAACATGTTCGGCCCTTGCGGTTGTCCAGACTGACTGTTAGCAGGCGGAGTGGCCATCGCCAGAACCGCAGTGAATTGATTGAGTTGCATCATAGAAAATCGGTCGGACAATTTAAGGAATCAACCGCCAAAGGCAAGATTTATCCCCGCGATTTCCGGTTCGAAAACACAAAAACCGCCAGAGTGGCATAAAATATCAGTTCACGCCGGCCAATTGAGATTAGTTTAATACTTATTTTAGCCCGTTGACATAAGCAGGAAATTAAGCGACGCTCGCCGCATGGGTGCGCGGCGCGACATATTGCTTCTCAAAGAACGGATGACCATCCGTGGGGCGGATGGAAAATTTTCCACCATCATCACCGGGCAGGAGTCCGACGCCGGGCTGCGCCAAATGGTGCTGGAAATTTCCCTGCGCTGCCCGCTGTCGCAGACCCATGCGCACTGCCCCTTCTACATGCTCGGCGGCCTATCTCGAACCTCGCTGGAACACCTCGTCTATGGCATGAAGCGCGAGGCGATGGTCTTCCTATTTGACGCGGAATGCGAGTTGCGCAACGAAATTCTCGCGCGCCGAACCCGCGGGCGAACTTCAAGACCGCCTTCCTGAATACAAAAAAGGCCACGGAAAAATTCCGTGGCCTTGGGGTTGCAAAAGTATTATTCGGCTTACGGCTTCTTTTCAGTCTTGGGCTTTTTCTCGGCCTTGGCCTTAAGCTCGGCCGTCGTCGGGGCGACAATATCCCCGCGATGACCACGCTTCTCGGTGCGCGGCTTTTCCTCAACCACGGCGGCCACCGGCGCGGCGATGGGCGTGATGCTTTCCACGCGCACTTTGAGCGTGCCCTTCACGTCGTGGTGCAGGTTCAGCTCCACCTCATATTCGCCCAACTGGCGGATGGCGTGTTCCAGATGAATTTTCTTCTTGTCGAGCGTGATGTCGAACTGGTGCTTGAGTTCGTCGGCAATGGTGCCGGCCGTGACGGAACCAAACAGCTTGCCGTCCTCGCCGGTCTTGACCTTGATGACGCAGACGAGCTTCTGCAGCGCCTTGGCCAGATCGGTCATGTGGTTGAATTCATGCGCCTCGCGCTCGGCACGCTTCTGCTTGAGCGATTCGAGGTGGCGCTTGTTCGCCCCGCTCACCGGGATGGCGAGGCGTTGCGGATAAAGGTAGTTGCGCGCGTAGCCGGCGGCGACGCGGACCTGGTCGGATTCACCGCCGAGGCCGACGATAT
>Ga0265324_10001413_pt1 | contig 13794 bp, 7 predicted proteins | sample 41419metaG_FD_198634 | JGI IMG/M metagenome (GOLD analysis project Ga0265324, IMG submission 198634) | Rhizosphere microbial communities from Carex aquatilis grown in University of Washington, Seatle, WA, United States - 4-14-19 metaG | ecosystem: Host-associated > Plants > Roots > Rhizosphere >...
TCGACGGGCTCCAGCTCGTTCGTCGAGGACCACACGATCGCCGCGCCCACCATCGGCCTGAAGCACGACGCGGCCGACGACACGGGCTCGTCCGCGACCGACAACCTCACCAACAACACCAGGCCGATCCTCGTCGGCACCGCCGAGGCCTCCAGCAGCGTCACGGTGACGGTCACGCCGGCGTCCGGCGGCCCGATCACCTACACGACCACCGCCGATGCCTCGGGCAACTGGTCGATCAACACGGCCACCGCCACGCCGAGTTCGGGCACCCTGCCCGCCACGGGCCTGGTGGATGGCCTGGTCACGCTGCAGGTCGTCGCGACCGACGCGGCCGGCAACATCTCGGTGCCGGGCACCGGCGCCTTCACCGAGGACCACACCGCGCCGACGGCCAGCATCGGCCTGAAGCACGATGCGGCCAACGACACCGGCGTCTCCGTCACCGACAGCCTGACCTCCAACGCGGTGCCCATCCTCACCGGCACCGGCGAGAAGAACAGCACCGTGCTGGTGACGGTGACCGACTCCGCCGGCCACACCCTGACCTACAACGCCACCACCGACGCTACCGGCGCCTGGAGCGTCGACCTGAGTGCCCAGACGCCCGCGTCGGGCACGATGCCGCGCGACGGCCTCGCCGACGGCGCCGTCTCGCTGTCGGTCAGCAGCAGCGATGCCGCGGGCAACACCGCCAGCGCGACCGGCGCGTTCACCATCGACTCGATCGACCACGCCGCCACGCCCACCGTCACCGCCACGGCGGTCGGACGCTGGCAGTTCAACGAGGGCTCCGGCACCTCGACCAGCGACGGCTACAACGTCCAGACCGGCACGCTCACCAACATCAACACCGCCAACGGCGGCACCGCGCCGACCTGGATCACGGGCCACAACGGCACGGCCGGCAGTGCGCTGAACTTCGACGGCAAGGGCGGCATCGTCTCGCTGCCGCTGGCCGACACCGCGGCACTGACCACCACCAGCACCCTGTCGGTGTGGTTCAAGACCACGCAGACCGGCACGGGCATCGGCTGGTCCAGCCCGTCCATCATCGGTTCCGAGAGTGCCGGCGACGGCAACGACATCCAGTGGGGCACGATCAATGCCTCCGGCCAGATCGGCCTGGGCCTGGGCAACCTGGCCAGCGTCTATTCGACGCAGAAGGTCAACGACGGCAACTGGCACGACCTCGCGATCACCCGCACCGTGAACGCCAACGGCACGAGCGTGGTCTCCATCTACATCGACGGCACGCTCAGCACCACCACGACGCTGGGGGTCGATCCGACGATCCCGACCGGCGTGCCGACCGACAAGCTGGCCGGCTTCGGCTACACCAACGGCTGGTCGTCGTCGGGCGGCGACACGACCACTGGCGACGTGTACTACAAGGGCGCGCTCGACGATGCCCGCATCTACAACCACGCGCTGACCGCCGACCAGGCCAAGGCGGTGTTCCTGGTGGAGAACGGCTACGAGACGCAGGCCGTGGCCAACGACGGCGACGCCATCAAGCTCACGGTGGCCGACACCAACACCACCGCGCTGCACGTCACCGGCGTCGAGACCGGCATGACCATCACCGACGGCACCCACACCGTCACCAGCACCGGCAACACCCAGGCTATCGACCTGACCGGATGGAACCTGGGCACCCTGCAGCTCACCAATGTCGGCACCGGTTCGGCCACGCTGGAGTTCGACGCGACCAACACCACGGCCAGCGGCCAGTCCCACGACGCGTCGACCTGGGTCAGCGTGGTCAACGGCACGTCCCTGCTGGGCGGCACCACGGGCAACGACACGCTGGCGGCCACCACGGGCAGCGCCACGTTCATCTCCGGCGAAGCCGGCAACGACACGATCACCGGCGGCGCCGGCAACGACCGCCTGCTGGGCGGCGCGGGCAACGACACGATCGCGGGCGGCGCCGGCAACGACCTGATCGTCGGCGGCACCGGCACCGACACGCTGACCGGCGGCGCCGGCAACGACGTGTTCCGCTGGGAACTCGCCGACCACGGCACGGCGGGTGCGCCCAACGTCGACACGATCACCGACTTCAGTTCGGTGGCCGGCAACAAGGACGTGCTGGACCTGCGCGACCTGCTGCCGGGCGCCAACCACGACGGCGCCCAGACCGGCAACATCGCCAACTACCTGCACTTCGACCTGTCCGGCGCCGACACCGTCATCCACGTCAGCAGCAGCGGCGGCTTCTCGAATGGCTACAGCGCCGCGGCGGAAGACGAGACGATCGTGCTGAAAAACGTGGACCTGACGGCCAACGGCAGCCAGAACGACCTGCAGATCATCCACCAGCTGCTGAGCAACGGCCAGATGCACCTGGGCTGACACGCCCCGGCGCGCGCCCGGGCGTCACGCAAGCCGGCGCGGGCGTCCGCCGCGCGGACGCCGCGTGCGCCGGCGGGTCAGGCCGTGCGGCCCGCCTGGAGCACCGGCCCGGTCAGGCCGTCCACGCCGCACGCCCACAGCGCGGCCGCGTCGTCGACCGCGGAGACGCCTTCGGCGTACACCCGCAGCCCGATGCCGTGCAGCATGCGCACCGTGCCGGCCACGTGCTGCGCCCGCGCCTCGTCGCTGGACAGGCCCTGCAGCAGGCTGGCGTCGAGCTTGACGAAGTCCAGGCCCGCCTCGAGCAGGCCGCGCGTCTCGCCCAGGCGCTCGCCGGCGTGCTCCAGGCCGACGCGCGTGCCGGTGCCGTGCAGCTGTTCGACGAGCTCGCGCACCAGGTGCAGCTGCTTGACCGCCCCCGCCTCGGCGAGCTCGAGCGACAGGCGCGGCGAGGCCATCGGGTGCGCGGCCACGAGCGCATGCACGCGCGTGGAGAACGCCGAGTCGGCCAGCGACGCCGGACTCACGTTGACGGAGCGCGGCAGCGAATCGGCGGCGATGGCGATCAGCGCCAGCTCGATGGCCAGCAAGTCGACGTCGGCCGTCAGCTGGGCGCGGCGCGCCATCGGCAGCCACTGCGCGGCCGAGACCAGCTCGCCTTCGGCGCCCAGGCGCAGCCGCAGCGGCGACTCGTGGTGCACCAGTTCGCCGGTACGGCCCACCAGCGGGAAGTCGACCAGCTCGGCGTTGCGCTCGGCCAGTGCGGTCTGGATGCGATGGCGCCACGCGTCCTCGCCCAGGGCACCGGCGTCGGCGCTGTCGTCGAACTCGACCGAATAGGGTCCGCGGCTCTCGGCGCGGGCCAGCGCCTGATCGGCGGCCGCCAGCAGCGTGGACATGGGCGCGCCATGCGTCCAGCGCACCGCGCCGACCACGGCATGGGCGCCGCCTTCGTGCACGCGCAGCAGGCTGCGCAGGCGGGCGGCGACGTCGAGCGCCGACTCGCGCACCGAATCGACGTCGGGCAGCGCCAGCACGAAGTCGCTGCCGTTGAGGCGGCCCACCTCGGCGGCACCGAGGCGGCGCGACGATTCCACCATCGCCGCGGCGGCGTCCTGCAGCACGCGGTCGGTGGCGGAGCGTCCCAGCGTGCGATTGAGCGACTGCAGCTCGACCAGCCGCACCATCACCAGGGCGCCGCTGGCGGCGCCGTCCTCGGCGTCCAGCATCACCGTCATGCGGCTGAGGAAGTGCGCGCGGTTGGACAGGCCGGTCAGGGGATCGCAGTGCGCCTGGCGGCGCAGCAGTTCCACCTGGCCGGCCTGCTCGTCGAACATCGCCTTGACGCGTCCGACCATCGCGTTCATCGCGCGGGTGACGTTGCGCAGCTCGGGCATGTCGGGTTCGTCCACCGTGATGAAGCGGCGCTCGGTGATGGCCTTGGCCTGGTCGACCGTGCGCAGCAGCGGCACGCGGATGCGGTTGACGCCGACGCTGGAGAAGATGCCCGCACCGACTACCAGCACCAGCAGTACGCCGACGGTATCGATCGTGCTCTGCCACAGCTCGTCGTCGGCGAACGCCGACTGGCTGCGCACCTCCATCCGGCCGACCTGCCGCCAGCCGTCGCTGACCTGCGCCACGCCGTCGGCGGGCGCGATGCCCAGCAGGGCGACGAACCAGCCGGGCGCGTTCTGCGGATGCGGACCGGCCTGCTTCTCGACGATGGGCTTGCCGCCCGGGGCGACGAGGCGGATGCGCTCGTAGAAGCCGGTGTCGAACTGGCTGGCGATGGCGAGCTCGAGCGCCACCGGATCGGCCTTCTGCTGCGACAGCGTCAGCGCCAGCGACTGCGCGGTGTCGTTGTTCTTCAGGTTGAGCTGCGTCTGCAGGTAGTGACGCGCCGAGTGCACCGACACGCCGATGGCACCGGCGAAGGCCAGCACCAGCGTCACCGACAACAACAGCCACACCTGGCGAATCAGCGACATGCGTTCTTCTCCTGGCCGCCCGCCACGCGACGGGCCTTCATTGGAAACCATCCTGGCGCGCGCGCACCAGCACTTCGCGCCATTTCGACAGGCGCGTCAACGGATCGCCACTCGCCCGAATGCTACCAACACCCTGCCAGAGGCCTTCCGCATTGAAGCTGAACACGGGCGACAGGTCCGGCCGCTCGCCGGCCGGCCGGATGACCGGCTGCAGGTTGTCCAGCACCAGCGGCTCGGCCTCGGGCGTCGGGTAGTAGGCCAGCACCATGTGGGCGATGAAGCCGTTCGGGGCGCCGGCGATGCTGGCGCGCACGTAGACCATGCGCAGCCGGGCGTGCGGCACGCCCAGCGCCGCGAGCGTGAAGTACTTGCCGATCGCATAGTCCTCGCAGTCGCCTGCGCCCTTGCCCAGCGATTCCAGCGGGCTGGCCCAGTAGTCGACCTGGCCCCAGTTGTCGATGTCTTCCATGTACGCCAGGCGCTGGTTGTAGAAGTCGTTGACGGCCTTGAGCTTGGCACCGTCGTCGTGCCCGGCGACGCTCGCCATCACCCCTTGCAGCGCCTTCGCGTTGGCCACGGCCGTCGGGCCGTATTTCTGGGCCGCCCTCAGGATCCGGTCGGGATCGACCGCCTGCACCGAGAACGCCACCAGCGCCAGCGTGGCCAGCAGGCGAAGCAGCGCGACGCGCAGCCAGGCGGCGATGCGCCGCGGCGACCCGCCCGCCCGCGCCGGGCCATCCGCGGCGCGCGGGGGCGGCAGGCGCACGCCGGGCAAGGGAAGGCAAAGGGCTACGCGGTCCACTGGAATCTATCGGCGCTCGCACGGGCGACTGAAGTCCGGCGTCCTGCCGGCCGTCGGCGAGACACCACAAATGCGCGTCACAATCCATGGTTGGCCCGAATGAATGCGCGCAGGCGCTTGGTGGCGGGGGCGTCCCCGCGGGTCGGCCCGGTATCATGGAAACAAGTCAATACATCTCCTTCGGGCAGCCCTTCTGCACATGAAAAAGACGTTCATCCGCTTCAGCCTGCTCGCGCTGGCAAGCTGCGCCGCGATGGCGCAGACCACCTCTCCAGTGGTTCAGTCCGTCCAGAAGGCCATCGAGGGAAATCCGGAAGTTGCGGCCAAGTTCAACGCATTTCGTGCCTCCAACGACGAAATTGACGTGGCATCCGGCAACTGGCGCCCGCACCTGGATGCCAGTGCCATCGGCGGCAAGCGCACCTACGAGAACACCCAGTCCGTGCCGCGCGACCCGCGCTTCTACGAAGGCGGCGTGCGCCTGGAGCTGAGCCAGCTGCTGTGGGACGGCCTGGCCACCCACCACGAGGTGGAGCGCCTGGGCCACGCCAAGCTGGAGCGCTGGTTCGAGTTCCTGGATGCCACCGAGCAGTTCGGCATGGAGGCCGCGCGGGCCTACTACGACGTCGTGCGCTATCGCAAGCTGGTGGCGCTGGCCGAGGACAACTACATCCAGCACAAGGTCTCGTTCGAGCAGGTGCAGTCGCGCGTCAACGCCGGCGTCGGCCGCGGCGTCGACCTGGAACAGGTGGTCGCCCGCGTGGCGCTGGCCGAGTCCAACCTGGTGACCGAGCGCGCCAACCTGCACGACGTCACCGAACGCTACGTGCGGCTGGTCGGCGCGGTGCCGCCGGCCGACAACGTCAGCGCCGTGTCGATGGTCAAGCAGTTGCCGGCGAGCGAGCAGGAGGCGATGCGCATCGCCGCGCTGCAGAGCCCGTCGGTGGCGGGCGCCATCGAAGGCCTGCGCGGCGCGCGCGCCGCCGTGGCCGCGCGCAAGAGCCCGTTCCAGCCCCGCATCGAAGCGCGGGTGCGCGGTGCCGCCGGCCACAACCTCGACGGCGTGCTCTACGAGAAGCACGACGCCGCGGCCGAGATCGCCGTCACCTGGAACCTGTTCAACGGCGGCAGCGATTCCGCCCGCGAGCGCCAGTACGCCAGCCTGCTGACCCAGGCCGAGAACCTGCGCGACAAGGCCTGCGTCGACGCGCGCCAGACCGTCGCGGTGGCGTTCAACGACGTCAAGAAGCTCAACGAGCAGCTGGGCTACCTCGACCGCAACGTGGTGTCGATCCAGAAGGCGCGCGACGCCTACCGCCAGCAGTTCGACATCGGCCAGCGCAGCCTGCTGGACCTGCTCAACTCCGAGAACGAGCTCTACACCGCCAAGCGCTCCTACGTGCTGGCCGAGGAGGACCTGGCCACCGCCATCGTGCGCACCTATGCCGGCATGGGCACGCTGGTGGCCAGCCTGGGCCTGAAGCGCCCGGACGCGCAGGACCTGGCGCCCGAAGCCAAGGACTGGGGCATCGCCGACGACGCGTCCTCGCGCTGCCCGCTCGAGGCCATCGAGGTCGGCGGCGCCACGTTCCAGCAACTCGACGCCCGCGCTGCCAAGCTGGCCGCCGAGCGCGCGCCGGCGGCCCTGCGCCCCGTGGCGCAGCCCAGCACGCCGGGCCTGGCGACGCCGCCGCGCCCTGCGAGCCCGGGGGCCGCGGCCACGCCCGCGCAGTCGGCCGCCATCGCCACGCAGCGCCTGCAGGACTGGGCCGCCGCCTGGATGAGCCACGACGTCGAACGCTACCTGGGCTTCTACGGCCCCGACTTCACGCCCGCCAAGGGCACCAAGGCCGCCTGGATCGCCGAGCGCCGCCGCCTGCTGGCCAAGCCCGGCACGATCACCGTGACGCTGTCGAACGTCCAGGCCCGCTCGCTGGGCGACACCCGCGTCGAGACCGGCTTCGACCAGTCCTACTCCTCGGCGGGCTTCAAGGACACGATGCACAAGACGCTGGTCTGGGATCGGGTGGGCAGCGAATGGAAGATCGTCGGGGAAAGCAAGCGCTGAGAACCGCGGGTTTTCCTGCTGTGACCGGGGCGCGAATGCGCCCCTTTTTTATGGCTGTCCGGACAAAGCCCGCCCCTATTTTCGTTAGACTCTCGCGCAGTCGACCGTGCGTTCTCCAGCCTTCCAGCAATCCTCCCCCACTGCCACCATGCGCGTTCCCCGCCACTCGATGACGTCGCTGCACCTGCTCTCCCGCGCCGTCGCCGCGCTCGCCATGGCCTCGGGGCTCGGGGCCGCCGCGCAGGCGCAGACCGCGCCGGCGGCCGCGCCCGCCCAGGCCGCGGCGCCCTCGCCGGAGGCGGCGGAGATCCAGCGCCTGATCAAGAGCGGACAGAGCAACCAGGCCCTCAAGCTGATCGACGACGCGCTGGCGAAGAACCCGAAGGATCCGGCGATGCGCTTTCGCCGTGGCGTGACGCTGTCGATGCTCGATCGCAAGGCCGAGGCGCTGCAGGTGTTCCAGAAGCTCGTCGAGGACCACCCGGAGATGCCCGCGCCGTACAACAACCTGGCGGTGCTCTACGGCTCGCAGGGCGACTACGACAAGGCGCGCGCCGCGCTCGTCGCCGCGATCCGCACCAACCCGCAGTACGCCACGGCCTACCAGAACCTGGGCGACGTCTATGCCCAGCTGGCCAGCCAGGCCTACTCCAAGGCGCTGCAGCTCGACAAGACCGACACCACCGTGCCGCCCAAGCTGGTGCTGCTGCGCGAGCTGATCGCCAACCCGGGCCAGCCGGCGGCCGCGCCCGCCACCACCGTTGCCGCCGCCAGCCCGGTTCCGGCGCCGAAACCGGCCCAGGTCGCCGTGGCCACGCCGGTGGCCGTTCCGAAGCCGATGCCCGCGCCCGCGCCAGTGGCCGTCCCCAAGCCGGCCGCCCCGGCCCCGGCCCCGGCCCCGGCCCCGGTCACGGTGGCGGTGGCGCGGCCTGCCCCGGCGCCCGCGCCGGTGCCGACGCCGGCCCCCGCGCCCGTCGCGGCCACGGCCAACGGCGCGGCCGACGTCGAGTCCGCCGTGCACGCCTGGGCCTCGGCCTGGGCCCGGCGCGACATGGCCGGCTACCTCGGCGCCTACACGGCCGACTACGCGACCGCCGGCAAGTCGCACAAGGCCTGGGAGGAAGACCGCCGGGCGCGCATCGTGCCGCGCAAGCACATCGCGGTGCAGTTGTCCGACCTGCGCGTGAGCGTCAACGGCGACAAGGCCCAGGCGCACTTCAAGCAGACCTACGAGTCGGACGCCCTCACGACCTCCGGACACAAGACGCTCGACCTGGTGCGCTCGCCTTCGGGCAAGTGGCTGATCAGGCAGGAGTCCGTCGGCGGATGAAGATGGAAGACGACGCCCCTCTCGCCACGATGACGACGCCGCGGCGACCGCGGTGGCCACGCACGGCGGCGGCGATGGGCTCCCTCGTGGTCGCGGGCGCCGGCCTGCTCGCCAGCACCGAACTGCACGGCATCCCGTCGCTCCACGCGAGCCCGCAGGCGAGCGCCGCCCCGATCGGCGCCCTCATCGCGCTCGCCGACGACGCCGAGCCCGTCCGCGCCCCGCTGATCGGCGCGCCGGGCGCCGGGACGCCGCCCGCCGGCTCGCCGTTCGCCGGCGCCTTCAAGGGCTCGCCCGAGAGCCGGCTGATCAACATCTACCGCGCCATCGGCCAGCAGCAGACCGAGCTCGCCCTCGACGCCGCCGCCGCGCTGACCCGCGACGTCCCCGGCTTCCGCCTGGCGCAGCTGGTCTACGCGGACCTGCTGACGGCACGCAGCGGCGGCGCCGCCGGCTTCGGCACGGCGGGCGCGGCCTCGGCGGCCGGGCCGGCCGTCACCGCCGAACTCGCGGAACTGCACGACGAGGCCGTGCAGCGGCTGCACGCGCTGCAGGAGCGCCCGCCGGCCCACCAGGTGCCGGCCGAGTTCATCCTGCTGCCCAAGGCCATCCACCACGCGATCGCCGTCGACACCACCCGCTCGCGCCTGTACCTGTTCGAGAACGGGCCGCAGGGCATGCGCCTGGTCAGCGACCATTACGTGTCGGTGGGCAAGCAGGGCGTCGACAAGTCGGTCGAGGGCGACCAGCGCACGCCGCTGGGCGTGTACTTCGTCTCCGACCGTGTCGGCCAGGGCTCGCTGGGAGAAGCCTTCGGCGCCGGCGCGATGCAGCTGAACTACCCCAACCTGTTCGACCAGCTGCACGGGCGCACCGGCTCCGGCATCTACGTCCACGGGGTGCCGTTGCGCACCTACTCGCGCCCGCCGCGCGACAGCGACGGCTGCATCACGCTGGCCAACGACGAGCTGGTCATGCTGATGAACACGGTGCCGGTGCACGACACGCCGGTCATCGTCACCCGGCAGATCCACTGGGTCGCCGACACCGCCACGCCGCTGCACCGCGCCGAGATCCTGGACGCCGTCGGCCGCTGGCAGCGCGTGCGCGGCAGCGACGACGCCGCGGCGCTGCAGGCGTTCTACACGCCTGGCGCCGCACCCGAGACCCCGGCCGCCCCGCCCGCGCCGCCGCCGCCCGCGGTGGCGCTGGTGCACGGCAAGCGCAAGCCGCTGCCCGCGCCGCCGCCGCAACCCGACCCGATCGCGTTCGACAACCTGAGCGTGATGACCTGGTCCGACGCCAAGGACACCATGGTCGTGACCTTCGCCGAGCGCGGCACGCGCACGCACCGCGAGACGGTGCTGCGGCAGTACTGGGAACGCGACGCGTCGACGTGGAAGATCGTCGCCGAGGGCACCGTTCGCTGAGGCGTCGCGCGGTTGGTTGCGTCGTGTCGCAGCTGTTTCGTCTTGCAGGCACGCCGAATGCCCGTACGGGGATTCCAACCAGGAGCCCCGCATGAAATTCGACAAGACCCCCGAGCTGCTGGCCATCGCCCTGACCGTCGCCGTCGTGTTCTCGACCTTCTCCGTCGGCGCCATTTCCGCCAATGCGGGCGCACCCACGCCGGCCGAGCAGCGCTACCAGCAGGAGCGCGCCGACTGCCTGGCCGGCAAGACCGCCGAGAGCCAGAAGACCTGCCTGAAGGAAGCCGGCGCCGCGCTGCAGGCCGCGCGCGAGCACGACCTCAGGAGCCCCCCGGCCGCGCAGTTGGCGGCCAACGAGCGCAAGCGCTGCGAGCCGCTGTCGGGCGACGACCGCAAGGCCTGCCTGGCACGCGCCGCGGGCATGGACACGTCGACGTCCGGCAGCGTGGCCGCCGGCGGCGACCTGAAGAAGACGGTCACCATCGTCCCCGGTACCCCCGCCGTGCAGCCCGAAACGATGCCGGCGACGGCCGCCGGGCCGACGACGCTGCCGCCCAAGCCCGGCAACTGACTGGGCTTCGACACCGGGACATGAAAAAAGGGCGCCGTGGCGCCCTTTCGCATGCCCGGCCCGCAGGGCCTCACTTGCGCGGCGGCGGCAGGTCCGTGCAGCTGCCGTGCGCCACCTCGGCCGCCAGGCCGATCGACTCGCCCAGCGTCGGATGCGGATGGATGGTGCGGCCGATGTCCACCGCGTCGGCGCCCATCTCGATGGCCAGCGCGATCTCTCCGATCATGTCGCCCGCGTTCATGCCGACGATGCCGCCGCCCACGATCTGGTGCGTCTTCTCGTCGAACAGCAGCTTGGTCTGGCCCTCGTCGCGGCCGTTGGCGATCGCGCGGCCGGAGGCCGTCCACGGGAACAGGCCCTTCTTGACCGCGATGCCCTGCGCCTTGGCCTGGTCCTCGGTCAGGCCCACCCAGGCCACCTCGGGGTCGGTGTAGGCGACGCTGGGGATCACGCGGGCGTCGAAGCGCGCATGGACGTCGCCCGCCGCCACCTCGGCGGCCACGTGACCCTCGTGCACCGCCTTGTGGGCCAGCATGGGCTGGCCGACGACGTCGCCGATGGCGAAGATGTGCGGCACGTTGGTGCGCATCTGCACGTCCACCGGAATGAAGCCGCGGTCGCCGACGACCACGCCGGCCTTGTCGGCGCCGATCTTCCTGCCGTTGGGCGTGCGGCCCACGGCCTGCAGCACCAGGTCGTAGACCTCCTCGCGGGTACCGCCCTCGCCTTCGAACTTCACCTTGATGCCGTCGGCGGTGGCTTCGGCACCCACCGTCTTCGTCTTCAGCAGGATGTTGTCGAAGCGCCTGGCGTTCATCTTCTGCCAGACCTTGACCAGGTCGCGGTCGGCGCCCTGCATCAGGCCATCCAGCATCTCGACGACGTCCAGGCGCGCGCCCAGCGTGGAGTACACCGTGCCCATCTCCAGGCCGATGATGCCGCCGCCGACGATCAGCATCCGCTTGGGCGAGCCGCGCAGTTCCAGCGCGCCGGTGGAGTCGACGATGCGCGGGTCGTCCGGGAAGAACGGCAGGCGCACGGCCTGCGAGCCGGCCGCGATGATGGCCTGCTTGAACCTGATCGTCTTCGCGCCGCCGGTGACCTGCTGCCCGTCGCCGCTGGTCTCGTCGACCTTGACGTGGAACGGGTCGATGAAGTTGCCGTAGCCGCGCACGACCGTGACCTTGCGCATCTTGGCCATGGCCGCCAGGCCGCCGGTGAGCTTGCTGACGACCTTGCCCTTGTGCGTGCGCAGCTTGGCGATGTCCACCTGCGGGTCACCGTAGGACACCCCCAGGTCGGCGAAGTGCTTGACCTCGTCCATGACCATCGCCACGTGCAGCAGCGCCTTCGACGGGATGCAGCCCACGTTCAGGCACACGCCGCCGAGCGTGGCGTAGCGCTCGACCAGCACCACCTTCATGCCGAGGTCGGCGGCGCGGAACGCCGCCGAGTAGCCGCCGGGACCGCCGCCGAGCACGAGCAGGTCGCACTCGAGGTCGGCGCCGCCGGCGTAGGTGGACGCGACCGGCGCCGGGCCCGCGGGGGCGGGTGCACTCGCAGGCGACGCGGGTGCGGGCGCTGGCGCGGCGGCGCCCGCGGCGGCCTCCAGCGTCAGGACGACCGAGCCCTTGTTGACGGTGTCGCCCACCTTGACGCGCAGTTCCTTGACCACGCCCGCGGCCGACGACGGAATTTCCATCGACGCCTTGTCGCTCTCGACGGTGATCAGGCTCTGCTCCACCGCGACGGTGTCGCCCGGCTTGACCAGCAGCTCGATGACGCCGACGTCCTTGAAGTCGCCGATGTCGGGGACTTGTACTTCGATCACGGCCATGTCTCAGTCCTTCCTGTTCTGTGCCGCGATCAAAGCATCACCCGACGGAAGTCGGCGAGCACCTGGCCGAGGTAGGTGTTGAAGCGCGCGGCCGCGGCGCCGTCGATGACGCGGTGGTCCCACGACAGCGACAGCGGCAGGATCAGGCGCGGCACGAAGGCCTTGCCGTCCCACACCGGGCGGGTGGCGCTCTTGCACACGCCCAGGATCGAGACCTCGGGCGCGTTGATGATCGGCGTGAAGTAGGTGCCGCCGATGCCGCCCAGCGAGCTGATCGAGAAGCAGCCGCCGGTCATGTCGGCCGGACCCAGCTTGCCGTCGCGCGCCTTGGCGGCGAGCTCGTTCATCTCCTTGGCGATCTGCACGATGCCCTTCTGGTCCGCATCGCGGATGACCGGCACCATCAGGCCGTTGGGCGTGTCCGCGGCGAAGCCGATGTGGAAGTACTTCTTGAGCACCAGCGTGTCGCCGTCCAGCGAGGCGTTGAACTCGGGAAACTTCTTCAGCGCGGCGACGCAGGCCTTGATCAGGAAGGCGAGCATCGTGACCTTGACGCCGGCCTTCTCGTATTCCTTGTTCAGCGTGACGCGGAAGGCTTCCAGCTCGGTGATGTCGGCGTCGTCGTGGTTGGTGACGTGCGGGATCATCACCCAGTTGCGATGCAGGTTCGCCCCCGAGATCTTCTTGATGCGCGACAGGTCCTTGCGCTCGACCGCGCCGAACTTGGCGAAGTCCACCTGCGGCCACGGCAGCAGGCCCGGCAGCGAACCGCCGGTCGCGCCGGCCGCGGCGGGCGCCTTGGCGGCCTGCGCCTTCGTCTGCGTGGCGCCGGCCATCACCGCCTTGACGAAGCCCTCGAGGTCGGGCTGCGTGATGCGGCCGTGCGGGCCGGAGCCCTTGACCTCCTCCAGCGGCACGCCCAGCTCGCGCGCCGTGCGACGGATCGACGGCGAGGCGTGCGGCAGGTTCAGCGGCGGCGCGGTGGGCTCGTGCGGCGGCAGCGCGGCCGTCGGCAAGGTGCGCTCCGCGGACGCGGCCGTCGCGGCGGCGGGCGCCGCCGCGGGGGTCGGCGCCGCGACGGCCGGGGCTGCCGCCGGGGTGGCGGCTCCGCCGGTCGCCTCGATGCTCGCGATGATCGAGCCCTTGGAGACGCGATCGCCCACGGCCACCTTCAGGGCCTTGACGACGCCGGCATGCGACGACGGGATCTCCATCGACGCCTTGTCGCTCTCCACCGTGATCAGGCTCTGCTCCACCGTGACGGTGTCGCCGACCTTGACCAGCAGCTCGATGACGCCGACGTCGGCGAAGTCGCCGATGTCGGGCACCGCCACGTCGACCGCGCCGGCCGGCGCGGGGGCCGCGGCCGGTGCGGCGGGCGCGGGCGCGGGGGCCGCGGCCACTGCC